>ERZ1292623.4662-Hain-H51-01um-R1-4662-length-11168-cov-5_pt1 | contig 11168 bp, 8 predicted proteins | sample MGYA00564398_ERZ1292623 | MGnify/ENA primary metagenome ERZ1292623 (study PRJEB36523, sample SAMEA6512633) | groundwater metagenome | collected 2019-01-07 | study: AquaDiva: Metagenomics assemblies of 32 groundwater samples
AGGGTATCTTTATGAAAAGGATGGCGACAAAGAAACTCGTATTCCCGGAGCTATTGTTTCTCTTTTTTGGCTGAACTTGGAAACCAAACAATACGAAATCTGGCCGGCTAAAGAATATCAACAAGAAAATCCTCAAACCACCGATATTAGAGGCACTTATTCGTTTTTAGTGCCCGAGGGTTATTATTATCTCAAAGCCGAGGCCCCGGGTTATCTTGTTTATGATGGCAAGCCGTTTCAGGTCAAGGAGGGGAGTGGCGTCCATGTCAATATTGAACTAAAAACCAAATACTGGTGGCTAAAAATTGTGGACTGGAAAATAATTTTATTGGTTTTTGTTATTATTTTATTGCTCTACAACTTCTATCGTGATAAAATAAGAGAGAAATTACTGAAACCAAAAAATATATGAATAAGCCAAAGATAATTTTAATCCTTATCTTAGTTCTGCTGGCAGGCAATATCTTTTTGGGCGTCAAATACTTTTCTATTGTCAAAGAACTTCGCCAAACCCAAGCCGCTTTGGAAATTCAAGAAACCAATGATAAGGTTTTAGAATTCACAAAGCTCTTTATTGAAGAAGTGTTAAAAGCCGAGACAGAAGTTGATTTTGAGACAAGATTAAAACTTGAAAACGCGGTCAGAAATTTAGGAGACGAGGAAATTTTGACTCGGTGGTCAAAATTCGTTGAAAGCAAAACCGAAGTTCAAGCTCAAGAAGAAGTTAAAAATTTATTAGAGATGTTAGTGGACAAAATTAGGGTTCAGTAAGTTTTTATAACGAACCTTCACGCCTTCAATTATTTCAACATCGGTTCAAGTATCGGATTCGGATTTGGAATTTAAAATTATTACCGGGCTTGTTGTTTTGGGAATTGCGATTTCACTGCTTTTAATGATAAAATAGACTAAATGAATAAAGATTTTTTCACTTCTTACGGCTTAAGAATCGGGGCGGAAGAGATGATAAAAGAAATAATCTATTTTATAAAAAGCGACGACAAGAAGCGTTATAAAATAATTATCGGAAGCGACTCGGAAGGATACGCCGGCGACAATGTTGATTTCGCCACGGCGATTGTCATTCATCGGGTCGGTTGCGGTGGAAGATATTTTTGGAGAAGAGTTAAACTAGGCAGGTTTCACACTCTGCGGGACAGAATAATTCAGGAGGTGATGCTTTCTCTCGAGGTTGCCAAAGAAACGCTTCTTAATCTCAAATCTTTTGACGCGCCTAATTTTGATTTTGAAATACACGTTGATGTCGGGGAAAACGGCGAAACGCGAACGGTGATTCAGGAGGTTTTAGGAATAATAAGGGCTTATAATTTTGAAGCCAAAACAAAGCCCCAAAGCTATGTCGCTTCAAAAGTCGCGGATAGGCACGTTTAGGCGGCGCCGCGACCTTCTAATTTCAAGAACCGGTTGTTTTCCGGCTCATTTGTTGTTAAATCTATGAAAAAAATTTATTTTGATTATGCCGCTACCGCGCCGGTCGCTCCGTCGGTTTTTAGGGCGATGCGGCCTTATTTTTCAAATAAATTCGGGAATCCCGGCAGTCTCCATTCTTTCGGGCAGGAAGCGATGACCGCGATTGATGAAAGCAGAGAAAAAATCGCCAAAGAAATTAGCCGTCCGCCATCCGCCCATTCCGGCGGAGGCGGATTCAGAGAGATAATTTTTACCGGCTCCGCGACCGAGGCGAATAATTTGGCGTTAAGAGGGATAGTAAATATTTTTAAAGAAACTTCCTCAAAACAACTCGCCTTCGTTCCCAAGATTATAGTTTCTTCCATAGAACACGAATCTATTCTGGAAACTTGTCGGGATTTGGGGAAAAAAGGAACGGAAATTATTTATTTGCCGGTCGATAAAAACGGCGTCGTTAATTTGAAAAAACTGAAAAATTCCTTAGACGAACGGACGATTCTGATTTCGGTAATGTACGCTAATAACGAAATCGGAACCATTCAGCCGATCGCGGAAATTTCTAAAATCCTGCAACAATTTAAAAAAGAGCGAAACCTCGTTATTTACCCCTTATTCCACACCGATGCCGCTCAAGCCTTCCAATTTTTAGATTGCGACGCCGATAAGTTAGGAATTGATTTAATGACTTTGTCCGCTCATAAGATTTACGGCCCGAAAGGAATCGGCGCGCTATTTATGAAACATACGCTTCAGGCTTCGGGCTTCATGCTTCATGCTTTAATCGCCGGCGGCGGTCAAGAATTCGGATTAAGAGCGGGGACAGAAAATGTTTCTTCAATCGTCGGATTCGCCAAGGCCGTTGAATTAGCCGTTAAGAACAGAGAAGGAGAAAAAATAAGAACGGAAGAACTAAAAAATTATTTCTGGAAAAAGATAAAAAATATTTTTCCCAAGGCGGAAAAAAATAATTCCGAAAAAAATTGTCTTCCCAATATCATTAATGTTTATTTTCCGGGCCACAATTCGCAAGATTTATTAATGAAATTAGATTTGGCGGGAATCGCGGTTTCTTCCGGGGCCGCCTGTTCGGCGAGAGACAGAAAAATTTCTTATGTTTTGTCTTCTTGCGGATTTTCAGACAAGCGTATAAAATCAAGTTTGCGATTTAGTTTTGGCAAGCCGACTACGAAAAAAGAAATAGACGAAGCAATAAAGCGATTAAAATTGGTCCTATCGTCTAGTCTGGTCTAGGACGCCAGGTTTTCATCCTGGTAACCCGGGTTCAAATCCCGGTGGGACCGCCAACGAAAATAGTTTTCAACTTTATTTTTGTACCATTGTACTGTATTATTATAGTTAAACACGATGGTACAGAAAATTAAACAAAACGAGGCGATCAAATTAAGATTACAAGGAAAGAGTTACGGCGAAATTTTAAAAGCGTTAAACATTCCTTCTAAAGGAACGCTTAGTTTTTGGTTTAAAGATATTAAGCTTCCACTCGAAGCGAAGGAACGATTAAAAAAAAATATTTTAATTGCCAGAAAGCGAGGGCTTTTTAATTTTAACAAACAGCGGACTAGGCGAATTATTAAAGAGAATAATCTAATTTTTTCTAAAGCAATTAAAGTGGTTAAGCCAATCTCTGAATATGAACTTATTCTTATCGGAGCAGCTCTTTATTGGGGAGAAGGAACTATTCATCACGGTCGGCATAAATATCCTCGTCTTTCTTTCTCAAATTCAAATGCTCAAATGATTAAACTGTATATGTTGTTTATTAGAAAAATTTTAAAAGTTGAAGAAAAACGGATAAAATCAGGTATTCATATCCACCCCAACATAAAAGAAAAAACAGCCCGAAAATTTTGGTCAAGGGTTACTGGATTACCGGAATCAAATTTTTATATATCCAGACAAATTAGCCGTTTAAGTAAATTTAAGCGCGGTAAAAAGTTTTTGCCTTACGGCACGATTCAGATAATAATTAATCGGCGGCAATTATTTTATCAAGTTAAAGGATATATTAATGGCATCATAAAACAGTTAATTGAATAAAGATTATTATGAAGATTTTAGCGATTGAAACAAGCTGTGATGAAACGGCGATTGCTTTAATGGAAGCGGAAGGCGGATTAAAAAATCCGCGTTTTAAAATCTTGAAAAATTTAATTTCATCGCAAATTGAAATTCATCGTCCTTTTGGCGGGATAGTGCCGAATTTGGCGAAGCGTGAGCACCTCAAAAATTTGCCAATTCTTTTTAAAAAATTAGCGGCTGGTGGCTATTGGTCAACTCCCGATTTAATCGCCGTAACCGTTGGTCCCGGGTTGGAGCCGGCACTATGGACGGGAATAAATTTTGCTGAAAATTTATACAATCAATTAAAGATTAAAAACAAAAAACTAAAAACAAAATTAGTCGGCGTTAATCATATGGAAGGGCACTTATACTCTTATTTATTGACTAAAAACCCAAAAATTAAATTTAAAAATTTGTTTCCGGCGATTGTTCTGCTGGTAAGCGGCGGCCATACAATTCTTATGAAAATGAATAGTCTTGTTGATTATAAAAAACTTGGAGAAACCAGAGACGACGCCGTAGGCGAAGCTTTTGATAAAGTCGCGAGAATTTTAAACCTCCCTTACCCGGGCGGGCCGGAAATTGAAAAACTTGCCCGGAGTGTGCCGAAGGGTTGGCAGGACGCGATAAATTTTCCGCGACCCATGCTCAATCAGAAAAATTACGATTTCAGTTTTTCGGGATTGAAAACGGCGGTGCTGTATCATATTAGGGATAGTGAAAATTTACCTCACGAAAAGACGGGGTCTCACTCGTCCAGCGACTCGTTCGCCCGCTTGCCTCTCGCCCTCGCTCTCCGCCTTCGGCGGAACCATGCCCGCTCGGGCTCCGAGACACTTTTCTTAGAGGCAAATTTCCACAAGAACGATATCGCCGCTTCCTTTCAAGAAGCCGCTTTTGATGTTTTAATAATAAAGACACTCAAGGCCGTTAAAGAATTTAAGGCAAAATCAGTTCTAATCGGCGGCGGCGTGGCGTCAAATCTTTCCTTAAGAAAAGATTTTAAATTTAGAATTAAGAACGCGGGATTAAGCGTTAAATTTTTTATTCCGCCGAAAAATTTTTGTACGGATAACGCGGCGATGATCGGCGTCGCCGGATATATGAATTATCTGAAAAAGAAAAATTTTAAAATGGTCGCCAAAGGAAATTTATCTTTATAATATGTTTCAGGCTCCAGGCCTCATGTCTCGTGTTTCGGGCTTCAGGCTTCAGGATTTAGATTGGAAACTTAATTTTTCAATATTATTTTTAATGGCGGCGAGCCTATTGAGTCTTGCCGGCACGTCTTCAAGGCTTTTCCATAAGCAGATTTTATGGTACGCGCTCGGAATAATTTTATTCTTTTTTGTCGTAAGATTTGATTGGCGACCGTTTGTAAATTATCGCGGGATAATCATCGGATTTTATATAATAGTTTTACTTTTATTGGTCTTAGCTTTATTTTTCGCGCCAACCATAAGAGGAACAAAAGGATGGATTCAAATAGGAGATTTTCAGTTTCAGCCTGCCGAGCTTGCCAAGCTTTCTCTTATCGCGGTTTTAGCTCAATTTTTCAGCAAGAAACACATTAGCATCGCCAGAGTATCGAATTTATCGGCGTCTTTTTTTTATTTCGCCGCGCCGGCGCTGTTAATAGCTTTTCAGCCGGACATGGGTTCGGCTTTGATTCTTTTCTTTGTTTGGTTCGGATTTCTCTTAATAAGCGGAATTCGTTGGCGTCATATTTTCTTTTCAATGATTATATTTTTGGCGGCCGGATTTTTTATGTGGAACGGCGTTTTGGAAGGTTATCAAAAAGAAAGAATTATCGGGCTTTTTTCTCCAGAAAGAGACCCGTTAGGCATTAACTACAGCGTGATTCAATCAAAAATAGCCATTGGCTCCGCCGGTTTTTTTGGAAAAGGATTTGGGCAAGGGACTCAAACACAGCTTGGATTTTTAACCGAACCCCAGACGGATTTTATTTTCGCCGCTTTTATTGAAGAGTGGGGGGTGTTGGCCGGAGCCTTGGTCGTTTTCTCTTTAATTTTTATTGTTTTAAGAATAATTAAAATAGGATTTAACACGGAAAACAATTTTAACAGATTTGTCTGCTTGGGAACGGCAATCCTTTTTATAACTCAATTTATGTTGAATGTCGGGTCAAACTTGGGGCTGACGCCGGTAATCGGAGTGACATTCCCGTTTTTGAGTTATGGCGGGTCAAGTTTGTTGGTGGATTTGATTTTAATCGGCATTATTCAATCCGCGTTTATCCGCAAAATATGAACAAACTTTGGTTAATATTGTTTCTATCGTTTATTTTTTTTATTTCCGTTTTTTTATATATTCTTGGGCCGAACTACGGCAATCAATATCCGGTTGAAATCGACATCAAAAAAGGAATGGGGCTTGGAGAAATCGCCGACATTTTAGATGAAAAGAAAATTATTTATTCCGGAAGCGTTTTCAAAATCTACGGAGCTTTGACCTTCAAAAGTTATAATCTTAAGCCCGGAAAATATGTTTTTGAAAAACCCGTTTCCGTGCGGGAATTATTTAAAATTTTTATTAATGGGCCAAAAGAAATAAGCGTTGTTATTTTCCCCGGAGCGACTATTAAAGAAGTGGACGAAAGATTAAGCGCCTTGGGAATAATAGAAAAAAACAGTCTTTTAAAACAGAAAAACCCTTATCAGGAAAATTTGCCGTTAGAAGGATTTCTTTTACCGGACACGTATTATTTTTTAGAAGGAGCCGGCGCCGAAGAAGCGGTTGAAAAGATTATAGACAACTTCAAAGACAAGGCCTTGACAATGTTTGACGGCAAGTCTAAAATTTTAAGAACGTTGATAATGGCTTCTCTTTTAGAGAAAGAAGTCCCGGATTATAATGATAAAAGAATAGTGGCGGGCATATTGGAGAAAAGACTAGCAAGCGGAATCCCTTTTCAAGTGGACGCTACGGTTGTCTATGTAAAATGCGAAGGTCGTTTTTTAAATTGCCCGCGAATCAAAAAAGAGGATTATAAAATCGATTCCCCGCATAACACTTATCTTTATAAAGGTTTGCCGCCGACGCCGATCAGTAATCCGGGGATTGATTCCATAAAAGCGGCTTTAAATCCGCTTGATACGGATTATTGGTATTATCTTTCAGACCCCAAAACAAAAAAAACCATTTTTTCAAAGAATTTTAATGAGCACGATTTTAATAGAGCTAAATATTTATTAAATAAATAACCGCGCCTCTTTCTCTTGAACAAAGGTTTTCAGGGACGGATTTTTGCGCTTAAATAAAATGCCGAAAAAAATGCCCATAAAAAATTTTTCGTCTCAACCGGAAGCGTCAATAAAACAATCGTCTTTGATAGATATTCAGATTTCTTCATGGAACTGGCTTGTTAAAGAGGGATTAAAAGAACTTTTCAATGAAATTTCTCCGATCAAAGACCATTCCGGAAAAGAAATGGAGCTTTATTTTTCGGATTATTATTTTAGTGAGCCGAAATACGGCGAAGAAGCGGCAAAACTTAAAGACCTTTCTTATGAAGCCCCACTAAGGGCGAAAGTAAAACTTGTCAATAAAAAAACTAAACAAACAAAAGAGCAAGAAGTTTATTTGGGAGAATTCCCGATAATGACCTCTAAAGGAACCTTTGTTATAAACGGCGTTAAAAGAGTCGTTGTTTCCCAATTAATCAGGTCTTCCGGAGTTTATTTCACGGCTGAAGTTTCAAAAGGAAAAAAACTTTTCGGCGCGAAAGTTATTCCCAATAGAGGAAGCTGGCTGGAAATAGAAACGGAGTCCGACGGTTTTATCGGCGTTAAAATAGATCGCCGCCGAAAAGCGCCGATCACCTGTCTTTTGAGGATATTCGGCCTTAAAACTAACGATGAAATAATTAAGGCGTTTAAAGATATTGACAAAGGACAGATAAAATTCATAGAAGCGACTCTTAAAAAAGATTCGGCCAAAAATGAACGCGATTCTTACTCTGAAATATACAAACGTTTAAGGCCGGGGGATTTGGCGACGCCGGAAAACGCCAAGAGTTTGATTGACGCGATGTTTTGGCGAAGCGATAGGTATTCTCTTTCAAAAGTCGGTCGTTATAAATTTAATCAAAGACTTGGTTTTCCTCAAAATAAAAAAGACCAGACTATTAATTTAGAAGATTTAACGGCCATAATCAAAGAAATAATCAGGCTTAATAACGAGCCAATGGCCGAGCCGGATGACATTGACCATTTAGGAAACAGAAGAATAAGAGCGGTGGGAGAGCTTCTTCAGAACAGGCTTTACATAGGATTTGCCAGAATGAGAAGAATAATTCAAGACAGAATGTCAACAATTGAAGAAGGTTTGGCGATGCCGGTTCAGCTTATAAATATCAGGCCCCTTACGGCCGTTGTCAAAGAATTTTTTAATACTTCCCAGCTTTCTCAATTTATGGACGAAACAAATCCTCTTTCCCAGCTTGAACATAGAAGAAGGCTTTCTTCAATGGGGCCCGGAGGATTAGCAAGAGAAAGAGCGGGCTTTGAAGTAAGAGACGTTCATGCCTCCCATTACGGGAGGATTTGTCCGATTCAAACTCCGGAAGGTCCGAATATCGGAATGATAAATTATCTCGCCAATTACGCCAGAGTTAACGAGTTCGGTTTTTTGGAGGCGCCATATTTCGCGGTAAAAAACGGAAAAGTGACGAACGAAGTTGTTTGGCTTAACGCCCTGGAAGAAGAAAAATACAGAATCGCCCAGGGAAACGTTAAAATAAACAATAAAGGAAAAATGGTGGGGGAAATTATTGAAGCGAGAATCAAAGGACAACCCGGAACATGTTCAAGAGATGAAGTGGAATTTATTGATGTTGCCGCCAATCAATTTTTGAGCGTCGCCGCGTCTTTGGTGCCGTTTTTGGAACACGACGACGCCAACAGAGCTCTTATGGGTTCAAACATGCAAAGACAGGCCTTGCCGTTGATAAAACCCAGCGCTCCTTTAGTGGGAACCGGTCTTGAAAAAAAATCAATCGTTGATTCGGGAGCTATTGTCGTCGCCGAAACGGAAGGTAAAATAACAGAAGTTGACGCCACCCATATTACAATAAAAGAAATGAGCGGGAAAAAGAAAACGTATAAAATCAGCAAGTTTGAAAGGTCAAATCAATACACGGCCGTTTCTCAAAGGCCGATGGTTGATGTCGGGCAAAACGTTAAAAAAGGAGACATTTTAGCGGAATGTTATTCTTCGGACGAAGGAAGATTGGCGCTTGGCCAGAATCTGCTTGTCGCTTTTGTGTCTTGGGACGGAGCTAATTTTGAAGACGCGATTGTTTTATCCGAACGGGTCGTAAAAGACGACCTTTTTACCACGGTCCACATAGAAGATTTCTATTGCGAGATAAGAGACACCAAGCTTGGTCCGGAAATAACAACGTCGGATATTCCCAATGTTTCCGAAGAAAAACTTAAAAATCTTGATGAAGAAGGAATAATAAGAATCGGAGCGGAAGTAAGGGCGGGCGATATTTTAGCGGGAAAAATTTCTCCAAAAGGAGAGGAAGAATTAACTTCAGAAGAAAAATTGTTAAGAGCGGTTTTTGGAGAAAAAGCGGCCGATGTAAAAGACGCTTCATTGATTTTGCCTCACGGAAAGTCCGGCAGAGTAATCGGAATAAAAATTTTTTCAAGAGAGCACGGAGATAATCTTGACCCCGGCGTAATTAAAAAAATCCAAATAGAAATAGCTCAAATCAGAAAAGCGAGAGCAGGGGACAAATTAGCCGGAAGACACGGAAATAAAGGCGTTGTTTCTCAAGTAAGGGCGATAGAGGATATGCCCTATTTATCCGATGGAACGCCGGTTGATATTATTCTTAATCCTTTAGGAGTGGCTTCAAGAATGAATCTCGGTCAAATTTTAGAAACTCATTTAGGGATGGCGGCTTCTAAGCTCGGGTATCGGGCAATAACCCCGATTTTTAGCGGAGCAACCGAAAATCAAATAAGAGAAGAGCTTAAAAAAGCCGGACTTCCGGAAAGCGGAAAGATTACCGCTTATGACGGAAGAACTGGTCAGGCCTTTCCTTTGCCGGTAACGGTGGGATATATTTATATGTTAAAACTTAACCATCTTGTTGAAGATAAAATTCATATGCGTTCAATAGGTCCGTATTCATTAATAACCCAACAACCGCTGGGAGGAAGAGCCCAGTTCGGAGGGCAAAGATTCGGGGAAATGGAAGTATGGGCTCTTGAGGGATACGGCGCCAGCCACACTCTGCAGGAAATGCTCACTATTAAATCAGACGATGTTTTAGGAAGAGCGGCCGCCTTTGAAAATATTGTCAGAGGCGAGAAAATTAAGAATCCCAATATTCCCGTAGCATTCAACGTTTTGGTTTCCGAGCTTAAATCCTTAGGATTAAACGTCGAAACAATGGAAGAGAAAGACAAATAAAACATGAGCTTTTCAGCGCTAAGATTAAAAGTAGCTTCTCCGGAAGACATATTATCATGGTCGCGCGGAGAAGTGATAAAACCGGAAACCATTAATTATAGAACCCAAAGACCGGAAAAAGACGGCTTGTTTTCCGAAAGAATTTTCGGTCCCACAAAAGATTACGAATGTTATTGCGGGAAATACAGAAAAATCCGTTATAAAGGAATAATTTGCGACCGTTGCGGAGTTGAAGTTACCAGATCAATAGTAAGAAGAGAGAGGATGGGGCATATAAAACTTGCTTGTCCGGCCACTCATATCTGGTTTTTAAGAAGCGCTCCGTCAAGAGTGGGATTATTTTTGGACGTGCCGGTTCAAAAACTTGAAAAAGTCGTTTATTACGCCGCTTATATGGTTACTTCCGTTAACGAAGACTTAAAAAAAGGAGCATTGAAAGAATTAAAAGAAGGCAGAGAGGAGCTTGTTTCTTTAAAGCCGGGAAAGATTTTAATTGATTCAGAATACGAAAATTTAAAAAAAGAATTCGGCAGTAAAGTATTTGTTGCGGCCAAAGGAGCGGAAGCAGTAAGAAAAGTTTTAGAGGCGATGGATTTAAAAAAAGAAGTAAGCGGAATAGAGAAACAACTTGAAAGCGTTAAAGACGCAAGCAGGAAAAACAGGCTTCTTCAGCGCCTCAAACTCATAAAATCTTTTATTAAAAATAAAATGAGACCGGAATGGATGGTTTTAACCGTTCTTCCGATTCTTCCTCCGGACTTGAGACCGATGGTGGCGCTTGATGGCGGGCGTTACGCCACCTCCGACCTTAATGAACTTTATAGAAGGGTTATTAATAGAAACAACAGGCTTAAAAAACTTATTGAACTTAAAAGCCCCGATGTCATTGTTACTAACGAAAAAAGAATGCTTCAGGAAGCGATAGACGCCTTGATTGATAATACGGCCAGACTGGGGAGTAAGCCCCAGCTCTCTTCTCAAAGAAGGCCGTTAAGGTCTTTGGCGGATATTCTTAAAGGAAAACAAGGAAGATTCAGACAAAATTTACTCGGCAAAAGAGTTGATTATTCCGGAAGGTCGGTAATTGTTGTCGGTCCGGAACTTAATTTATATCAGTGCGGTTTGCCGAAAAAAATGGCGCTTGAACTTTTTAAACCTTTTGTCATTAATAAAATAATTGAAGGGGGAATGGCCCATAACATAAGAAA
>ERZ1292623.4664-Hain-H51-01um-R1-4664-length-11167-cov-19_pt1 | contig 11167 bp, 10 predicted proteins | sample MGYA00564398_ERZ1292623 | MGnify/ENA primary metagenome ERZ1292623 (study PRJEB36523, sample SAMEA6512633) | groundwater metagenome | collected 2019-01-07 | study: AquaDiva: Metagenomics assemblies of 32 groundwater samples
TCTATTTGCCAAAATATCATAATCAAATTCTATTGCTGTAAAAATTGTTTTATCCGGCAAAAAAGTGACCTTAGTTCCTGTTTCATTTGTTTCTCCAATAATTTCTAATTGTGAAACCGTTTTTCCTTTTTCATATCTCTGCTTGTAAATCTTATTATCGCGTTTAATTTCAACTTCTAAATATGCAGATAAAGCATTTGTAACACTTATTCCTACTCCATGCAAGCCACCAGAAACCTTATATGATTTTTTATCAAATTTTCCACCTGCATGCAGCATTGTCATAACAACTTCTACAGCTGGTTTATGCTCTTCAGGATGTTCTTGTACAGGAATTCCTCTTCCGTTATCTTCCACTGTGACTGAATTATTTTGACGTATAATGACATCAATCTTGTCACAGTAACCTTCTAATGCTTCATCAATTGAATTGTCTAAGGCTTCCTTAACTAGATGATGCAATCCCTTGACCCCTGTATCACCAACATACATGGAAGGTCTGACTCTTACTGCATTAAGATCCTTCAAAACTACAATGCTCTCTGCTGTATATGATTTTGATGGTACCATAAATTAATTCCCTTGATATTATTATTAAAAAATATCCAAAAGTATAAAAAGCTTTCTGAGCCAAAACATCAAAATTTAACGTTTTTAAGGGTTATATACTTAAAATAAGAAATTTTAATAGAAAGATTTATAAAGGATAAACGCAGTTTTTTTGTAATTTATTTTAAAAAATTCTTAATAGATCTTCTATAATTTTCAATCTCATTATCTTTTAAATTAGAAACAAGAATATCAAAATCATTAACAAAAATTTTTGCTTCCTTTAGCATTGTTTCTACTTGAGCTTTTTTTCCAATCCGCATATAATATTGAGCATCTACCCTTTTATTTTTATGTTCATTTATTACCCTTACTTTTTCCTGACCAAGAAGACTTTCTACAGCCAGTATAGAACAAAAATGATTCTCGCATTTTATGCCTATTTTCTGCAAAAAGGAATATAATGCGTAATACTCTGCATAATAAATAACTACTGTCGTCCATAATAAATCATTTTCTAAAAAATTTCTTTCAGCTCTTTTTAGGGAAGATTTTGCTTCATTTAGATAAGACCTAGCTAAATCATCATCCGTTTTCAAAATTTTTAACCCGTCTTTTAATTTAGAACACCATTTTAAGCTATTTTGCATATCTTCTCCAAATAATATTAATGAAAAATGAATGATTATTTAAAATAATATGATTTTCTTTTATTTTCTTTATGAAAATCTCATCTTCTTCTACAGCTTCTATAAAATCTTTTTTAGTTAGCTTAATCTCATGAATTTTATTTGGAATTAAATAATGCGGAAGATCTATTTTTTCATTTGATATAATCAATAAATCTAAATCCGAATCTTTGTTTGCTGAAAATTGTGCAAAACTGCCGAAAATAATAATGCAGGCTTCAATATCCTTTATTTCTTTTAAAAATGCAGTAAATTGAGGGTATCTATTTAGAAAAGTTATTGTTTTATGTATTTCTGCCTTCAGAATTAGATATTTTATTCTTATATTATCTAAGTTAAGGCAAAAATATTTATTTTTTCCTTTAAATTCAGACTTAATTATGCTGTCTTCTTCTAATTTACTTAATGTTACTTGAATATTTCTCAATGGTATCTTGGATAATCTGCTTATCTCTCTAAGGTATAGCTTTTTAGCAAAATTCTCCAAATACAATTTGATTACATTTAAATCGTTGTATTGATTATGATACATATGTATCTTAAATGATACATTAATATATAAACCTTGCTATTTCTATATAACCGCTTTAAAATAGTTTGGGGTATCTTTTAATCAATAGTTAAATAAGATTCACTGGTCAATCTTTTTTTATTTATTAGAATTAATCTGCTGAACCAATTAATTTTTCAAATTCTAATATTCTAATTTTATCATCTTTAATATCCTCTTCGCATGTTAAGCATATTATTATAAATGATTCCTTAAATCCAAAATTGTTTATTTTTTTAGCATTTAATTCCAGATTGTTTTTTATCCCTGAAAAGTCTCCTTTGGCAATTCTGCTGAATTTTACTTCTCCAATCAAAATTTTTTTATTCTCCCTGTCAATTCCCACAATATCAGCTTCTGAATTTTTATCCCACCATCTGCCAAAAAGATAGCTGCTGAACATCTTATTTTTTGAAATTATAGATAATACTATATCTTCAAATATCCTGCCTATAAAAGAGTTTAGTTCGGGCAATATTTTTTCATTTAATAATTTTTCCTGCCTCTCCTGCTCAATATATTCCTGGCTTTCAAAAATAAACTTGAACCAGAATTTAAAGAAATTATCCCTTATTAAATAAATCCCGTTTCTTGATCTTCTTGGATTTCTTTCAGTTATCGGGACTCTTCTCTCAATTATCTGCAGATCAATTAATACGCTTAAATACTTATTGACAAATGATTTTTCCAAGCCAGTGTCATTCACTATTAAGCCAATTTTAGCATTGCCTTTTGCAATAGAGTATAATATTGAAAAATAGTTTCTCGGCTCCTTAAGCTCTTCTTTTAAAACAAAAAAGACATCATTATACAATAATTTATTCTTTTTTAATAAATTAAGCGTTAAATTTTCCCTTAAACTTTTCGCAAAATCGAATTCTAATAAATAAGATGGCATTCCTCCCAATACAGAGTAATATGCAATCTTTTCTTTAATGCTTAAATTCTTGGGAAAAAATAGGCAAGCATCTTTGAATTTTAACGGCTCGATTAAGATTTGTTCTGTTCTCCTTCCATAAATCGGGCTTTTATGTCCAAGCAGTTTTTCCATCATATTTATCGAGCTTCCGCATAAAACTATAAATGCATTTTTCTTTGAAAATTTATTATCCCAGTAATCCTGCAGAATGCTTGTAATTCTCTTTGATGACTGCACAACATAAGGAAACTCGTCGAATATAATTGGAATTCTTGGTTTTTCAGCAAGATAGGCAAAAAAAGCGTCCCAGTTTGAAAACGGGTTCAATTTTAAAACATTATCATTAAAAAATTCAGCTGCGTGAAAGCTGAATGTTTTTAGCTGCTCTAATTCAGATTCCTGCCTTGCTAATAAATACAATCCTTTATGCTTTTCTAAAAATTTTCTTAAAAGTTCTGTCTTTCCAACTCTTCTTCTCCCATAAACTATTATCAATTTTGGATTCTGTTTTTTATACAGCTCATTAAGCAAGCTTAATTCTTCTTTCCTGTTCTTGAAGTCTGTCATTTTAGTATATTTTCAAGTAGTATACTATAGAGTATACTAATATATAAACCTTGTTATTTCTATATAACCACTTTAAAATAGTCATAAATAGAAAGGTTTATATACTAATTATATTTACTAAATAGTAACAAAATATACATAAAAACATTATAGAAAATGCAAAAAACATTTACAATTACAAAAAAGATTGCAAAACATGGAAATCAAACTGTGATAATTATTCCTAGTTTTCTTCAGCAAGACTTAAAGCCAAAGACAATTGTCGAAGTTAAAATTAATGTAATAAAGGAGAATGAAGATGGGTAAACAAGAAAAAATTAAGCAGATTTACAGCAAAATTAAAGATCAATTTTATTTATGCAGGCCTGACTTAAGAATTGGAAATCAATCTTATAACTCACATTTATTATTTCAAATATTGACGCAATTAAATAACGGCACTCAATTAATATATGGATCTTATGGTGGGGGTAAAACAACCTCTTCAGAATATTTGAACACTATTTTTTATGGTTTGCCCTTAGAGGTAATTAAAGGGGCGGTAGTGAGAGGAAATGCAGGAATTACAGAAGAAAAAGTTACAGGCCGTCCAGATTATGGAGACTTGCAAAAAGGTGAAGAAAGAGTAAGATGGCAGAAATTTTGCTTAATTCCACCAAAGATTTGGGACGAAATGCCAAGAACACCAGAGAGCACACAGGCTTTGGCTTTATCCGGGATAGAAGAGGGCAGCTGGACTTATTTGAATGAGCATATACTTGAAGGAAAAAGACCATTTTATGCGACAGCAAATTACGCGGATAGAGGCAGTTTTACAATTATTCCAGCATTACTAGACAGATTTGATATAGCAACTATTGCGAAATTTCCAGGATTAGTCAATTCGAGGATAATCAGCAGAAGATTCAACAAAGAACAGGAACAATTATTAATGGACGAAAAAATTTCAAAAGAAGTTGTTAAAATTTTATTGGAAAAAACAGATTATGAGGGCATTCATAATAACTTAAAGGCATTAAGAAAAGAATTTTTGGAGAAATTAGAGAAAAATGGCATTCCAATATTGGGCGAAGAGGATCAAGCAGAAATAAATAAAGAAATAAGCAACATAAGAATAAATTCAAGTGCGGATTTATACTCTATATTTTTAACAGCTGAGTTAAACATCCCCTCAAATGGAACTTATTTAAGAAATTTGTTAGAGCAAAGATCAGAAAGTAGAAGGCTTGACCAGGTTGTTATAAGATATGCACAGTCTTTAGCTTGGTTGCAAGGAAAAGACGAAGTTGATTTGGAAGATGTTTTGAATGTTGCTCCTTATGCACTTTGGCACAAAGTTGAATGGAAAGATAATGTAAAAAGCGGATTTGTCGGTTATGACGGCTCTGATTTAGAACTTGCAATAGCTAAAAAAATGCTTAATGAAGGCACCCCGCAAATATCTGGATTAAAGAAAAGATTTATAGAGAATTTGGGAAATGTTAAAAAAGTTAAAGAACTATGTGAACAATCAGAAATTCCAGAAAAGGCTAAAGAATTAGAAGATATATTAAAAACAATTACAAGCAACAATGCAACTCACCCATATTTTAAAGATATAAAAACAGAAATTGAGGATTTTGAACAATGACAAATCCAAGATTAAAGCAATTCATGCATGAACTGAATTTTGATAATATAATTATTCCAGAGACCGTAAATCAAAATACCCAGCCTCCACAAGCTCCCCCAGGAAATCCAAATTTCTCACTTGAAGATTTAACACAGTTCTGGAGGATAAATGGCGTAAATTACAGAAATGGAATTTATCAAGTAGATCTAGGAAAAGAAATGTTGGAAAATAAGGCGCAAAAAACACAGGATGGGTGGATAGAATATACTAAAAAAGCGTTAACTAATGATGGATTTTACGTGGGTGATGCGCAGTTATATCATGCTTTATTTAAAACACTCTTTAAAAATAAAGATAATGCACAATATAAAGATAAAATTGAGCAGGCTAAAGCATTTCTTCAAAATATGCTTAAAGATTATTGGCTGATGACATTAAGCAGGATTAAATATGCTAAATCAGGCCAAGATGCTGTAATTCATAATCATGGATTGCAGGATAAGTTTGAAATTCAAGATGATATAATTGGAGCAGATGGCTATGTTACGCAGATAAATCCGCAAACTGCACTGCAGGCTGTTTTAGGGGACAATAATGTTAATGAAATAAATCAAGTTTATAACTGGATAACAGGAAAGAATCTTTACTTATGGAGATTAAACGCAAAACCTCAGGAAGATACTGAAAGGATTGTCAGGTTCGACTCCTACTCGGGTTGGGCTTATCTCAACTGTTACTGGTTTCTCAATAACTCGAATAGGGGTTTGCCTGTGCGTGCGAAAAAATTTTAGGGGAAAATAACAATGGGACAAACTCTTGAGGAAATAATGGAAAAGAAAAACGTTGAAGTTAGAGCTAGGTATTTCTATCCCAGCACCCCTATCCCTAAGTTATCTAAAGAAACCCCAAATGGAAGTGCTGATATTATCTCTATGCAGATCTTAGTAAACCCAGATTATATTACAATGTTAAAAGAAAACGGAATTGATGAAGAAGCATCTTTAGACGAAACTTTAAGTCATGAATATGCTCATATTGCAAAATTTCCAGGAACTGCAGCAAAAAGAATGCATCAGTATTTAGTTGCAAGAAGGTTGCTAAACTCTAAAGATTTATCAGAATCTGCTGTTTATGCGTTTAATGAAGCACAAGTAAATATCTTTAACGGGGTTGATATGAAAAATAGGGCAACTCCGAAAGTCCAAAAAATACTTGCAAAAGGTTCAAAGGGATTAAATAAAGTTTTAAATGGTTTGTATCAAGAATTATTTAAAGAGAATTTAGATGTTAGATTTAATTGGAGAAACAAAAAAGAGAGAGATTTAGTTAAAAAATTAAAAGAAATTAAATTTACAGACCAGGACAGTGAGGATATAAATTTAGAAAAGTTTGTTAATTTAGCAAAAGATCATTTAAAAAAATATGAACCAAAAACAGCATCTGGTTTTTTGGGAATGTTTAATGGGGAGCAAATTCAAGAGGGCTTAGTTAGTTTAGCTCAGGAATGCATTGATGCGGGATATCTTCCAAGTCAATTTGAGCAATTGGCTTCAGAATTAACAAATGAAGGAAAAATCATTCCAGGAGCAGGAACGGCACAAACTAATTTAATAAAATCGAGAAATATTTATACAGCTTTAGCAAGAAGTTATACTATTCCTATAGTAAAAACAAAAATAGCAAAAAATGGATCTTTAATTCCTCATGAGCAAAAACCATTTTCAGTACAGGATTCTTTTCAAGATTTAAATGTATTTAGCTCTAAAGGAATACTTCCAGGAATATCAAAATTATGGACAAGAAAAGAAGGAGAGGTTATCAAACAAACAGGGATACCCGATTCAATAATTGTTCAAGATAATTCCCCAAGTATGCCGAATCCGGACAAAATAATTTCTATTCCAGTTTTGGGATCAAGTGTTATAGCAAGAGCATATTTAGCAAATGATAAAACAGTAACAGTATACAGTTTTGGTTCATCTGATCATATCTATGGCCCATCAAAAGACGAAGAAGCAGTTAATAGTGTTTTAAGATTACATAGCGGCGATGATGGCGGTACCCTCTTTAACCCTCAAAAACTTGAGCAATTATTAAAAGATAGAAGCAAGGGTTTTGATGTAAGCATTATCTCAGATATGAAGATTAGTAATTTAGCTGACTTTATTTTATCAATAAAATCTTTGCCCTTATTGCATAGAATCCATTTAATTTATACAAATCCAAGTAAGATGGCTTATGTTAATGAGGTAATTAAAGCAACAAAAAATATCGAAAACATAGGTTATGCGCAATTATTTACAAAATATGACATAGGAAAAATAACAATGGGAGAATTAAAAAAATCTTTACAATGACAAATCCAAGATTAAAGCAATTCATGCATGAACTGAATTTTGATAATATAATTATTCCAGAGACCGTAAATCAAAATACCCAGCCTCCACAAGCTCCCCCAGGAAATCCAAATTTCTCACTTGAAGATTTAACACAGTTCTGGAGGATAAATGGCGTAAATTACAGAAATGGAATTTATCAAGTAGATCTAGGAAAAGAAATGTTGGAAAATAAGGCGCAAAAAACACAGGATGGGTGGATAGAATATACTAAAAAAGCGTTAACTAATGATGGATTTTACGTGGGTGATGCGCAGTTATATCATGCTTTATTTAAAACACTCTTTAAAAATAAAGATAATGCACAATATAAAGATAAAATTGAGCAGGCTAAAGCATTTCTTCAAAATATGCTTAAAGATTATTGGCTGATGACATTAAGCAGGATTAAATATGCTAAATCAGGCCAAGATGCTGTAATTCATAATCATGGATTGCAGGATAAGTTTGAAATTCAAGATGATATAATTGGAGCAGATGGCTATGTTACGCAGATAAATCCGCAAACTGCACTGCAGGCTGTTTTAGGGGACAATAATGTTAATGAAATAAATCAAGTTTATAACTGGATAACAGGAAAGAATCTTTACTTATGGAGATTAAACGCAAAACCTCAGGAAGATACTGAAAGGATTGTCAGGTTCAGCTCCTACTCGGTTAGGGCTAATCTCGGCTGTAGCGGGAATCTCGATAACTCGGATAGGGGTTTGCCTGTGCGTGCGAAAAAATTTTAGGGGAAATGAGAATTTTACTAATTTTCTTTACTCTTTAATACTCAACAAAGTTTATTAAGTTATTGCAATCATTTTAAATGTCTTAGCTGTTAATCTAAAGTATCCGATAGGTTAACGAAGATTAAAAACTTAGACCACATGCACATTAAAGAGGGCCTCGTCTCTGAATGAGCAATGGCTATAAAATACAGCAATGATAATTAGTAATTATGATAAAGCCTTCGGAAAGTTTTTGAATGAATATTAAAATTGCGGTGTAAGTTGGTTAATGTGCTAGTTACTGTTGTCAGGTTCAACTCCAACTCGGATAGGGCTAATCTCAACTGTAACAGGAATCTCAATAACTCGAAATCTAAGAAAAAGACGAGATTAGGGGTTTGCCAATGATCTAAGTTGCTAAGATAAATAATATGCAAACTTACAATAAATTATATAGCAAACTTTGTTCTTATGAAAACTTGCTCTTAGCTTATGAAAAAGCAAGAAAAGGCAAAACAAAGAAAAATTATGTTATTGAATTTGAAAAAGATTTAGATTTTAATCTTAAAATATTACAATTTGAATTAATAAATAAAATTTATTCTCCGAGAAAGCTAAAATTATTTATTATAAGAGATCCAAAAACCAGAAAGATTTGCAAATCTAATTTTAGGGACAGAATAATTCATCATGCCATTGTAAACATTTTAGAGCCTATTTATGAAAAAATTTTCATTTATGATTCTTATGCAAGCAGAAAAAATAAAGGCCAGCATAAAGCACTAGAAAGATTTCATAAATTTAAAAGAAAGGTTGCTTTAAACGGCAAAAAACTTAGGGGTGTTAAAGATAATAATTATGTCTGTGGCTACTGCTTAAAATGCGATATTAAAAAATATTTTGACAATGTTGACCATAATGTTTTAATCAACATCTTAAAAAAGAAAATAAAAGATGAAGATGTTATTTGGCTGATTAAGCAGATTCTTGATAATCATTTAAATCCAATTAATGGTAGATCAATGCCTTTAGGAAATTACACGAGCCAATTTTTTGCCAATGTTTATTTGAATGAATTGGATTATTTTGCTAAGCATAAATTAAAAATAAAATATTATATTAGATATGTTGATGATTTTGTTGTTTTAAATAATAATAAGGAAATTTTAGAATATTACAAAGAAGAGATAAATAAATTCATCAATGATAATTTGCTGATAAAACTGCATGAAAATAAATCTAAAATTATTCCTCTGCATAAAGGCGCAATCTTTTTAGGTTTTAGAAACTTTTATCACTATATTTTATTAAAAAAAAGCAATTTAGAGCAATTTAAAAATAATTTGAAAAATTGGCGTGAAATGATGAATGAAAAATTAATAACTAATATCGAAGTAGAATTTAAAATTGACGGCTGGAAGGCTCATGCAAATCATGGAAACAGCCATAATCTAATTAAAAGGCTGGCAATATAAAAAAGAAGATTAAACTAAGCTTTATTCTCAACGAACCAAGCACATATCTAAAAAAATATTTAAATAGTTAAATTAATTTAATGATATTATGGAAAATCATAAAGATAAATTAATGATATATCTGAACAATCAATGGAATAAAGAATTGTCCCAAATTAAGGATAGAACTATAAAACTTAATTTAGAGAATGATCTAATAAATGATTTAGTTAGGTCTGGAATGGCTGGAAAAACGTTTATAATCTACTATACAATGAAAAAACTTTTGGGAAAAATAAACAGCCTTTTTATCAAACATGTTTCTTTAGATAAATAGTTATTAGATGATAATTAAACTATTATCATTTTTGCAAGATTTTAAGGCAATTGCCCATTTCCTAGAGAAGGTGTTTCTAGGGCATTTAATTCAGCTTTATAATAGTCTTTTTCAGAAAATCCATATAGCTTAGCTAAAATATTTCCAGGAAATCTTTTAATTGCTGTATTATATTTTTGAATGCTTTCTATATATCTTGTTCTTGAAGTGCTTATCCTATTCTGTGTTCCTGATAATTCATCTGTCAATGCAGTATACTGCTTATTTGCCTGCAATATAGGATAATTTTCAGCTGTAGCAACTGCATTGACTAAAGCTGTTATTCCATTATTCATCTGCGCTCCTGCAGAATCTTTGTCAAAAATAGCGCTTGATTCCTGCCATCTTGATCTTGCTTCTGTCACCTCTGTTATGAACTTTGTTTCAACCCTTACAGCGCTTGAAACTGTTGAAACTAAATTCGGAATTAGATCAGACTGTCTTTGATACTGGTTTTCAACTTCTGACCATTTGCTGCTAACATCTTGATTAAGAGTTACAAATCTATTGTAGCTTCCAACGAAATAAATTACTAAAATTAATATAATAAATAAAAAAATCATTAAAGAAACAAATAATGCTTTATATTTTGAAAAAGGACTTTCGTTTGCCATGATTTTTATTTTATTTTAGCATTTAAAAATCTATCTGCCAGCGCCTCCTCCGCCTGAAGAGCCTCCTCCAAATCCTCCTGAAGAACCTCCAAACCCACCGCCATACATTCCTCCAAATCCTGTAAAAATCAATCCCCCTCTTGATTTTCCTTTTCTCTTTTTATAGATTATTAATAATATTATTAAAAATATTATTAAAGGCAAAAACTGGTATAAAATATTTATTATTAATGCATTAACAGGATAATCAATTTTATTAAAAAATCTCTTTTCAGAAGCAATTTCATCTTTATTTTCAATTATTATTCTGCTTACTTCATATGCAAAATTTATTATTCCAATATTTACCTGGTTATTATCCCTGTAAGGAACATAATTTTCATCCAATAATCTTCCTAATTTTGAGTCTGGCAATATTCCTTCTAAACCATATCCTGTTTCAACCTCAATCCTATTTTCATTTAAAAAATAAATTATTAATAATCCATTATCTTTATCTTCTTTTCCAATATTCCATTTATCAAATAATTTTGTTCTGTATTCTTGCGGCGTTAAAGGATAGCTGGAATTAACTATAGCAACTACAACCTCTGCAGTTGTTTCTTTTTCTAGTTCAATCAGAACATTTCTTAAATTATTCAATTCATCCTGGCTAAACAAATTAATGAAGTCATTTACATATAAGCCATAATATTCCGGAAGTTCCTGCGCATTAGCATAAGGAATAA
>ERZ1292623.4665-Hain-H51-01um-R1-4665-length-11167-cov-6_pt1 | contig 11167 bp, 12 predicted proteins | sample MGYA00564398_ERZ1292623 | MGnify/ENA primary metagenome ERZ1292623 (study PRJEB36523, sample SAMEA6512633) | groundwater metagenome | collected 2019-01-07 | study: AquaDiva: Metagenomics assemblies of 32 groundwater samples
GCGGCGGCCAGGAGGTCATATTTAGCGGGGTGGAAGGCGCCACGCTCCAGCAGGGTACTTTGGTCGTCCGCGTGCGCGAGTCCGCCGCGCAGGCGTTTGCCATCACCGTGGATTCCTCGGGGCGGGCGTACCAGACCGGCATGGCGCCCGCGCCCGCGGGTACCAGGGTTGTGGATGCGCGGCACCGGACATACACCTTTAGTTGGGGCGTTGGCGACGCGACTGATCTGATTTTTACCTTTAGCAATCCCGCGGATGTGCGCACGGTAGTCATGGCGCCCGCAGCCCCCCGCGCCGCATACGACTCCGGGGAACTCACGTTTACGGTTGGCGGGGAAGTGCAGGTGATGCGCGTGCACGCGCTCACGCTTTTGCCGGGTAGCACCGCGCTCTCCGTTGACCGCGACTGCCGCAGAAACACCAAAAAAGCGGCAATCGCCATCCGCGGCGGCGACGGGGTGGTACGGGACATCACGACCTACGAGGCCGACTGCCGCACCATCACCGTGGGAGCACACGGGGGAGTGATGAGCGAGCCGTGATAGCGCGTATCTAGTATCTTGTATTTAGTATCGTGTATGACAGAGCAGGAAAACGGGTATAAAATTCGTTCCTTTACTGATCTTCGTGCCTGGAAAGAAGGACACAAACTTGTTCTTGCGATCTATAGCACGACTGACAGATTTCCCATGAAAGAACAATTCGGCCTATCAACACAAATGCGCCGTGCGGCAGTTTCAATTACGTCAAATATTGCAGAAGGATTCTGCCGCTCGACCGCCAAGGATAAGCGCCAATATTATATACGAGCAGAGGGCTCTCTCATAGAACTTCAAAATCAGCTTCTCATTGCATGGGACGTTGGATATACCAATGATGATGCCTTTAGGAAAAATGCTCACCAAACTGTTTCGGTTCATAAACTGATCAACGGTCTGAAGCGAATTAAGGATCTATGAATACGCGATACCATATACGAAATACGAAATACAGAAAAGGGTTTGGATTGATTGAGATCGTCATCGTGACCGCCATGGTGTCAGGCGCCCTCTTTGCGTTTTCGCAGGCCGGCGCTTTTGCGCTCAAACTTCTTCGGCACGAAAAAGAGACGCTGGAGATGACGCTGTTGGCCCAAGAAGGGTTGGAAGTAGCACGGTCGCTCCGCGACGACTCGTGGGCGGCTCTGGCGTGGCGGGTCGGCGTGCAAAATCCTTCCCTTCCGTACTACCCCGTGTTGGCAGGCGGGCGCTGGACGCTCTCCACGACCTCGCCGGGTCTCGTCAACAATACCTACAGCCGGTTTGTGATATTTGAAAAAGTGCGCCGCGAAGGGTCTGACCGTATCGCGTCTTCCGGCAGCGAGGACCAGGGCACTCTGAAAGTTATCTCGCGCGCCACCACCACCGCGCGCGCCGTGGAACTTGCGGCCTATCTCACGGATTTTCAGCAATATATTCCGCGCCCGACAGAGGCGATCTCGGTATCGTACGAGGGCGCCACGAACGACGGAGACCTCATCAATTTTCCCGCCAATGATTCCGGCACCGGCGATCCGGGGCAGTCGTTTACGACCCCGGCGTCCGCCATTCAGGTGACGAAAGTATCACTGTTCCTCCGTCGCGCGACCGTGGCTCCCTCCAACGTATACTTGGAATTGAGAACAGCGCCGGACGCGGTGCCGGCGCTCGGCACATCTACTACCGTGGTCAGCACTGCCATTGCGCAAGCAGGCCCCGCATGGGTGGATTTTATTTTCCCCTGGCCCGTGCCTCTTGCCGCGGCCACATCCTACACCATGCGCCTCCGCAGCATTCCCGATTCCGCGGTGCCGTTTTCCGGGTCCGCGGGGGCACTCCGCTGGCAGTATCTGCAGTCAGGAGCCCAGGGGCCGTATAGCGGCGGGGCGGCGCGCCGCTATCTTCTCTCCACGGGCCAGGGGCAGGTACTGGATCAGTATGATTTTGGATTCCGCGTGTATGCGATGCAATAGATAAATGAAAAACTGAAAATGAAAAATGAAAAACGACAAATAAAAATTAAAAATGATCCCGCCGCGGCGGGATACCACAATTTTTCATTTTTCATTTTTCATTTTTCATTGAGGAGGGGCTTTTCACTGATTGAAGCCGTGGTGTATGTGGCGCTCTTGGGCGTGGTGGCGGTGTTTGTGGCGAACTCCCTGGTCTATCTCGTCACTACGTATGCTCGCGCGCGGGCCGAACGCGAAGTCCTCTCCAACGCGCGCTCCATCACTGCCACGCTCTCGTCCCACATCGCGTCCGCAGCGGCGCCGTACCGCCCCACGTCGCGATTTGACGCGGACGCGGGACAACTCTCGCTCATCACCTCCGCGACGTCCACGCCCTGGCACACCATGACATACGCCGACGTTTGGTCGGATAACGGCATTGTGTATCTGCGGGAAGAAGGAGTCGGGGATCGGGCGCTCTCGGCCGGGTCGGTGCGCGTGACAATATTGAAATTTGAACGAGTGGCCCAGGCCTTGGGCCGCGAGGCGGTGCGCGTGACCCTCCGCGTGGACGCTACGGGCGCCCGCTTCCCCGCCTCCGCCACGCTTATTACCACCACCGCCCTCCGGGGGAATTATTGATGTGCTTTTTGCATTGCGGAGAACTTTCCCTCATTCGAGCTCACCAACTTCATGCCTTTGCACGGTGACGAACTTGAATAAGGGCAGGAGCGGTAGAAATACATTCTTCGCTCCTGCTCCCACTCATCGCGGGAGAGGGCGCCGTCGCCCTTCACCGTTATGAAGCGGCGATCACCCTTCTGGCGCAGGCGCAGTTCCCCGGGCGGGCTGAAAATGATGGATCAGCCCTTATGTAAGCCACTTTTGCGCACTTTCTTCGTTATGGGTATGGAAGGGTAGGACCCTTTTTTGACGCCGGTTATTTTTGACGCCGGTTATGGTATAATGTCAGCGATGATACGGGAACGCGTTGTCCAATGGGCGGATCGGTTCATCCGGCTGCCGGTGGCGGGGTTGGATATTTCCGACCGCAGCATAAAATACGTGAAGTTCTCTCCGGTCCGCAGGGGAGTGATTGAGTCGTTTGGGGAGCACGCCGTTGCGGAAGGCATCATCGTGGAGGGACGCATTGAGCGCATGCTGGACTTTATTGCGGCATTGCGCGAGGTGCGCGCACTCCTCGGCAGCCGCTGGCGGCTCATGGGTGCGGCGGCGTCTCTGCCGGAGGAGAAGAGCTTTTTGCGACTGGTGCAGGTGCCGAACGTCAAACCGGAGGAGATTGCCGCGGCACTCCGGTGGCAGATTGAAGGCCAGATCCCGTTGCCCGCCGAGGACCTGGCGTACGACTATCAAGTGATTGAACCGCTGATACAGGGTGTTGATCATCGGGACGTTGTGATTACCGCATACCCCAAAGGAGTCGTGGACTCGTACGTCCGCGCGCTCAAGGAAGCGGGGTTCCAGCCCGTGGCGCTGGAGCTGGAGTCGCAGGCCATTGCGCGCGCGGCCCTGGGGGTAGCACCCGCGTATGAGCGTCTTGTTCAACATTCAATGTCGGACAAAAGCCCGGAGGGTGCGATCGTCGTGGACATGGGGCGCAATCGCACGAGCATCGCGGTCTCTGCCGCGGGATCGGTGCTCTATACTGTCACGGTGCCGGTAGGCGGCAGGGCGCTGGAGCAGGCGATTGCGGGCGCCCTTGGCGTGAGCGCGGAGGAGGCGGTCAGCATCAAAAAAGAACAGGGGTTGGCGCGCGACGCGCATGAAGGGAAACTCTTTGCCTCGCTCTCGCCCCTTGCGGATATGCTGGCAGGTGAACTCGCCCGCACGATCGCGTATTATGAAGATCATATTGCGCACATCCACGGCGGGAGTCGCGACATCAAACGAATGCTGCTCTCCGGCGGAGACGCCAATCTCCCCGGCCTGGATACGTATCTTGCGTCCCGCATCCGCATCCCAGTGTCTGCCGCGGACCCTTTTCACGGGATGGAACGTGCCACTCCATACCCCATACCAGAAATCCCCAAAAACGAATCGTTGGCGTTTGCCGCGGCAATCGGGTTGGCGCGCCGGGGGCAAATTGAAAAATGAAAAACGAAAATCAAAAATTAAAAATGATCCCGCCGCGGCGGGATACCGCAATTTTTCATTTTAATTTTTTCATTTGAGCGACAGCGATTATGTTTTCCATAGATCTTCTTCCCGCATCTGAAAAAAAGGCCGTCCGTCTGGAGGAAGCGCGGCGGATGACGGCGTTTTTTGCGCTGGCGACACTCGGCATCTTCGGGGTCGCGTTGGTGCTGCTCATACCGGCTCTCTTGTTGACGCGCCTCGGCGCCGAGGAGCTCGCGCGCTCGCTCGCATTGGAAGAGGCGGCGCTGCATCGCGGAGAGGCCGGGGAGGCGATCGCGCGGATGCGCGATGTCCGTTCAGTCATCGGAGAGATTGGTGCCTACGGCGCCCAAGCACCCCGCGCCTCGGCGCTCGTGGAGCGCTTTTTGGCGCCGGGCAGCGGCATTCGCGTGCGCTCGTTCATCGTCCGCCGCGACGGACAGGCGATGATCGCCGGATACGCGGCAACGCGCGCGGATCTCCTGCGGTTTGAGGAGGCGCTGCGCGCTTCCAGCTACTTCTATGAGATTACGTTCCCACTCTCTAACATCACGCGCGAGCGCGACGTGCAATTTGCGGTTCAGGGAAAACTAAAACAGGAATACGGGTTATGATGATGGGGATGGCGCGCGTGAGCGCCCAGTACAAACTGGCGATCGTGGGCGCGGCGGCTTCCGCGGTACTTTTGCTCGCGGTGTTGGGTTTTGGATACGTAGTGTCGGAAATCCGGCGGGGAGACGCAGCGCGCCGCGAGTTGCAGATAAAAATTGCGGAGGTCGGGGAAGAGCGCCGACTGGCACGGGTATCCGAAGGACTGCTCCGTAAACGCGAGGAGGATTCCACGCGCATCAGACGGTTTTTCGCGGATCGTAAAAACCCCCTGGCCTTCATTGAGGCGGCGGAGCATGCCGCGGCCCGGACAGGGAATACGGTGGCGCTGGACATAGACGAGGGGGGGAGTAGGGAGCAGGCGCTCCGTTTCCAGTTGACGGTGGAGGGCGAAGAGAGGGGTCTCCTCCGGTTTATCGCGGCACTGGAGCTCTTGCCTTATCGCATTGATATGGAGGAGATGGTGTTTCAAAGTCAGGCGTCCGAGGGTTCTGCCGGAGGTCGCCCACAGGGGCCGTCTGCGCGGCTGGTGCTGGCGCTGCACGTGGGGGTCCGATAGCGCATAGATTGGAGTTTGGTGAATACGGTCGTATTCAGGGCGTTCGTTTACATCCCAAACTAATCCCCGCGTACGCGAGGATTAGTTTGGGATGTAAACGGCACAGCGCCGGGATCTGTTATTCACCGAACTTAGATTGCATAGATATGGATATGTCGCGCATTGCAAAAATCCTTCCGCCGTTTCTCGCACACCCCGACCTTATGCGCCGGCGGAGCGATGCGGTCTTCGGCCTCATCGTACTTTTGGGCGTTGCGGCGGTATGCCTTGCCGTGATTGACGGCTATGTATTTTATTCCTCGCAGATGCGCGCGTCCGCGCCCGCGCACAGGGTAGAGCGCAAAGCCATGCTCACGGAACTGGAAATTGACGAGGCGCTCCGCCTCCTGGACTCCCGCGCAGAAAAACTTGAGGCACTTCTTGGCGGAGAATGAGAGATGCTGTATTCTTGAATGAATGGGAAATAATTATGACAAACGGACCACTCAAAGAAGGATATATCCGTGATTGGGCAACTGGTAAGGTTGTTGATTTTCGCAAACCAGAGGAAAAAGTTCGTCAAGAATACGAAAAAGTTTTATTTGATGATTACGATTACGCTAAAGAGCGTATGGATATTGAAGTTTCTATCCAGCGAGGCGAAAAAAGCTCATTGAAAAATAAGAGCGAAAGAGCGGACATCGTCGTCTATAAAACGGATGACAAAAACAAAAGAAATCAAAATGAAAATATCCTCGGCATCGTAGAAACAAAACGCCCCACGCGAAAGGAGGGCGTAAAACAACTGATGAGTTATATGTCCGCCTCTTCTGCTCATTGGGGAGTATGGACCAACGGGACCGAAATTGAATATCTGTACCGAAATCCTACAACCGGAGAGATAAAAACTGGTTTCGTTTATCAAATCCCAAAAAACGGAGAAACTTTTGAGGACATCGGCAGTATCTCCAAGGGTAAACTAAAACCAGCGAGCAACTTAAGACTCATTTTCCGCCGTTTGCTGAACACTCTTTACTCAAATACCAACATCAGCAGACGCGAGAAGCTGGGTAATGAAATGATACGATTGATATTCTGCAAGATTTGGGATGAACGATATGAACAAAGCGCACTTCCAAAGTTTAGAGTCGGTTTTGAGGAAAATCCAAAAGAAGTTAGCAGGCGCGTAAAAGATTTATTTGTAGAAGTAAAACGCGAACTCGTAGCAGACGGGGTTTTTGATAAAAACGAAGAAATAAAACTTGACGACAAATCGATTGCCTATGTTGTAGGCGAGTTAGAACAATTTAGCTTGCTCAAAACCGACAAGGACGTTGTGGGCGACGCTTTCGAGGTTTTTGCCGAGAGTAAGCTTGTTGGCGAAAAAGGAGAGTTTTTTACGCCGCGCGAAGTTGTAAAAACCGCAATACAAATTATTGATCCGCAACCGGGGCAAAAGGTTGTTGACCCCGCTTGCGGCAGTGGCGGCTTTTTGATTTATGCGCTTGAACACATTTGGAAAGTTATGGATGGGAGCAAAAAATACGCGGGCGCGCCAAATCTTGAAGTTTTGAAAAGGGAGATTGCTGAGAAAAACTTTTTTGGCATAGACAAAGAGATTGATTTGGTGAAAATTGCAAAAGCATACATGGCTATTATTGGCGATGGCCGCGGGGGCATTGTTCAGCAAAATACCTTGCACGCCGCAGGAGATTTTGAAGGGCGCGCCAGCGAATTATTCGTTACTGAACATGATACATTCAAGCAATTTGACGTCGTGTTGACCAACCCTCCATTTGGAAAGAAAATCCCTGTTTTGGAGGAAGACGCAAAGTATTTTGATTTGGGGCATGTTTGGAAAAGAGAGGGCAATGCTTGGAAAAAGACGGAGACGCCAAAAGAAACAGAGCCGCAAGTCCTTTTTATTGAGCGTTGCTTACAACTACTCAAAGACGGCGGCAAGTTGGCAATCGTTCTACCGGAAACTTATTTTCATGCCCCAAATGTTCGTTACGTCCTCGATTATATGAAAAAGGACAATAATTTTATCGCGGTCATTGACTTGGCCCACAATACTTTTCGTCCGTACAACAACGCAAAAACCTTGTTGCTTATTTTGGAAAAAGGAAGAAGACAACAAGAAAAAATTATTATGGCCGTAGCTGAGGAAATCGGGCATGACCACAACGGCAGGCCGCTTCATCGCTATGATAAGACAAAACACGAGTTTACTAATGAAGTTTGGGACGATACACAAATTATTCGTGAAGAATTATACAATCCCGCCGACAAAGATAATAAGAATGTTTTTGCAGTGGACGCAGCAGATATCAAGAACGATGTTTATGTTCCGCGCTATTACTGGAATAAGCGCATTGAGGAATTAAGACGCGAAGCAGAAAATCAAGGTTCGAGATTTGTGCAGGTTAAAGAATTGATTGACCAAAGCATCATCGCCGACTTCCCAGGCCACGGCTCGCCCGCCGGAAAGTTCAAAGGAAAGGGTACTATCCCGTATGTTCGCGTGGCTGATATCGTAAATTGGAGCATATACCGCAATCCGACATCTCTCATTCCTGAACATGTGTATAACGAGAAAAAAGCAAACGGCGTTGATTTACAAGTAAAGGATGTCCTATTTGTGCGGCGCGGGAGTTATCGCATTGGTAGCGTTGCGTTGGTTTCTCGGTTTGATACCAAAGTGCTTCTCACGCGCGAAATCCATGTGTTCCGGGTTCTCAAAGAGGACAATCAATACGGAATTGACGCTTTTTATCTGCTCTATCTTTTCTCGCACGAACTGACGCAAAAGCAACTCGGTAATAAAGTGCTGATAGATACAACGCTTCCAAATATTGGTCGGCGTTGGGAAGAATTATACTTGCCGGTTGCCAAAGATAAAAAAGAGCGAGAGAAGATAAGAGACAAAATTCGTGGCGCGTTTATGAAGAAATGGGAAGCACAACAGGACATCGTAGCAATTGCGGAAGAGTTTGGCAATCTGACTACATAAGAATACCTCCGTGAAAAGCGGAGGTATTCTTATTATATCATACGCCCTCGGAGGGAATCGAACCCCCATACGCGGCTTAGAACGCCGCAGTTCTATCCATTGAACTACGAGGGCTTGAAATATGCGATCAATTTCTCCCGCGGGATTTCTTCCTGCTCGCGGGTGGCGAGGTTTTTGACGGCGACGACGCCCTTCTTTTTTTCCTCTTCACCGATGATCACGATATACGATACCCCTTTCTTGATAGCATAGGCAAGTTGTCCCTGCAGCGATGCATCACTGCCGAGATACACGCTTGCCGCAATGCCAGCGGCGCGGAGTTCCGCTGCCATGGCAAGATATTCTTTTTTTTCCTCCGGGAGGAGGTTGAGGATGAGGACTTGCGGCGTCGCGGACCGCACCTTTGGCGTCGCGTCCATCCGTTCAAGCCCTGCAATGAGGCGATCCACGCCGAGAGACACCCCGACTGCCGGTACTTCTTGTCCGGTAAAGGACATCACGAGGTCGTCGTATCTGCCGCCACCGAAGACCGAGCCGATTTCCGGCGCCTCGGTGAGGATGGTTTCGAACACAGGGCCCGTATAATACGAGAGGCCGCGCACGAGCGCGCGGTCAGTCCGCCAGTATTTGCGGTCAATACCCATGGCATCCAGCATCTCGGCAATTTCCGCAAGCGTCCCGGCGGCGGCAACCGGAGCCGTGAGGAACGCCATGATTTTTTCCGAGGATTCTTTTCCGAATTCTTTTTGCAGTTCTTCTGCCGCGCCCGCCGCGCCGATCTTGTCTTTTTTGTCAATAATCCGCAGTACCTCCCATTGTTTTTCCGTGGGGAATCCGGCAAAAGAGGGGAGTGCGTCCAACTCTTTCCGGTCATTGATGGTGATGATAAAGTTTTGAATACCGAGATTTTTGAGCGTGGTATAGACGAGCGCAATGATCTCGGCGTCCGCCGCCGCAGAGGCGCTGCCCACGATGTCCGCGTCCGCCTGCGTAAACTCGCGGTATCGTCCGGCCTGCTGGCGCTCGCCCCGCCATACGCGCCCGATCTCGTAGCGTTTGAAGGGTCGCGGGATGTCGGGGTTGCCTGCCACAAATCGCGCGAGAGGTACGGTCAGGTCAAAGCGAAGTGAAAGTTTGCCTTTTTCCGCGATTTTTTCGGAGGTGTCATCTCCGAAAACAGCGGAAGAGGATAGGTTGAAAATAATTTTCTGCGCATCCAATTCGCCGCCGGTGAGTACCTCGGTCCTCTGCACCGCGCTGGTCTCCAACGGTTCAAAACCGAACGACTCAAAGGTCATCCGCGCCGTATCCAAAATCCACTGCTTCATCCGCGCCTCACGCGGCCCATAATCCCGAAACCCGCCCGGCAGATCGGGTTTGATGCGTTTTGTTTTGTTGTCCTTGTCAGCCATATCTATTGTTGAGTTTATCGTATTTGAGAGACCTAGGGAAACGTGCTTGCGCGCTTCCCTAGGTTGATACTAACGGAGGTTCATGTACGCGGAGAGGACATTCAACGCGAAGATCGGCAGATCCGGATGATCGTTTCCGACCAGGATCAAGTGCGAGGGTAAGATCCGCTCAATCATATTGAGCGAGTGATTGGCGATGGTCTCGCCCGTCTCTATCTGCACAACCGCAAAGTCAGCCACCTCAAGGAGCGTATACAATTCTTCGCTTCCATTGACCAGCGCGACTTCAGGATGTAGTCCCTCGACCCACTTCTCTCCCCGAAATTCTTCGTGGAGTAGTGAAATGAGGCTCTTGGTCGTGAAGAATTTGTCGACCAGGCGCGGGAAGCGTGTGACAATCAGCGGCTTGCGTTTCATTATGCCGGTGAAAGCAACGAGCGCGCTTACGATGCCGCCCTGAGCGATTCCGCTCGCAAGCCAATGTGCTTTCGATACAAACGATACCTCACATTGGCAATATGCTGGAAATTCGGCATAAATCTTCGCAGAAGATTTGCCGAAATATTTCCAGCAGAAGAATCCGTCTTTACAGTCCTCCCACCAGTCCTTGGTCACGAACGCTGAGTCCAGTTTGCCGATTGCGACAAGCCGCGCAAGTTCGCTCACCCGCGCAAAGACAAATTGCACACCCGTTTGATACGCGAAGTCCTGATTCGTGAAAAAGCGCTTCGGCGATCGCGGTATTTCATATCCCGCATCAATCATCAACCGTTCCGTTGCCGCGTACACTTTTTCGTTCGTCGGTATGCCGACCCGCAATACTAACATCTTGACCCCTCCGTTTCTTAAGGAAAGAACATTCGTGAGTTTCGCAAAGCGAAACTCCCGCTCGCAAAAGAACAAAACCCCTCTGCGAGAGGGGGTTATTTTGATGCTGCGTACGCAATCGCCGACTGCTAACCGCTAATCGCTAACAAGAAAAGACAGCATCAACACAACCCTCTCCCGCGAGAGGATGAATGTATGATGATGTCTTTTTGCCGAGCGGTATTGCATGTTATCGCTTCTTGCCGATCAAGCCGAGCGTTCCGAAAACTAAAACCATCGCCAATATCCCAAGGAGAAACAGATTCAATGGGGTAGTAATCTGTTGCAATATATTTTCGAACATAATGTTGGTCTTATTTTTGTAATGACATCGCCATGATGTAGGTGACGAATGCAATACCTAAGCCGATCAAAAGGGACAATTCATTCAACACCTCGGACTTCAAGACATAACCGAATACCAAAGATCCGAGAGCGATATTTCCCAAGTCAGCAAACTTTTCTGCCAATACTTCTTTCTGTCGGGAATTGAGTCCCATATATTTTCAACGGCTATGCCAATATGCTACTCGCATCATAATAACTTGTCAAGTACACGGTGGATGGTTATACTCAAGATGTGTCGCGGCGGTCGTGGTGTAGTGGTAACACAGGAGCTTGTG
>ERZ1292623.4666-Hain-H51-01um-R1-4666-length-11165-cov-10_pt1 | contig 11165 bp, 11 predicted proteins | sample MGYA00564398_ERZ1292623 | MGnify/ENA primary metagenome ERZ1292623 (study PRJEB36523, sample SAMEA6512633) | groundwater metagenome | collected 2019-01-07 | study: AquaDiva: Metagenomics assemblies of 32 groundwater samples
ATTGGTGTAGAAATTTAGGTATAAAAGAACTCACTTTATATGCTTTTTCTGTTGAGAATTTTGATAGACCAAAATACGAATTTAATTATTTGATGAATTTATTTAGAAAAGAGTTCCGTAAATTTAAAGATGATTCTAGATTAAAATTCACAAGGGTTAATTTCATTGGTAGAATTTACATGTTTCCAAAAGATATTCAAGAAATGATGCATGAAATAATGAACAAAACTAAAAATAATAAAAAATTTATTTTGAATTTTGCAATGGCTTATGGTGGTAGAGCTGAAATAATAGATGCAGTAAATAAAATTGCTAAAGATATTAAAAAAGGTAAATTAAGTAAGATAAATGAAAAAATATTTAGCGAAAATCTTTATTTTAATAGCGAACCAGATTTAATAATAAGAACGAGTGGGGAGCAAAGAACCTCGGGATTTTTATTATGGCAAGGGGCTTATGCTGAATGGTATTTCTGCAAAAAGTATTGGCCGGAGTTTACTAAAAAAGACTTAACGAAAGCTATAATTTCTTACCAAAATCGTGAAAGAAGATTTGGAAAATAAACATTTATAAACAAATTTCTCATTCTAAAACTTATGCGTTAGTAGTATAACGGCTAGACTAAAGCATTAGGGCCAATATCTTGCCCTTCCAAGGCGAGGATCGGGGTTCAAATCCCCGCTAACGCATTCAATAATTTTAAATATTAACGAAATTTGATTTTCTTAATGGTTAAAACAGTTTTAATCTTTGCAGGGCATGGAGATGATGAAGCTATTGGAATGGGGGGAACAATAATAAGATTAGCAAAAGATGGTTATAATATAATTGAGATTATCTTCTCAGCTGGTCAAAAATCTCATCCACATTATATAGAAGATGTTATAATTAAAAAAAGAATTCAGGAAGCAGAAGGTATAGGAAAACAATTTGGAATTAAGCAATTTATATTTTTTGGGTTAGAAGATGGAAAAATTAAACAAGAGATACAAGAAAAAAATATTAAAGAAAGAGTAAGAAGAATAATTAAAAAATATAAGCCAAAGAAAATTTATGTCACTTCTGAATTTGATCCGCATCCAGATCATCGTGCTGTAAATGAAGCTGTTATGGATGTTATTAATGATTTGGATTATAAAGCAGATGTTTATGCTTATGAAGTCTGGAACGTTGTTAAAGAAAATAAACCAGTAACTTATGTTGATATTTCAGAATACTTTAAAGCTAAATTAGCAATGATGAAAGCCTTTAGAAGCCAGGTGCATTTTGTTTATACATTATTCATTCCAGCTTATATCCGTGCTAAGTTATATGGCATGAAAAATAATTGTAAATATGCTGAAAAATTTTACAAAATAAAATAGGAGATAAGATGACCATCAAAACAATAATATTTGATATAGGGGGAGTTTTTTTCCTGCATGATTTTCATAAAATGAAGTCATATATGCTAAAAAAACACAATTTTTCAATTTTATTATCTGAAGATTATTCTAAAAAAATTCAAAGGAAATATAAAGGACTTTCAACGGGAAAAATATCTCTTAAAAAAGTATTTAGAGATTTAAGTGGTCAAAAAAATATAACTAAAATATTAAAGAATTACAAAAGAGCATATACTAATTATCAATGGATTAACTATAGGTTATTAAGATTACTAAAAAAACTAAAGAAAAAGTATCAATTATTTGCTTTAACAAATGTAAATGACTTTCATTTTGAATTAAATACTAAACAAGGGTTTTATAAAGATTTTCAGAAAGTTTATGCTTCTTCAGAGCTAAAAATAAAAAAACCACACAAAAAAGCGTTTCTTATTGTCTTAAAAGATAATAATCTCAATCCAAAAGAAGTTTTATTTATAGATGATGATCAAGAAAACCTCAACATGGCAAAAGAGTTAGGAATGAAAACACTTATTTTTAAGAATAATAGACAATTCTTTAATGATCTTAAAAAAAGAGGAATAAAATGAAATATTTATTTGTAATTACAGGTATTGGTTTAGGACATACGATAAGAGAAGATGCTATAATAAAAGAACTATTGAAATTGGATAAAGATGCAGAAATTAGAATAGCTAGTTATGGAAATACTTTAAAATATTTTGCTAAGAAATTTCCTTTAACTGAAATAATAGGACAAAAATTTCCCGATGTAACCTCAAAAATAGAGTCATTCAAAGTTATAGCTTCAAATTTAACTTATCCTTATTATTATTTACAAAATATTAAAAAATTAAAAAGATTAATTAAAAATTTTCAACCAGATGTTGTAATAGTGGATGCACAGCCAGAAGGTATTGTAGCGGCTAAGTCAATGAAAGTAAAATCTATTTTTATTTATAATCTAGATCTTAATGAATTATTATTTGAAAAAAAGTTTAGATTAGATATGTTTATCCATAAAAAAGCAATTGAATATTGCCATAAAAATGCTGATAAAGTTATTATCCCGATTTTGACTCAAAAAACTAAAGTTGAAGATAATATAAATTATATTAATCCAATTGTTCGTGAAACTCCTGGGAGATTACCTATTGAAATTGCGTTAACGCAGAAATTTAATTTTAAAAAACATCCTGTATTACTTACAATAGGTGGATCAAAATTTGGATTAAATTTAGTTAGGAATATTATAAATGCTTCTAATTATTTTGATGAGGATTTTATAGTATTTGGAGTTGATTTAAAAATTAAAAAAGCTAATGTTACATGCTTACCATTTCAAAAAAATTTCTTAGAATATTTAAAAGTTGCAAAAGCTATAATTACATTGGCAGGCCATTCTACTTTGAGCGAGATTTTACATTATAAAAAACCAGCTTTAGTATTTCCAATTCCAAATTATATTGAACAATATCAAAATGCTCATTTAATGCAAAATTATTCTTTGATTGGAGATATGGAAGAATTATCTTTAGTTTATACTCGTAATATACTCGAGAAATTTTTTAAAAATTTAGAAAAACTCGAGCATAGATTAAAAGAACTCAATATTCATAAGAATGGAGCAGAAGAAGCAGCTAAAATTATACTACAAGAAGCTTCCAAATGATTAATCCTAATAAGAAGTAAACAATATAACCTTGAGGTATTTCAAATTTTCCAATCTTAAACCATCTGTGCCATTTTACTTTCTTAGAATTAAAATCTTTAAAAGGAAAAACTGGATTAACAACAAACCATAAAAAATCTTGTAAGATAGCACCCCAGAAATAACCTGTTGCTAAAATTCCAAATATCTTTAAATCAAAACCATAAATTATCAAAGGTAAAGCTAAAAACATTGGAATCATAATAATCCATGACCAAAAATGATAAGCTGTTATTCCTTTAATAAAAATTAAATTTTTTTTCATCCTCCATCCTACTGATTTAGATGCCCAGCCATTTTTGCCTTCTATATAAGCTTCCCAAAATGCTATGCTAACAAAGATAAGTAAAATATAGCCTAATATCAATAATTCATTAATCATCATTTTATTATCTTAAACTAATATATAAATTTATTTAATGAAAAAGCATTTAAATAAGTAATTTTGCTTACTAACCATGATGCATGAAAAAAAGAGTCAATCTAATAACATTACTTTGTTTATAATATTATTTTTAGTTGCATTACTTGCTTACATCTGGTTAAAAACAAAGGGTTTTGGTTATCTTGATAAAGTTTTTGATGAAATTTTAAAACCTTATATCAATTTATTAGAGAATATAGCAATTATTTTGGTTGTACTTGCTACTACTTATTTGTTTATTAAATTTACATCGAAGATAATAAGAAGATATCTAGAAAAAAGAGGAAGAAGTAAGAGAAATATAAAGTTACTTTCAACAGTTTACAGGTATTTTGTCTGGATTTTTGCCGCATTTTTAACATTATCATTATTATTTAAACAAATTGGTTCATTAATTACTTCAGTCGGGTTAATTGGTTTCGGGTTAACATTAGCATTACAAAAACCTATATTAAATTTTGTTGGTTGGCTTACAATAATTTTTGGAAAAAGTTACCAAATTGGTGACATTATATCCATAAATAATATTACTGGAAAAGTTTATGATATTAAAGCAATGTATACTAATTTAGGTGAATTAAATCAAGATGGAGATTCAACAGGTAAATCTATTTCTATACCAAATGAATATGTGCTTACAACTCCTGTGGTAAATTTTACTAAAGGAACTAATTATATTTGGGATACTATTACAATTCATATTACTTATAAAAGTGATTGGAAAAAAGCTTTGAAAATAGTTGAAAAAATAATTCAAGGTTATTATGATAAAAATATAAAGCCAGAAGTTAAAAAATTATTTAGAGAGACTTTTAAGGATTATGAAAAAGTTATTACTAGAGTAAATCTTTATGAAAAGGGAATAATAATTAAAATTCGTTACACAGTTGATTTTGATAAAAGCAATGATATTAAAACAGAACTCAGTAAAAAAATATTAGAGCAATTAAAGAAATATAAAACTATTATCCTTGGTAAAACTGAAAATGTTTAAAATATGATACGCATAACTAAATATATTTTACACGGAGGAAATACAGGAGAAATAAATAATGATAATAATAATTTCTTTAAAGAGATGACATCCGATTTGAAGGGTAAAGTAAGAATTCTCCTTAATTATTTTGCAAGAGAAGAAAACGAAATTAAAGAATTAGCAAAACAAGATAGGGGAAGGTTATTGAAATATAGTAAAAATAAAAATTTGGAATTTCAGATAGCAAGTGTAAAAAAGTTTGAAAAACAACTTATATGGGCTAATGTTATGTATATGAGGGGTGGTGTCACAAATAAATTGGTTAAAAAACTGAGAAAGATAAAGAATATTGAAAGACTTTTTGAGGGAAAAATAATTGCGGGGTCTTCAGCTGGTGCTTATGCACTTTCAAGATATTATTTTGGGAATGATACTAAAATATTAGGAAAGGGTTTGGGAATATTAAATATAAAGTGCTATTGTCATTGCAAAACTAAAGATACAAAAATTATTAAAAAACTTATGGGATACAAAGAGAAACTTCCATTAATACTATTGCCTAATTATAAGATGCTTATAATATATAAAAAATACTGAATTTTAGTTTAATACGGGCCCGGAGGGATTTGAACCCCCGACTTCCACCTTAGGACGGTGGCACTCTGATTCCAGGCTGAGTTACGAGCCCTTAAGAATCCCTTAAATTATAATATTAAAAATGTTTTTATTTAGAAATTTTTAGTACAGCTTTTAATGCGCTTGGAACTTTCTTAATATTGCTATCAGGATCAAAATGACCTTTGTTATGCTCAATAATAATTTTTGCCTTTAATTTATTTTTAAAGATTTTTATATTATCTAAAGGAACATAAGGATCATTATCAGAAAAAATAGCGACAATTTTTTTACTATTTCTTTTGATTTTATTAAAATCAATTTTGCTACTTACCCAAGGTTTAGCGATTTTTCTTGATTCTTGTTCGTTTTCAGGTTCTTCTTTATACGAATATTCACTTAAATTAAACCAACCAGCAACAAATACACATCCCCCAATTTTTTTATTTAAAGTTTGTAAATAGCGTAAAATTGCTTGACATCCAATGCTATGGCCAATAAAATAAGTATCTTTATTAGGATTTTTAACAACTTTCTTTAAATGATTAACCCAAGAATTTATTTTAGGATGATTTGTATTTGGCATTTTTGGAATAATAACCTTAAAATTTCTTTTTTCTAATTCTTTTTTAATCCAAACAAACCAAGGTTCTCTAGGATTACCACCCCATCCATGTACAATAAAAACGCGTTTCATCTTCTGTAATCCCAATTTGGCTTATATGATTTTATTATTTTACATAATTCTACCATGTTTTTTCCTAATAACTCAACATCTTTTTTCATCCAGTTTTTTTCACTTTTATTTGCAAGCTTGATCTTATAAAAAACCATTGAATAAGGGGGGAATAAAAATCCCATATGATCGAGAGGCCCGGCCATATCAAGTATTGTTTGCCATCCTCCCTCTTCTTCTTCAGTTGCAATAAATCCAGCCACCTTTCCTTCACACTTAAATCCCTTTAATTCAAATAGTGTTAATTTTTCAAAAAAGTTTTTCATAAGTGCGCTTTCATTCATCCAATAAACAGGAGTTGCAAAAATAACGCCATCACTTTTTAGAATTTCTTTTCCTAATTTTCCAAAATCTTTTTCAATCTTTTTTTTATAACCGCTATGATAAAAACTTTTTTCTATATCAATAAGATGATAAATCTTGATTATGGCTCCTTCATTAGCAGCATTTTTCAAGGCTTTTTTAAGTAATCTAGCACATATGCCATTTTTATTTGGACTTCCATTAATTCCTAAAATTGAAATCTCCTTTTTCATAATCTCAAAACAGCTTTACCCTCTTTAAATACTGTAATTTTCCCACCAGATTGACTTACAACCACAGCAATACAATCTACTTCTTTTGTCAAAGCTGCACAACTTCTATGTCTAGTACCAAAACCATGATGCAAACTAATATTTGAGGTATCAACATCTAAATACGATCCACAACTTATTATTGTACCATCTTGGTGTATTACAAAAACACCATCTAATTGAGCAAATTCTTTTATTGTTTCGCGTAATAAAGGATCTATTATATTTTTGGCTGTATCAGGATAAGCTGTAAATGGATTAATTATTAATTGCTTAGTATACTTTAATACTTCACTTTTATCTCCTATAACGAAAGCTGTTCCAATTTTTCTTTCTTCTCTTCCTTCTTTTGCTATTTCCAAAGCTATTTCAATTACAGCTTCAATAACATTTGGATTAATATTTTTAGCTAAATGGTGGGTGCTAATATTAAATAATACATCATTAACCTCAAAAACAAACATCAATGATTTATAACCCATGCCAACACTTTCATCTACTACACAAACCATTAAATCATCTTTTTGTATATAGCGTTTACCAATAGCCTCCATTAATAATTCTTTTATTGGGATTATACTACCATCTGTTGTTTTTCTTATTTTTGTAAAGTAACCTTGTTTACTGTACATATTTTCTTTTACCTTTTTAAAAATTGTAACAGAAACATCTAGATAAGGACTATTTTCATCTAAACCAATATCTGTTTTCCTTTGCTCAATAGAAATAATACCACTAGCTCCTATATCATGAGCAACTCTTGTAGCAGCTAATCCAACATATTCCTCTATTTTTCTATCCACCATACTTTTATTATGATTAAGTTACTTAAATAGTTTTTTATATTTTAAAGAATTATTTTCTGAGCTTTTGCATTAATTTTAATACATCTAAGACAGCTGATCCTGCAGGAGTTTCTCCTTCACTTGGTGGACTTTCTTGTGCTACAGACTCGATAGCTGATGCAGCTTCTTCATGTCCTGCTTGGTCTAATACTCGTGTAGCAGTTTCTAAAGTACTAAGCTCATAGTTTATGCTTTCTCTAACTTGCTCTACATTAATTTCCTCAATACTAGTTTCTGAAATTTTAATAGCATTTTCTATATGGGTTTTTGTAATTGGCTCAGCTTGACCATCTTTAAATACAACTCCAGTTGGTATTTCTTCAACAAATGTTTTTCCTGTTTTAGAAATACATTCTTCTTTTGTTAAACCTGCACATTCACTTGGTATTGATTGTAAGTTATTTTCTATCCTTTTAAAATTCTCACTCACTCTTTGGACTTCTGGATTATTTTCTAAACTACTAATTACTTGTTCTGCTCTTTCTAATGGTTGTGTGGATGGTTGAACTTGACCAATCTGACCTCTAACTAAAGCTTCACATTCTTCTCTTGATCTACCTTGTTGGATACAAAGACCTATAGCCTGCCCTATATCAAATCCACGTTGTTGTTCTATAACAAATTGTTGTTGAGTTTCAAATTTACTTCTCATTAATTCCTCACAAGCCTCTCTACCTATAAAGCTTCCATCTTTGATACATTCTGGCGGAGCATATTTACTTATCATTATTGCTTCACATGATTCACGAGTAAATGCTCCAGCATCTTTACATTCAGCTGGAAGATATTTTTCAAGCATTATTCTTTGACACTCCTCTGCACCAATAAATTTGCCATCTTGTGAACATTCACTTGGAACTTGACCAAATGCCCCTGAACCATATTTTTCTATCATTATTTCTTCGCAAGCTTCTCTTGTAGTAGCACCGGCATCTTTACATTCTTGAGGCATATACTTATTAATCATTATTTGCATACATGCTTCTTTAGTTGTTGCTCCTGCTTCAACACATTCTCTCGGAGCAAAATTTTCAAAAGCCTCTTCTTCTTTGCTTCTAAAGAATTCTTCTAGCTCAATTCTTAAATCAACTGGTAATTCTTCAAACATCTCTTGCGTATTTTTACTAATTTCCTCTACTGTACTGCAGGCTTGTTCATCCTGTTCAAACTGACATTTAATAACATTAGGTATTATTTTATGACAAGTATTGCTAAAGCTCTTTATTGGTATTTCATTACATCTACATTCTCTAGGATCATTAAAGCATATACTCATTTCCTCAAAGAATTTTTGTTTAGCTGCATCGTCAAAATCTTTATAATCTGTACTTACTTTTCTTTTTAACCATTTAGGACTATTCTCAAAATCAGGATTACATCTTGGTTCTTGCTCTATTGCTTTTTCTAATCCAACTAATTCAATTAACTCAGTACAAAGCTGATTTACCTTTGAAGTAATTTCAGCTGTGATCTCTGTTTTCTTTTCTTCAACTATTTGCCTATTTATTGCGTTTTCAATTCTAGCTAAGGCTTCTTCTGGTACTTTTTCTTTTATATCAGTTAAAACTTCAACACTTATTTTCGTAGAATCTTTAACTTCTTCATTTACTTCTGGAATAATTTCTTCTTGAACAATTTTAATATTTTTTTCTGCTTCAGAAATAGCTTCTTCTATATACTGTGGTTCAATTTCTTCAGTTTCTACTAATTCTTCAGCCTCTGCTATTCTTTCATTATGAACTTCTATTGCAACTAAGGCTTTACCTTCTTCAGGAGCTAAATTCACCCTTAAATTATCTATAGCTTTATCAGCAAAATATATTGGGCTATCCGGCAAAACACCAGGATTAAAAGTTTCTTGTGTTTCTTCTGGATTTTGAGCACTAATAGAAATAGCTAATAATAAAATTACTAAAATAACCTCTTTTTTCATTAAATTACATTATATTAACAAATATAAAAATCTTTCTTTATATTTTTAATTTCAAATCTTTGCCAGAATCAAGTAAGTTAATTAAATGCTTTCCCGGAAAACTTTTTTTATGTATTTTGATTTCAGCTTTCTTTCCTGAATTAGCTGTAAATATTCTTTCATCATCAATATAAAAATCAACTTTTTTATCGCTATACTCATGATTTAAATAAAATCTTATAAATTTATTATCCTCATGAATTTTATATGGTATATTTTCTTTACTTACTTCAAGAGGTTTAACATTTAAATGCAATCCTAGTTTATGCTCAAGTTCATCTATAGTTTTACCCTCTTTTCCTATTACTCTGGCAATATCTTCTTCTGGCACATGGATATTAGCCATATCCTCGCTAATTAATTCAGCTTTTATTTGAGGATTGAATTTTCTTAGTTCTTCTTCTATTTTTATAGCAGCTAATCTTTTACTTGGGCTAACAGTAATTTCTCTAGAAACAGGAACAACTATAGTTTCTTCACCATAACTATAAATTTCGAATTCTGATTTATTAGTTTCAAAATCTCTTACCTCTACAACTGGACGTGCTAAATCAGCTTCCATCATTCCACTTGGTACTTTTACAGTCATTTGCAAACTTAAAACTTTACTTAGCAAACCATTTTTAATAAAAATTACAGTATCAATTATATGGGGAATAACCCCTAATTCAGTTTTACCAATAAATCTTTGAACAGCGTCTATTGGATCAGCTGCATGCACCACCCCAATTAATCCTATTCCGCTTAACCTTAAATCTGCAAATAATCTAAAATCTTCTAAATTACGCATTTCGTCAAATATTGTGTAATCTGGCCTTGTTAAAAGTAGGATATCATGAATTTCTTGCGAGCTACTATGAGAGATAGCATATTGAGTAACATTATCACTTAATTGTAAATCACGAGGTGCTTCAATAGTTTTAACTGTTTTTTCTTTGATTACATAATATTCTGCTATGGCTTGAGCAAAAGTAGATTTACCCATACCTGGTGAGCCGGCTATTAATATACCTTCTGCTTGCTCCGCAACTCTTTTCATTAATTTTTCATTTAGTTTATAATCCTCTAAACTTAGTTTTTTAATTGGTCTTACAGCAGTTATTTCATGAGCATCTGATAAAGGTGGCCTGGTGATTACAATTCTATAATTTTCTAATTGTATTATTGTACTACCGCGTCTTTCAATTTCAATAAAAGCATCTTTTCTTATTTTTGTTTCTTCAATTATTTCTTTTGCAATTTCATTAATTTCTTCTTGAGTTAATTTTTTCTCACTTAGGTAAGTAAATTTCCAATTTCCGGGTGAGCCTTTTTTTGCGTATGGTCTTATATTTTCACGTAAATGTACAGACATTGTCTCTTTATCAAAATATTTTTCAATGGTTAATTTTTTTGCTTTTATTACTGGTTCAATATAAACAACACTTAATCCTTTAGCTTCTGCAACTTTACTTTGAACTTTATCACCTGTAATTAAAGTAGCTCCTTCATTCCAAGCTAATTCTCTTATTAATGAGTCAATCTCACCAAGAGAAGCATGTTTAATTTCCATAGGACCCGGACGTTTACCTTTAAAACTTAAAGTAAAACCTAATTTTTCTGCTAATTCTCGAATTTTTTTTAATTCATCTAATCCAATTAAGCCTATAGATTTACCGTAATTAGCTTGATGCTCTAATTCTGCTAAGACAGCTTCATGAATCATAAGTTCATCTACCTCAAGTTCCTTACTTTCTAATTTCTTTGAAAGTAAGCCTTCTATTATTATGCTTGTATCTGGTACAATTTTTTCTATTTTCTTTTGCATTTTCAAAACCTTTTTAAATACCCAAATTTACTTACTTATGACTAAGTTAGGATTTAGAATAAGCGTTAAGTTCTAGCTTAGTCAAGAATTACGAGTTTTTAAATTTATTGTTTTTGTTG
>ERZ1292623.4668-Hain-H51-01um-R1-4668-length-11161-cov-4_pt1 | contig 11161 bp, 21 predicted proteins | sample MGYA00564398_ERZ1292623 | MGnify/ENA primary metagenome ERZ1292623 (study PRJEB36523, sample SAMEA6512633) | groundwater metagenome | collected 2019-01-07 | study: AquaDiva: Metagenomics assemblies of 32 groundwater samples
GAAGTAGAACAGCCTCTTATTAACATTGTTAGGGACATGGAAAAGAGAGGTATACAGCTTGACATACCCAAGTTACAGGAACTAGATAATGAACTCACTGAAAAGATTCGACAAGTTGAGAAAGAATTTACGTTCAATCCAAAAAGCCCGAAACAAGTCTCAGAGCATTACGAAAAAGAAGTCGATATCGGAGACTATACTAGGAAAACTGAAACAGGACAGTGGCAAGTCAACAAGCTTGCCCTCAAAAAGCTTGCATGGGACGGTTACGAACCAGCGACTAGACTACTCAAATACAGAGAGCTATCAAAACTTAAAACAACATATACAGTACCGCTTCTTAGCAGGTCTGATGACGATGGAAGAATTCATGGCAGTTTCAACCAAGCTGGTTCTGACGAGGACGCGAGTGGAACTGCAACTGGGAGACTTACAAGCAGTGGGCCTAACCTGCAAAATATCCCCGACAGAACGAAAGAAGGTATGAGAATCCGTGAGTCTTTTATTGCAACCAAAGAACCTGGAGTTAATTGGCTACTTGGGGACGCTGACCTAAAACAAATCGAACCAAGACTTGTGGCTCACTATTCACAGTCGGAGAAACTACTAGATGCTTTTAACAACGGTATTGATACTCATACTCTTATGGCTTCTAGTATATTTGGGAAAGACATATCTCAAGTTTCTAAGATCGAACGCTTTATTGGAAAGACGGCATGGCTATCTGTTGTCTATGGATCGTACGCTAAAAAGCTTAAACAAATGTGTGAGCTTAACTCTGAAGAACCACTTCCCTATGAACTTGACTTCTATGAAGACTTTATCGAAAACTTTTGGAAAGCTAACCCTGAAATCGAAAGATGGAGGAGTCAGCATATCGAGAGTACTCGTCGTCTTGGCTATATTACTACCTTGGGAGGTAGGCGTATTGTTATTCCTAACATCAATAGTAAAAGCTTTTTTGACCGTAATAAAGCAGAACGGTTAGCTGTTAACTATTTGATTCAGGGTGGTGGTTCAGACATTATGAAACTAGGAATAGTCGGCCTAACTAAATCACTTCATTTTTACGGTCTTAGTAGTGGTCTTAAGATACTGGCAACTATACATGACGAAATTCTCTACGAGTTTTGCATTGATCCAAAACGAGCTTTAGACATGGTAGACGAAGCAATGACACAAGCAGTTAAGCTTGAAAATGTTCCTTTAGAAGTTGATAACAAAGTTGTAAATAATTGGAGCGAGAAGTAACATGGATGACTGTCTAATTAGGGGTGCTTTACTAGGGGCAGGCGTGTTGATAGGATTAGTTTTTATTGTTGTAATGGTAAAGTTAGAGTTGGATTGCTATATAGAAGATAGAGTAAGAAAAATAAATAGGAGAGACAATGACTGACAAAGAGTTGCAGAGGTTGTTGATGCTGAATGAGAAGAAACAGAAGCGTAAAGAAGACAGAGACAACATGCTCTTAAAGAATGCTCCGTTTGACATGATCTGGAATACGTTTAGCAATTCAAACTACAAGCTTAACCATTACGGCTCAAGAGCTAAACGTAAGCATTATTAGTATGAAGCTGTTCTTGGCTGTCGGTGATGGTGTCGAGATTACAAGAGGAAAGCTTAAAGGCAAGATCGGTATTGTTCGCTGGCAACTATTCCCACAGTATCTTGTCATGCTGAGACTGTCTAACCGTCAAAACGATTACGGACTAGCTTGGGTATGGTTTTGGCAGGTAAGAGAAATCGAAAAGGAGTTTACCTACAAATGAAGAAACTAATAGTCGTCGGCTGTGTCCATATCGGAGCCAAAGCCGCTGATCCAGACTGGTTCAGACAGTATGCCGATATGGCTAAAGACAAAGATACGAGCCTACTGTTGTTAGGAGACTTGTTTGAGAACGCTCTGCCAAGTCGCGGAGAGGGAATGGTCTGGGAGCAAGACTTAGACCCAGACGCCCAGATGGACGTAGTTGCGGAGATACTGGACCCTGTAAAGCAGAAGATTGTGGGATGTGTGACTTCCAATCATTCAGAACGGACTTACAAAGAAGCTGGTATCAACATGGATAAGCGTCTTCTACGAGAGCTTGGAGTTAGTCCTAGTCTCTACAAAGATCAGCAAGGCGTTATCGTCTTTGCTGGCAAGAAGATTGCATTTACTCATGGTACTGGTTCTGGTTCTAATTCTTGGGCTGACGCAAATAAGCTCTTGAAAATTTACCCACAAGCTGATATAATTGCTGTATCACATAAGCATGAGTTGGCTCAGACTTGGGTAGGCAATATCAGTCTAAGCTCGACGGGAGCGAAGACACCTAAGTTTGTTCCTTTTGTGAGAACTGGAAGTCTTATGAAGTATCCTAGGTATGCTCGGCGAGAACTATACTCGCCTCAGAAACCTGGGTTTGCAATTATTACGGTTACTGATGACGGTAAGATTCTGGTGGATACTAATGGCATCGACTAAGAGAAAGTGTTCTACGGGTAAACTGGGACTAGGGTACGATGTATATACCAGCAACGGTATTTATCGTATTAAGGGTCCTGGTGTAGACGTAAAACAACCAGACTGTCCTTGGTGTACTGCGATACTTTTAAATGTTGCTTATGAATACGGAAGTAAAAGAAAAAGGAGATTAAAATGACTACTGAAGAAATCCAAAGTCTTGTTAACATTACGTTAATCTTTAAAGAGAAGCAGGACGTTCTAGTCAAAGAGAACGAAGCTCTTAAGGCTAAACTTGCTATGCTTGAGGCTCAGAACAATGCCAAAGTCACGGCGTAGGGAAGAGATTGCTCTCAAGAAGGCCCACAAGAAACTAGCTAACTATAGCTCTGGTTCTGGTGAGTCTACTTATGCAGTTAGACTAGCTTGGAGGAGGAAGAATACTAACGGCTTACCAAAGCCTTTATTCTTTACTTAATGAACACAAAGAACGACGAGTTTCTTATGAAAAACTTCCCTGAGCTTTACGCTCAGAGAGGTCTAGACATGAGTCAGACTTGCATGGTATGGGGATTCTCTGTTGGAGATGGATGGTTTGATCTTTTACATAACCTTAGTCAGACCATAGACATGTTTATTGGACATGCTAGAGACGACATTAAACGAGAATACTATAACGCCAATAATCTTGGTTGGGGTTCTCCTGTCCCTAAAGAAGTCAAGGACAAGATGGATGCTCTTAAAGTAGAGGCTACTCAGGTCAAAGAGAAGTTTGGTGGTCTTAGATTCTACTATGACGACAACCTACCAGACGAGTACTCTCTTAAAGTCTACGGTGCGGTACACATGGCTGAGATGATGAGTACTTCTATCTGTGAAGACTGTGGTAATCCTGGTAAGACTGTTGGCAAAGGCTGGCTGAGAACTAACTGCGAAGTTTGTGTGGAGAGGAACAAGGAGCCATACAATGGAAATTAAGGGCTACGTAGTTGAGATTAAGGCATTTCCCAAGATTTGGCACGTTGGGAGCAAAGAAGTTGCAAAGTTGTTTCTTTCTTCTGTGGAAATCACGGAGAAGGTTGATGGCTCACAGTTTGCTTTCGGTAAGATTAGTGGACAGTTAGTCATGCGGTCTAAGGGCAGAATCATTCATCCTGGGTCTGAAGACAAGCTGTTTAAGCCTATTGTAAACTATGTTCTTAGTATTGAGTCCTTGTTGCCAGAGGATACAGTCTATTATGGTGAGACTCTGGCTACTCCTAAACACAACACTATTAACTATGCCAGGGTTCCAAAGAATCATTTCGCGTTGTTTGGTGTCTATGACGTTGTTAAGGACAGGTTTATTAGTGACCACAGTATGCTTACGATTGAGTCAGTTCGTTTAGGTGTTGATGTTGTTCCTCTGCTTGTTTCTGGTAATATCACAGAGTTAGAAGAGCTTACTAAACTGCTAGATAAAGAGTCTTTCTTGGGTGGGGAGAAGATTGAGGGATTCGTTATTAAGAACTATAACGAAGAAGCCTATAGTCGTTTTTCTACTGAGTGTTTTGCTAAGTACGTCAGAGAAGACTTTAAAGAACGTAACGGTGCTACCCATCCCAGTAAGAAAGATAGTTTGCTCACTTTCTTAGGACAATTTAAAAACGAGAATCGCTGGAAGAAGGCAATCCAGCACTTGCGCGAAGCAGGAAAGCTTACAGATTCTCCTAAAGATATTGGTCCTTTGATTGTTGAGATTCAAAACGACCTTCTTATTGAAGAAGAGTCTTCTATTAAAGAAGCTCTGTTTGAGATGTTTAAGAGACAGATTAAAGGCGTAGCTGTCAACGGATTCCCTGAGTACTACAAAGAACAACTGCTGAAAGGAGCTTTAGATGCCCAACAAGAATTACCTACGGGGAGTGAGATACGAACGGGAGTTGATGCAGAAGTTCAAGCCTAAGAATGGATTTGTTATTAGGGCTAGTGGCTCCCACGGCCCATACGACATCATAGTTGTGGACTTCGACAAGAACGAGATTATGTTCATACAGTGTAAGACTGTTGTTGGTGGAGAAGACAAGAGAGAGCAGTTAGACGCTCCTAGAGTCTTAGGAGTCTATTTTGAGAAGTATACCAAAGGAGTTAAATCTACGTGTTCCAACACATCTGCGAGAACCCGAAATGCAAAGAAATAGTAATCAGTCCACAGGAGTTTCTAGTATGCCCAAGGTGCGGAAGTTACATGAGCAGTTGGAGAACGAAGTTGGAAAGCTATATGGACAGGAGTTAAACGAAGTTATCGACGAGCTTGAACGAGCTACGAAGAACTTCCCTCCTATGCTTAGCGCACATGAAGGCTACGCTATTCTGAAAGAGGAAGTTGATGAGCTATGGCAAGAGATTAAACTCAATCCTAAGCATAGAACTAGCGAAAGAATGAGAGATGAGGCTATGCAAGTAGCCGCTATGGCAATCAGGTTCATGAGGGATATTACTTAAATGAAAAAGAAGAACTGGCTAGAGCTTCCAAAGAAAACTGAGTTTGAGTGGCTGTCAGAGTATCTTGTTTCGTCTATGGTCTTGAATGCCATAGGCAAGAATAAGCGTATTCCTAAGTATATCTTAGGTGATACGATTACGGTTGGTAAGAACGGACGGATCAAATACGAGGTTAAATACTAGTATGAAAGACCTATTTAACAGTCTTTTTATGCTTGTTGTTGGTGTTGTGTTCATTACCCAAGCAGTTCTTAACGTCAATCTCCAAGTGGAAATTAGGCGGCTTGGAGTGGCTAACACCATTCTTGAAGATACGTCTTCCAAACTTGTTGAGCGAGTCTTGGTTCTTGAAGAAGTCATTAACGGTACTCACGGCGAATAGATGCACGACGACAACATTGACTTAATCCCATGCGAGTGTCATGCTGAAGGAATACACTTCGCGTTCTTTAACGAACTCCCTGACGAACAGATTGTAGAGCTATCGTTATGGGGAATTGATCCACAGAACTTCACTCTATTGGAGAAGATTAAATATGCTTTTAGGATTCTATCTGGAAGAAAGATTTCCGAGAATTGGGTCATACTCAGCTATTCAAACGCTGGCAGACTGGCTAGACAGATTCTTCGCCATACCTCGCAGAATCCGACACAGGATTAACGTCTTTGTGTCGTATGCACCGTTACTGTGGAATGACTATGACTGGGACCAGACTTTCTTCTATGACATGATGATTCTAAAGCTTAGTCGTATGGAAACAGCAATAAGTTCTGGTTATCACGTTAACGGACCACATATTGCCTCTAGCCAGATTAGAGTCGCTAGATTAGCCTTAGAAAGACTTAGAAATGACAACTACTTAGCTGACGAATTCTTGGCTCACTATACCAAGTACCCTTTAGATTTTGTTCGTATTGATAATAAGTACAGTACAATGAAGGAATACGGACCAGAAGAACGTAAGAAGGCCAATGCCTTACATAAGCGAGAAGAAGTCTTAAAGAAACAAGACTTTGAGTTGTTCTGTAAGATGTTTAAGAAGTCTGCTGGCTGGTGGACCTAATGAAAATCCTAGTTAAAGACGGTGTAATCATTAAAGAGATTAACTGGCAGTTTATCTATCTTCTAGATACTGTCAAACAGACTTGGGAACACCACGAAGAACGATATCCTGTCCTAACGTCTGCTAATGATGGTAAACATATGATTAGTAGTCTGCACTACAAGAATCTAGCTTGGGATTGGAGAATTAGACACCTGACACCAGAAGAGACTAAGTACTGGGTCCAAAGGCTAAAGCAAGTTATTACTAGTGATTTTCAGGTAATCTTAGAAAAGGACCATGTCCACACTGAGTTTGACCCCAACTAATATGACCTCAAGTGAACTTCTTAAATTAGCTCTAGAAACAATAGAGGCTAAAGGCTCTAGTCTTATAACTGGACCTTCTTCTACTTACGGACGTTCAGTGTTTAATGTTTGGAAACCTGTACCTAATCTACATGTTCCAGGTATGGGAGCAAGGACAGAACCTATGACAGATATAGACATAATGATGCAAGAAGCTTCTAACGCTTTAGCGGCTTCTGCTCGTACACATAATCCAGATGATAGAGTTAGTGTTTACGGACATGCACCTATTCTTGTTAAAGATGTTCGGGCTTGGGAGAAGAAGCAAGCAGACTTAATGAAGCAGAAACAACAAGAAGAAGAAAAAGACGAGACTTTTATGGATGTTATTAGGAGCAAAACTCAGGATGAATACATAATTCGTGTGAGATTTAGGAACCAGTTTTTATTCAAAGAAACTCTAACTCTAACAGGAACACAGTACTTAGATAGAGGTAAGCAGTTAATCGAAGACCTAATTAAGACGTTTGTTGTTAAGAGGATTGAAGAATCTACAGCAGGACTAGAAGAAGACGAAGACTTTGGTCAGCAGGAGATACCATTCTAGGAGAATACAGCTACAACTAATTATGGGTATATTTGACAGACTTAAAAAGCTAAAGGACGAGAAGGAGAAGCCACCGACAGCTACCGAACTAGGTCTGGCTTCAGCAAACTTTGAGAAGAGTTGGAGGGAATACTACGGAAAGTCTATTACCGTTCCAATAGCAACAGATGGTACTAGAGTTACGTTTAATAGTTGGAGAACTCCAGAAGAAATCGAACAATTTGATTCAGCAAAAGATGATTTGATAGGAGTATCGCCAATTCTCCAGGGCAAGGTCGAAGAAAAAGTTACTATGATCGTTACCTATTTAGACAATTCTTCTAAGTACGAGGTTTTAATCTTCGATCGCGAGGGAGTAAAAATTTATGAGGATGTGGTTTCTTTAGAAAAGCTAATGAATAAACAGTTTAGCCTTGCAGAACTTAAAGAAGTGTTTTGTGTGGAAAAGACAATTTCTAGGAGTGATAAGACTGTAGAGGAGAAATAAGATGAAACAAACTAAGACTTTAGAAATCAATAACAAAGAGTTTAAGGCTGTCTTACAAGACGGGGAGTTTGTAGTTTTGTCTGTCCCTAAAGTTCAGTTAGACCAGACTGGTCTGGACGAGCTTTTGGCTTGGCTTCTTGACGAAGTTCAGTCGGATAGGTTTCCGACTAAGGCAGGAAGTATTACTGTAGAACCCTACTTCAAAGACGGTAAGATTCCGCCAGTTAGTTCTAACAAAGAACTGGCTGGAAGAACGTCTGTTTCTTCTTCTGATTACGGGGCAGGATTGCCAGACCTAAAGATTCAGGACATGTCTGACAAGATTGTTAATCCTGTTAAAATAAACGTGCCAGTAACTTCAAGACCAAAGGGGACATAATAGAAGTACAGGTTAGAAGTATTGGTATATATACCTTAGTCCATCTGTTGAAGTCCATCTCATGATGGTGGAGATGATTAGTTAGAAGAACTTTCATCTCTGTAAGCTGAACTTGTAGGTCTTGATTGGTTACTCGGGCCATATACGTTTAACCTTCTTTTCAACCTGTTCAGCCTTAGCAGTCGGTGGACTAACTTTAGCCGTGGTTGGACTAGCCTTAGATCGTCTAAAGACATCAAAGGCTCTACTCTCTGTTTCTTTGCTGGCTCTACCAACAGCCTCTCTTTCCTTCCTAATCATGTCTGCGAAGTCTGATAAGCTCTTAGCCTGCTTTTCTGTGAGCTTCTTTGCAACTTCTTTCTTCTCAGCTAACTTCTTAAGAGTCTCAAGCTCTTTAGCCTTACCTGCGGCGAGAGCCGCTTGTTTCTCTTTGGGAATCTGTTTAAATAGTTCGTTAATCTTCTTGGCGGCTTCTTTCTGTTGAACAAGCTTCTTAAGAGTATCAGCCTCTCTTGCCTTAGCAAGTCTAGCAACTGCTTGCTGTTCAGTGGGAATCTTACTGGTAAGCTCACCTAGCTTACGAGCCTCTTCCTGAGCATAACCAGCCTCTCTTGTTCCTGCCAGAGCTTCCTGCTCTAAGCCTCTCTTCTGTACACCTTTAACGGTCTGTCCAACCTCTCTACGAGTAGACTCAAACTCTCTAGCAGACTTACCAACAGCTACTCTGGCCTCAGAAACAAACTCTGGAGGTCTGACAGGCTTCTTAGCGATAGCCTCTCCCATCTCTCTGAGAGTAAGCTTCTTGGTCTGTGAGCCAAATTTAGCCTCTCTACCAGCCAATCCTAGGGCTTTTAAGCCTAGTTTACTGACTAGAGGGCTCTGAGCTAGAGCCGCTCCACCAGTCGTAGCTAGGCCAGCAGGACCAGCCATAGCGCCGGCGGCAAGAGCAGTAAGACGTAGTTGATTAGCTCCCCCACCAACGTTCTGTGGGAAGAAGTGATTAAGTTTATCCACAGTCGCGGCCTCTGAATAGACTTTACGGGCTTCTTTAAGCTCAGGATGTATTCTGTCTAAGTTGCCATCTATGAAAGCCTGGTTCTTAGATGCCTGTATGTCATCAAACTCTGTTAGAACGCCGGGAGCATTCTTAGAATACTTCTTTTTGAGAGCTTGGGCATACGCCTGTCTAGCATACAGCATTTCTTGGGCTGTGGGAAGAATGTCTCCAGGCTTAGGCGTCTTTAGCCTAGAATAGACTCTATCGGCATATCTAACCATTTGACCAGTAGTTGTACTGGCTTTTCCACCAAATAAATCGTCAATAATGCTAGTCCCAGACCTAAGACCTAGTTTGTTAACAGTCTGGGCATAGACTTGTTTAGCCTCTTCAAATGGCAAAGCCCTATTGACCATATCAGGGTCATTGGCTAGTCTTTTGGCGTCAAACTTACCAATACGGTCTGCAAGATTAAGCTTACCAGCTAACATACCTTTAGCGGCCTTAGACTTAGCTCCCATAACACCTAATGACGTAACTGGAGGTAAGGCTAGAGTTGCTAACGAAGCGGCCTTCTCCACAGGAGTCTCAGGGGCAAGGGCGACCTGTCCCATAGTGGCCGGAACGCCCACAGCATAGCCTAGAGGACCACCGACTTCAGCGGCAGTCTTAGCAGTCTCTCCAAGAGCCTTTCCAAGCTCTTCTGGTCTACCCATAAACTTACCACGACCAAGAAAGCCACCAAGTTCTTGAGCAAATCCACCTAAAGACGGACCTTCTGGAGTCTTGGGAGCCTGTTTAGCAGGAAGATTAGTAAAGATGTCGTCTAAGTCTGCATCCGTAGGCGGAGAATCGCCAGTAAGTTTAACTGTTCTACCATCTGGAGCAGTAACTTTATAGGTAGGCATTATTCGCTAACCTCAATCTTGTACTTACTTCGACCAACAGGCTTCTCTTTATCTTTAGAGTCACCAGCACCGCCAACAATCTCAGCAGTAGTCTTTAGAATGGTCTTTAGCTTTCTATTTCTAACGCTTTCGTATCTTTCTCTAAGAGTACTGATCTTTTTAGTAGCAGTCTCGATAGAATCAGTTAGCTGTGGCAAAGCTCTAAGAACAGCCTTACGCTCTTCGTTGGTCATCTGTTTACCAGACTCACCAGCAGTAATCTGTAGTGCAAAGAATTCTAAGTCGTCAAGATAAGCGGCTGCTTCTGGATTAATCTGCATAAGAGCTTCTAACTTAGTCTTGGCTCCAGCAGGTAAAGTCTGTAAAATGTTACCACTAACTAGGAATTTAGAAGACAACTCACCAATTTGTTCAAGAGCAGAATCAGCATCAGCAAACCTACTCTCAATCTCGATAGCCTTAGCGTGAGCCTGTGGCGTAGCTCCAATAGGAGTAATCTTACGCTCACCAGCTTCATTGAATGAAATCTCAACTACTTGACCATCAACATTTCTAAGCTGTGGTCTTTGTGGTCTGTTGTTTCTAGCCTGGATACCAGTAAGGGGCTTAAATGCTCCCATAAGGGCGGCTTGAGCTTCAGGATGCTGTATTCCCGTAATGTCCGTACCAGCAGGGGCACCCATAGCAGTAAGGGTCTTACCTAACTGATCCTGTGGGACTGACTTAAGCTGTTGTTCTCGCTCTTTCTGCATAACTTCTATTTCTATCTTTTTAGACAGAAGAGCAATCTCAAGCTTTTTCTTATTACGAGCCTCTATTTCAGAGCCCAAACCTTCAGCTAAACCTGTTAGAAAATCAGCCATGTAATTATCCTAAGACCAGACCAGTAGGACGACGAGGGGCCTTATTGGCCCTTCCAGCAAGAATACTTTCTAAACCAGAGGCACCGACTTTAGCAGTTAGTCCACCAAGAGCCTGTTGCTGTTCCCTGACTCTAGCTAACTCACTTCTAAATCTATCGGACTCAGCGGCAATACCAAGATTGGCCGCACCAGTCTCTAATTCTTGAACAGCACCAAGATCGGTACGTTCTTGAAGAGCATCTTGTAGTTCAAGCTCTTTCTGTTGCAAAGACGTAGCTTTGGCTAATTCAGACTGAAAAGCTCCACCAGCAACCGTCTTACCACGACTAGCGAACTGAGCTTCTAGTTCTGGAACAAATCTTTTAAATGTTTCTTGCTGTAGAGCCATAGTTCTACTTCTAAGTTTTTCTCTGGCCTGAGCAAGCTGTAAACCAAACTGTTGAATCTGGGCTCGACGCATGTCGATCATTTCTTGCGTACGATCAGATTTAGTTTTGAACAGACCAGACTTATCGGCTAACGTACCTACAAGTGTACCAAATCCCGCAGTAGTTCCAAGAGAGGCTATATCAATAGCCGTACCAATCTGTCTTCCCTTTTCTTCGTTAGCCATATTATTGATCCCCTATAAAAATTGC
>ERZ1292623.4669-Hain-H51-01um-R1-4669-length-11160-cov-28_pt1 | contig 11160 bp, 12 predicted proteins | sample MGYA00564398_ERZ1292623 | MGnify/ENA primary metagenome ERZ1292623 (study PRJEB36523, sample SAMEA6512633) | groundwater metagenome | collected 2019-01-07 | study: AquaDiva: Metagenomics assemblies of 32 groundwater samples
CGTTCCGGCTCCGGCCGGTTTTGAATTTCTTCCAATTTGTCTAAAAATGACATAAATAAAATTTAAATCGTCGGTTTCAGCGCCACTACTTTGCTTTCTTCCAGGGAAATATCTTTTTTCCTTATCGTTAATTTTTCTTCGGCTTTTATTTTTTCTCCCCCCATTTCTTTCAAGAATTCGTCCAGTTGGTTTTTATTTTTGGCGTTCGGAATCGCGTAATGCATTGGAATGACGATTCGGGGTTCAATTTGAGCGGCAATCGCGGCCGCTTTTTGGGCATCAATGACCGTTTCGCCGCCGATGGGAAGAAACAGAATGTCCGCGCCGTTTAATTCCTCTTTGACGCGGTCGGACAGTTCTTTTTCGCCGAAATCTCCCAAATGGCAAAGGCGGATTCCTTCCCATTCCACTTTATAGATGGTGTTTAAGCCGTATTTTTCGCCGTTTTTATCGTCATGAAACGAGGGAATGCCCGTTATTTGGATTTCCCTGACTTCATATTCTCCCGGCCCGTTTATGACCAGCTGTTCTTTTTCTTTGGGATTGATAAAATCTTCCCCGTTGTGCCGGGGATGATTGTGGCTGATTAAGACAAGGTGCGCTTCAAAACGGGGCGTTTTAATTCCCGCGTTTTTTGCCGGAGGGTCAAAAACCAAAACATTGTCTCCGGATTGGATTTTAAAGCAAGATATGCCGTAATAAGTGATAATCATATTATAATCATACAAAATTTAACGCGTCTTTACAATCTTTGATAAGACGGATAAACTATATTTCATATGTTAAGCCGGCTTTTAGACGTTAAAACAAAAGGGGACAGTAGAGCTAATGCTTCGCTATCTTCCAAAGAATTGAAAAAAATTCCGGATTCTCAAAAAAAGAAACTCGCTTTGATGGATCTTCTTTTCAAAACCGCGGTTTTGGCCGTTCCCCGGACAGGCGATCTTTTGGAAGCCAGATTTTTAACCAGAAAGGGTCAAAATATTTTTTTTGATTTGGGGCCTTTCGGAACCGGAATTATTTTCGGGCGGGAATTCATCAACGCGCGCGACCTCATAAAAAAATTAAAATCAGGCGACGCGATCACCGCCAAAGTGGTTGAAGTGGAAGGCGAGCAGGGTTGCGTGGAACTTTCTTTAAGGGAAGCCAAGCAGGATATTGTCTGGCAGGAAGCCAGAGAGCTGATGAAAAAAAATACTCCTTTGGAATTTACGATTACCGGAGCCAATAAAGGCGGTTTGGTGGTCAGCTGGCGAGGGATTCAAGGATTTTTGCCCACTTCCCAGCTTCGGAACAATCATTATCCGCGGGTGGACGGCGGCGATAAAGGGAAAATTTTGGAAGAATTAAGAAAATTAGTGGGCCAAAAATTAATTTTAACCGTCATTACGGCCAATTCCAAAGAAGGAAAACTTATTTTTTCCGAAAAATACGCCGAATCGGAAGAATTGAAAGAATTGGTTTTGAAATATAAAGTCGGCGACACGGTGGAAGGAGTGGTTACGGGCGTGGTGGATTTCGGAATTTTTATAAAACTGGATGAAGGCCTGGAGGGTTTGGCGCACATTTCGGAATTGGACTGGTCTTTGGTTAATGATCCGGCCGAACTTTTTTCCGCGGGAGAAAAAGTCAAAGCCAAAGTCATTGCCGTTGAAAACGGGAAAGTTTCTTTGTCCATTAAGGCGCTGGCGCCGGATCCTTGGCAGGAGATAAAAGACAAATATAAGAAAGGAGATATTCTGGAAGGAGAAGTTCTCCGTTTTAATCCTCACGGAGCACTTGTTTGCATGGCTAAAGGCGTTTGCGGATTAGTGCATATTTCGGAATTCAAGTCGGAAAAGGACATGCGGGAAAAATTAACGCCGGGCAAAAAATTTCCTTTTCAGATTACGCTTTTTGATCCTTTGGAGCATAAATTAACTTTCAGTTTTTTGTCGGAAAGCGTTGAAGAAGCGGATAATAAAAAACAAACCTAATTTAACTGGCTGGAGGCGGTTTGATAATTTTTTATAATGGTTGTGGCAAGCGCTTGGCTGACTTTTTCGGTCAGCGCGTTTATTTTTTTATTTTCTTCGGGAGTGAAATTGCTCAAAATCAGTTTTTCTATTTTCTGTTCGCCTTGCGGCTTTTTCAGTTTGCCGGAAGGGGCGAGCGGCGAGATGCCGATTCTCAAACGCAGGAAATCTTTGGTTTTTACGGCCCGGATGATTGATTCCACGCCGCGGTGGCCGCCTGAATTTCGGCCGAAAGAAATTTTAATTTTTCCGAAAGGCAGGTCCAAATCGTCATGGATGACAATCAGGTTTTTAGCTTTGACTCTGGAATTGATCAGCGATTTCAAAGAATTCCCCGATTTGTTCATAAAAGTGTCCGGCAGAATAATCGCGAATTTTTCTCGGCCGATTTTTCCTTCGGTTTTTTGAGCGTTCAATTTTTCATCGCGTTCAAAATCTTTCAGTTTCAGATGTTCGGCGAAAAGCGTTGCCAAAATCCGGCCCGTATTATGGCGGGTTTTTTCGTATTCGCGTCCGGGATTGCCTAAGCCGACAATGTAGCGCATTAAGTTTTATTATAAAAATCGTTTTGTTTATTGTCCAGATTCAGTTGTTAACGGCGGATTATTTTATTTGCCAAGAACTTAATTTTATGCTATTTTTATAAATAACTATGAATTACAAAAAAGAAATCTGGGAATTCGTCAAATTAATCGTCGTTTCTCTTTTAATCATCATTCCCGTCAGATTTTATATCGCCCAGCCGTTTATTGTCAGCGGAAATTCAATGGATACGTCGTTTTTAAACGGCGATTATTTGATTATTGATGAAATTTCTTATCAATTTAAAAAGCCGGAAAGAGGAGAAGTGGTGGTTTTTCGTTATCCGCTTGATCCTTCCAAGTTTTTCATTAAAAGAATAATCGGCTTGCCCGGAGAAACCGTTCGGATTCAGAACGGCGTGATCACTATTTTCAACGAAAAATATCCGGCCGGAATGAATTTGGATGAAGATTATGCCAAAGGATACACTCGATTCAGCGCGACGGAAACGTTGGAAGAAGGAAAATATTTTGTTTTGGGCGATAACCGCGAATTCAGTTCGGATTCCCGCCAGTGGGGAAGCTTGCCTGAAAAAATGCTTACCGGCCGGGCCTTGGTCAGGCTTTGGCCGTTGGCAAATCTGGGTTTATGGCCGGGAATTAATATCGGGAATTAATAATTAAAAATTTTTGTGTCCCGTGTTAAAAAAATAAAATCGCCGAAAAAAGAAATGTTGAAAACCGTCAAAGGGACGCATGATCTTTTGCCGGAAGAGGCGCAGGTTTTGCAAAAGATTGAAGAAAAAGCGCGCGCTGTGGCGGAATATTACGGCTTTAAGCCGATTCAAACGCCCCATTTGGAACAAACCGAGCTTTTCACCGCTTCCTTGGGAGAAGCCACGGAAATGGTGGAAAAACAAATGTACAGTTTTCATACGCGGGGAGGCGATTATCTGACTTTAAGACCCGAAGGCACGGCGCCGATCGTGCGTTCTTATCTTGAGCACGGAATGAGGGCTTGGCCTCAGCCGGTAATGCTTTATTACAGCGGTTCTTTTTTTCGGCACGAATCTCCCCAAAGGGGGCGCTGGCGCGAATTCAGGCAATTCGGTTTGGAAATTTTGGGCGATGACAGTCCGGTGTCCGATGTCCTGATTATCCGCGTTCTCGCTTTAATTCTTGAAGAAATCGGTTTTAAAAATATTATTGTCCAGATTAATACGCTCGGCGACAAAGAATGTCGCGGCGCTTATCGCCGGGAATTGGTCCAATATCTCCGCCGAAAAACGAATTATCTTTGTTCGGATTGCCGGAAGCGGCTTCAGAAAAATCCTTTGCGCGTTTTAGACTGTAAAAATGAAGAATGCCGGGAAACAAAAGAAGGAGCTCCTCAAATGATTGAATACGCTTGTGCCGACTGCCGCGCGCATTTTAAGAGCGTTTTGGAATTTTTGGACGAATTGAAAATTCCCTATTTTTTAAACCATTTTTTGGTGCGCGGTTTGGATTATTATTCGCGGACGGTTTTTGAATTCATCTTCAATGAAGAACGCTCGGATAAAAAAGCCGAACAAAAAGAACCGGATTCTTTCAAAGACCTTTCTTTGGGAGGAGGCGGTCGTTACGATTATTTGGCCGGCGCCCTGGGTTCAAAGAATGTTCCGGCCAGCGGCGGGGCGCTGGGAACGGACCGGATAATGGAGTTGACGAAAGAACTGGGAATTTTTTCCTTAAGAAAAAAAGAGCCGAAATTATTTTTAATTCAGCTTGGCGATTATGCCAAAAAAAAGAGCCTTTCGCTGGCGGAAGATTTCCGGCAAGCCAATATCCCTCTGGCAATGTCATTTTCGCGCGACAGCATCGCCAGCCAGCTTAAAATTGCCGTTAAGTCGGGAGCGGCTTTTACCTTGATTATGGGACAGAAAGAGGCTTACGATGGAGCGATTATTGTCCGCGACATTGAAACCAGAACCCAGGAAACCGTTCCTTTGAATGATTTGCTGGATTTTATCAAAGCCAAATTAAAAAAATAATAGCGGAATAAAAGCAAAGCAGTTTGCTTTTATTTAATAAATATTTAAACTATAATTATTATGGACGGATGCGTATTTTGCAACATCGGCCGCGGAGAAATAAAAACCGATTTTATTTTCAAAGATGAGGAAATAATGGCTTTTAACGACATTAATCCCAGCGCGCCGATTCATATTTTAATCGTTCCCATCCGGCATTTGGCTTCCGTCAGTAATCTTTCCGATGAAGATAAAGATTTGGCCGGAAAAATGCTTTTAAAAGCGCGGGATATCGCCAAAGAAAGAAATCTTGACGGTTATAAGCTGATTTTTAACGTTGGCCGGACCGGCGGGCAAATCGTTGACCATCTGCATCTTCATCTTTTAAGCGGAAAAAGCATCAGAATGCCTTAAATAAGCCGATTTAATCTATTTAATATATGATTCATAATATAAAAATTACAAAAAAAAATAACGAATCAGCCGCCAGCCTGCTAAGGCGTTTTACCCGGGCGGTAAAGAGTTCCGGTTTTTTGCTTAACGTTCGCCATGCCCAAAGAAAAGAACGTTCAAAATCAGAATACACCAGAAAAAAAGAAGCGCTTCGGCGTTTGGCTTGGCAGAAAAACATGGAGCGGCAAAGGAAGCTGGGAGAAATTGAATAGATAATAAATAATAATATCCGGAGTGGCCAATACTTTAAAACAAAAATTAAATCAGGATTTAAAAGCCGCGCTTAAAATCAGAGATGAAACGAAGGTTTCGGCTTTGCGCATGGTTTTGTCATCCGTTATTAACAAGGAAATAGAGGTTAGGAAAAAAGACATCGGCCTTTCGGACGGCGAAGTTTTGGAAACGCTTTCTTCCGAAGTCAAGAAGAGAAAAGATTCCATCAGGGAGTTTGAAAAAGGCGGCCGTTTTGATTTGGCGGAACAAGAAAAAAAAGAACTGGAAATTTTGAAAGATTATCTTCCTCCGGAAATGCCGGATGAAGAAATTATCAGGGTGGTCGGCGAAGGAATCAGGGAAACGGACGCTAAAAGTGAAAAAGATTTCAGCAGAGTGATGAAAGCGGCGATGGCGGTTTTGAAAGGCAAAGCCGAAGGCGACCGGGTGGCGACAATAGTGGGAGAAATGTTGAAGCATAAAGCTTAAAAGCCGCGAGTTGCAAGCTAACAAGCTAACAAACTAATAATGGTCAGCCTTGCCAATTTAACAAGACGAAAGACGCCGGTTATTCCTTGGCAGAAAATCGCGGAAAAAATTTTAGGAAAGCAATTTGATTTAAGCGTTGTTTTGGCGGGAGAAAAAAGAATCGCCGGCCTTAAGAAAAAATATCCTCCTCGCGGACAAAAATCCCGCCGGCCCAATATCCTTTCTTTTTTATTAGAAAAGAACGTCGGAGAAATTTTTCTCTGCCCCGCTTATCTCAGGCGCGAAGCCCGTTTTTTCAAAAGAAGTTTTAATCGGCATTTAAAAAAAAATTATCTGCACGGCATCCTTCATTTAAAAGGTTTTAATCATCAAAATAAAAAAGAAGCCGTAAAAATGGCTAAAGAAGAAAAAAAATGGGAAAAAATATCGTAGTCGGCATTGATATCGGCACTTCATCGGTCAAAACGATGGTGGCGGAAAAGGAGAAAGGAAAAATCCCCCGGGTGGTGGGAGCCGGAGAAGCCGTTTCTTCGGGCGTCAGAAGAGGATCGGTGATTAATGTTTCCGAGGCCTCGGAGGCGGTGGCCGCTTCCTGCCGGGAAGCGGAAAAATCTTCAGGGACAGCGATAAAACGGGCTTATGTTTCTTTAGGCGGTTTGGGGCTTTCTTCCCTCCGCCAAAAAGGAGTGGCCGCCGTGTCCCGGGCTGACAATGAAATCAGCGAATACGATATAAAGAGAGTCGTGGAAGCGTGTCGTTCGCCGGTTGCTTTGCTTTCCAATAAGTCAATTATTGACGCCCATCCTTTATTTTTCACGGTTGACGGAGAATTAGTCAGCCAAAATCCTCTGGAACTGGTCGGCGCGCGGCTTGAGGCGGAAACAATGTTTACCGTGGGCCTGACGCCGCATTTGAATAATTTGATAAAAAGCGTGGAAAGCGCGGGAATAGCCGTTGACGACGTGGTGGCTTCTCCTCTCGCGGCCGCGGCGGCGGTTTTGAATAAAAAACAAAAAGAAGCCGGCGTTGCTTTGCTTAATTTGGGCGCCGCCACCGCCAGTTTGGCGGTTTTTGAAGAAAGCCTACCTCTTTCTTTAGAAGTTTTTTCCATCGGTTCTTCCCATATTACCAACGATATTGCCGTCTGTTTTCAACTGCCGATGGAAGAGGCGGAAAAATTAAAGCAGAATTTTTCTTCCGAAAAAACGCGAAAAACGAAATTAACGGACATTATTGACGCGCGCTTGTCGGATATTTTTGAATTAGTGGACAAGCATTTAAAAAAAATCGGGCGCAGCCGGCTGTTGCCGGCCGGAATCGTGGTGACCGGCGGCGGAGCTAATCTGGCTGATTTGGTGGAATTTTCGCGCCGCGGATTGTTGTTGCCGGCGCAAATCGGCGCCCCGCAGAACATTCAATGCGATTACAGCCGGTTTCAAGATCCAAAATGGAGCGCGGCCGCCGGCCTTTGCCTTTATGGTTTTGAAGATGAAAAAGGATATATTTCCGGTCTTCACCAAATAAAAGGCGCGGGCGGATTTTTATCCCGTTGGTTGAGAGCTTTTTTGCCGTAAAGGCCGGTCTTGCTTGAATATTTTAAAATGCTATTATAGCTGTAAGAATTTTTATAAATCACAAACAATAATGTAAATTTATGGGAAAAATAAATCCTCAAATAGAAACATTTGCCAGAATAAAAGTGGTCGGCGTGGGCGGTTCGGGCCTTAATGCCATAGATCATATGGTCCGTTCCAAAGTGAAGGGGGTGGATTTTATCGGCATCAATACCGACGCGCAAGACCTTCATTATTCTTTGGCGGAAAATAAAATTCACATCGGAAAAAATCTGACGCGCGGCTTGGGCGCGGGAATGGATCCGGAAATCGGCCGGCAGGCCGCCGAAGATACCAAAGACGAAATTCAGAACGCGATTAAAGGAGCGGATATGGTTTTTGTGACTTGCGGTTTTGGCGGCGGAACCGGCACCGGTGCGGCGCCGGTGGTGGCGCGTTTGGCGAAAGATCAGGGCGCTTTAACCATGGCCATCGTGACCAGACCTTTCAGTTTTGAAGGTTCTCAGAGAATGAACATTGCCGACAACGGTTTGAAGAGTTTGAAAGAAGCGGTGGACGCGATGATTATCATTCCCAATGACCGTTTGTTAAACGTCGTCCAGCAAGACACTTCTTTTCTTTCCGCTTTCGCGATGTGCGACGATGTTTTAAGGCAAGCCGTGGAGGGCATTTCCGATTTGATCACTATTCCCGGCATTATCAATGTTGATTTTGCCGACGTGAAGGCGATAATGGAAAACGCGGGTTCGGCTTTAATGGGCATTGGTTACGCCCAGGGAGAAAAAAGAGCCGAGGTGGCGGCGCGGATCGCCATCAATTCTCCGCTTTTGGATATTTCAATCGACGGCGCCAAGGGAGTGCTTTTTGCCATTGCCGGCGGATTGGATTTGACGATGATGGAAATTCAGGAGGCGGCAAAAATCATTACCGGTTCGGCGGATAAAAACGCCAAAGTCATTTTTGGGGCCGTTAAAGACGACCGTTTGAAGAAAAACGAGATAAAAGTGACGGTCATCGCGGCCGGTTTTCCGCAAACCGATGCGAAACGGCAATCTCTTTTCCAGGCGGAGATTAAAAACAACGGAGCCATTGGCGCCAATTCTTTTGATAGCCGAAAAATAAGCGACAGCGGCAAAAAAAACGAGGAAGAAAACGAAGAATGGAACGCGATTCCGGCATTTTTGAGAAGATCCAAAAAAGTTTAACAAAAAGGAGAAAGTTTTCCACATTTTTCGCTGATTATGTTGGTTGCGCCGAAGATTAAACGAAGTATAATCAAAACATGCCTCCGCAGAAAATTTCTCCTTTAACTCAAGTCAAAAAACGAGACGGCCGTCTCGTTGATTTTGATTTATCGCGCGTCAGCAGCGCGATTTCTCGGGCGATGCAATCAGCCGGCGAAGGCGATCTTAAACACGATCCTCAAAGAGCGGCCGCGGCCGTTAAAAAAGATTTGGAAAAGAAATACGCCAAAGGCGGCATTCCAGATATTGAAGATATTCAGGATACGGTGGAAAGAAATTTGATTTTGATGGATTTTCTCAAGACCGTCAAGGCTTATATTCTTTATCGGTATAAGCGGGCGGAGATCCGAAAACAAAAAAAACAGGTGCCGCTTCGCATCAGAGAATTGGCCAGCGAAAGCAAAAAATATTTCAGGAACGCGCTGGCGGAATTTATTTTTTACCGCAGTTATTCGCGCTGGCTGGAAAAAGAAAACCGCCGCGAGACCTGGATTGAAACCGTGGACCGTTATTTTTCTTTTATGAAAGAAAATCTTGGCGACAAGCTTTCGTTGAAAGAATATCAGGAGCTTCGCGAAGCGGTTCTCCGGCAGGAAGTGATGCCGTCAATGCGGCTTTTATGGAGCGCCGGCAACGCAGCGCGGGTCACCAATGTGACTGCTTATAATTGCTCTTTTATCGCGCCGTCAAAATTGGAAGATTTCGCCGAAATTATGTATGTTCTGATGTGCGGCAGTGGCGCCGGTTTTTCCGTGGAATCCCAGACTGCCCAAGCTCTTTCCCAGATAAAAAAACAAAGCGGCCGCCGGCTGAAAACTCATTTTATAGAAGACAGCAAAGAGGGATGGTGCAAAGCGCTGACTCTCGGCTTAAAAACCTGGTTCGCGGGGAAAGACGTTGATTTTGATTATTCCCGGCTTCGGCCCGAAGACGCGCGCCTTAAAACAATGGGCGGAAAATCATCCGGCCCCGGCCCACTCAAGGAACTTCTTGATTTTTCCCGCGATAAGATTTTAGCGCGGCAAGGCCGGCGGCTGTCCAATATTGACGTCCACGATTTGATCTGTAAAATCGGTGAAATCGTCGTGGCCGGCGGCGTGCGGCGCAGCGCTTTGATTTCTCTTTCTGATTTGGACGACCAGGAAATGCGCGACGCGAAAAAAGGGCAATTTTATTTGAAAGAGCCGCAGAGAAGTTTAGCCAATAATTCGGCGGTTTACAACCAAAAGCCCACTGGCGCGCAATTTTTGGAAGAATGGCTGGCGTTAATGAAAAGCGGGAGCGGCGAGCGGGGGATTTTCAACCGCGGCGGATTGGAAAAGCAAATGCCGGCGCGCCGCTGGAAAAATTTTAAAAACAAACAGCAGACCAGCGGGTCAAATCCGTGCGGTGAGATTATCCTTAAATCAAAACAATTCTGCAACCTTTCCGAAGTGGTGGCGCGGCGCGAAGACGACGAGAAATCGCTTCTTAAAAAAACGCGGCTGGCCGCCATTCTTGGCACTTATCAGTCAATGCTGACTAATTTCTCTTTTCTTTCCAAAGAATGGAAAAAAAATTGCGAAGAAGAGCGCCTGCTCGGCGTGTCAGTCACCGGCCAATGGGATTCTTCGGTCAGCCGTGAGCCGAAAATTCTGCGGAAAATGAGGGAAACAGCCATAAAAATCAATCAAGAATACGCTAAAAGATTCGGCATTAATCCTTCCGCCGCCATTACTTGCGTCAAGCCCTCGGGCACGGTTTCCCAATTGGTTGATGCTTCCAGCGGAATGCACACCCGCCATTCTCCTTATTATATCCGGCGCGTCAGGATTTCCGCGAATGATTCTTTGTTTCAGATGTTGAAAGACCAGAAAGTGCCGTATAAGCCGGAAGTCGGCCAACTGATGGAAAATGCCAATACTTATGTTATTGAATTTCCGGTTAAATCTCCCAAAGGCGCGGTTTTCAGAAACGATCTGGCGGCGCTTGACCAGTTGGCGCACTGGAAGCAAGTTAAAGAAAATTTTACCGAACATAATCCTTCGGTAACCGTTTTAATCGGAGAAGAAGAATGGGTAAAAGTAGCCTATTGGCTTTATGAAAATTGGGAAATGATCGGCGGTTTGGCTTTTCTGCCGCGCGAAGAGCATGTTTACAAACTCACGCCTTACGAGGAAATTACCAAAGAGCAATATGAAGAATTGTCGGCCAAGTTTCCCAAAGTGGATTTTTCCCAAATCGTGCTCTATGAGATGGATGACGCGACGGAAGGCGCCAAAGAACTGGCTTGCGTTTCCGGCGTTTGCGAAATCTGAATAAAAACGGCGAATAAAAAAGGAGGTTAAAAAAACCTCCTTTTAATTTTGATTTTTCTTTATGATAGGTTCTTTATGATGAGCTCTTCTTGTTTGCTGAATACAAAGTATCCGCATTCTTGACAAGAATAATTTTTTATTATGATCTCTTTGAAATCTATTCTGATTCTTCTGGAATCAGAAATAAATACATTTGTCACCTTTTGGCAATATGGGCAAAATTGATTCATTTTTACCTCCTTTTGTAAAATAACTGAAATACAATACTATATTAAAATAGTATTGTATTTCAGTTATTTTACAATTTAATTCGGAGGTCGGTTAAATGAAATTATTCGGCAT
>ERZ1292623.4672-Hain-H51-01um-R1-4672-length-11159-cov-5_pt1 | contig 11159 bp, 13 predicted proteins | sample MGYA00564398_ERZ1292623 | MGnify/ENA primary metagenome ERZ1292623 (study PRJEB36523, sample SAMEA6512633) | groundwater metagenome | collected 2019-01-07 | study: AquaDiva: Metagenomics assemblies of 32 groundwater samples
AAAAACATAGTCAGCGAAGGCTTCGCCTTCACTTCGTTGTTTTTGGGTGTCTACTGGGATTCGCACCCAGGCTGACTCCTCCACAGGGAGTAGTGCTACTGCTACACCATAGACACCATCTTTCCGCCTCGGGCGGACTCACCGATAACTCGGTGGTTGCTCTGTTATACCAGACTTATGATTAACCAGTCTAGCGAGTGCATAGAGCAATGAAGAGAGCCGGTTGAGATAAGCGAGGCTAAATTCGCCTATCGCCACCAGCTTTTCTTCTTTAGCTTTCACTACTCTTCGCTCCGCTCGTCTCGCAACCGTCCGACTCCAATCGAGGAAGGCGGCAAGCTCGGTGCCGCCGGAGATGAAGAAGGACTTGATCGGGGGTAATTCTTTCTCAATCCCATCAATTATTTTTTCTAATTCCAGCACCTTCTCGGGGACAATGGTTTTCCCTTCCGCGCCGGCCAGTTCTGCCTGCACGATAAAAAGATTTTGCTGGACGCCGAGAATTAACTCCGCCTGATCGGGATATTTAATCTTTACCAGTCCGAGCAGAGAGTTGAGCTCATCGAGCGCACCAAGGGCTTCGGCAATAGCCGAACTCTTAGAGAGCCGCTGATCGCAATGTAGAGTCTTCGTCGTCCCGCCATCACCTTTGCGGGTGTAGAGCATTAGGCTTAACGATTAACCGAGATGGTCTCCCCGCCTTCGGCGTCGCAAGCGCCAATCGTAATCGCCCCCAGACCGCTTCTTGAAATGTAGTAGCCTGTTTTGTCAGCCAAAGAGCCGGTATCCCAAGTCACGAGGCCTGGTGGACTGACGGGAATGCGAGCCAAGTAACCCTCGCTCACGAGACCGACGGTGTTGTTATCCAAACTAACGCAATTGTCCGCATCGGTGACGACCGAGCAAGAAGTGTTGCAACCGGAACCCGGGACGGTGGTTGGATCGTTCGTGATCATGAAAGTCTGCCCCGCCGCTAAATCGGCAACACTAAAACCAGCCGGTCCATCAAGATACTGTCCCCCATTATCAACCTGATCAACCTTGATTGCGGAAAGCAGAGCGGTGACGTCGGTCCAACGCGCAGCATTGCGAGCATCTTCGAAGCGCTTGAGCGGATTGAGGGAGACGAAGACGACACCGGCTAAGATGGCAATGATTGCGATAACGATCAAGAGCTCAATTAATGTAAAACCTTTTTTAAACATAAATGATTTTTAATTCTTAATAATATATTGTTTGGCGACCCAACCTTCTATTTCTTCCACTTCCAATATCAGCTTAATTCTAACCCAGTCTCCCTCCTCGGACAAGAGTGGATAAGCTTCCCCAGGATTAACTTTGGTTACAGCCCCGAAATTAGTGCCCGGACCCGAGCGCACATTGAGCCAACCAGTCGGCGTGTCTTTAATTGTGACCGTCGGCAGAGTAGAGGTAGCCGTGGTGGAAGTAGCGGCTGGTTCGGGGAAGATAATTTCCGGCGAAATAGTGGGGATAGCGTCGAGCTTGGCGCGGAGCGCTGCTTTCGCCGCCTCGTCGGCCGCTTGCCGATACTGGATAGCCCAAAGTAATGCCGCGCCGCCAATAATGAAGACGAGGGCGAGCCAAATGAACTTACGATTGCCACTAAACCAATTACCAACCTTGGTGCCGAAACTAGGCGACTCGAGCGAGAAGGTTAGCTCATCTTGCTTCGAGCGCGGAGCGAAATTCTTGAGCGCCAACCCAAGCGACTCGAGGTAGACGAGGGTTTGGTTTAAGAACGCGCTTCGCGCCACGGCGACCGACACTTCTAAATTGGATTTAAGATAATCCGCCAATCCTCGAAGCTCACTCCCCCCTCCAGCCAAGTAGACGGCCTCAACGGCCGTACCGGTTAAACTGGCGTAGTAATCAAGCGTCACCTTAAGTTCATCACGAAGAGGAATTAACCCATTAAGTAGGATGGTGAAGATCTGACTGTCTGAATCGACTAAGCCCACATCCTCCTTCGCCTTCTCCGCCGTTTCGGCACTCATTTTTAAAGTGCGAGTGAGATCTTGGGTTAGAGCGTCCGCACCATAAGCGAAAGTGCGGGTGTAGCGTAGTCCCCGCTCGTCGAAGACGGCGACACTTGTCGCCACCGCGCCGAAGTCGACGAGTGCCACCGTCCGCGCCGCGAGCGGCCCGAGACTGCGATGCCAAGCCAGCGTCTCTAGGTCAAACTTAACTTCGAGCCCGAAATCGTGAAAGAAGTCGCGCCAACTCGTAAGCACTTCGCGGCTCGTGGCCGCAAGCAAGTAGCGATTGCCGCCTGACTCCGAACCAAGTAATTTATAAGTGAAGATGAGATCAGCCGCCTCAAGTGGCACATGCTCGAGAGCTTGCTGGCGAATTAGTTCTTCTAAATTCTTCGCTCCTTCTTTCGGTAAAGTGAAGGAATGGAGATAAACTTGCGATTCCGGTAGGCCGAAGTAGACGCGCTCGGGTAAGATTGGCTTCGGCTTAGCCAAGTTCAATACGAGCTTCAAGGCGGCCGCGAGCTTAATCTTGTCTTTAATCACCCCGCGCTCTACCACACCGACGGGCAGGGATTGCCGACCGAGAGCGAGGACCTTCAATTTACCGCCGCGGCGGACGATCTCCGCTGCTTCGATACTACGATCAGCAATGTCGATTCCAACCGCTAATTGTTTAAAAAGTTTAACCATAAAAATTAAAGTTCCAACCACTCACTGACGGTCACAAGGCGCGGTGCCACTAACACCTTAGCCTGAATTAAACGCTCAAACTCGCCCTTAGTTGCCTCAACGTTGACCTGCCGCTCGTTGGCTGAAAGATTAGTTACTCCTATTATACATGATCCGGCGGCAAGCGAGAGAGTCGGAGTGCCAGCATAATTATTATCAAGCCGAAGTTTAACCAAGGCTTCTTCGAGGCAAGCATCGGCGAGCGAACGCGTCGCGTCTCCGGCTTGCGCCAGTGTCGCGAACTCGAGCGTACTCAATCCAAGGAGTGACGAGTTGAGCGACATCACTAGCGCCGCCGCGCCGATTAAGACCACGGCGAGAATGGCCATAAAGCCGCGGGAAAAATTTGGATTAATTATTTTCATGGTCTTAAACCGACGGTGACATCCACCACTCGCTCCCGACGGAAGTCGGCGGAATCAGCGGCGCGATAGCCAAGAACAAAATGGAGGCCGACGCTCGATCGGCCGCCGCCGGCCGGCGCGAAGTGACGGAAGACGAGATCACGCACCACCACTTGAGGACTTGAGATGGGAGTCACCGAACCACCCACGATAACGAGTTCCATCGTGCCATTCGTCTCACGGAAGATGAGGTTCGGGGCCGTGCCGGGACGATCGAGCTCAAGCGTAGTGGAAGTGGCGAGTGCGGTCGGCACGACAACGGCGCTTGCTTGCTTCACCTCGCGATTGAACCAGTCGAGAATAATTTCCGCGTTTGTCTCCACCTCCGTCGTCGCGTAATTACGATTCCGGCTGTCGGCGAGCGACAGCACCCAGAGGCTGAGGCTCGTCACGACAGTGCCAACAAGCGCAAGGTAGATTAGAAATTCAATTAAGGTGAAGCCTTTTCTCATTTGTAATTAATTCTCACTTCTTCGACGACCGGAGTGTCGTTGCCATCACCCGCGAAGAGCACTCGATACTGGACGAAGCGATTACCATTATAACTCACGGGGATTATCGTGCCCGCGTGATTAGTGAAGTCGGCGGACCATGGGGCGCTTCCAAGCGCCGGCGCGGTCGCGGCGGCGCGAAGTTGCAACTTCGCCGCGCAATTGGGAGTACAAGTCGGAATTCGCTCATCCCAATCGATAATTTGAATTGGCGATGAATCATTGAGGTCAAGGGCGAGGGAAATTAATTCACCTGATGTCTCATAACCTCCACCGGCCAGCACCAAGATCACCCCCCCCGCCCCCACCGCAAAACCGGCGTTGGGGGCCGTGAGAAAAATTGAATTCAAATTCTGATTAGTTGGTGAGGAAGGATAAATTGTCCAGTTAGCTCCATTCCAACTAATGAGTAGCCCATTGGCAGCGGTAACCCAACAATAACTAGCCGACAGGCAATGTAGTTCATTTTTACTTTGCGGGGTGCCGGTGGGTAAGGAAGTATTCCAATTGATGCCGTTCCAACGGCGAATTGGGTTGCCTGAACCGGCGACTAAACCATCGGTCGGGGAGAAGAACCAAAGCGATTGCCAACTTTGACCACCAGTGTCTTGTGAGAGACTCCAACTACTTCCATTCCAACTAATAATTGTCCCCGAGGCGCCGGCGGCCCAGCAATTATTAGTCGCCAAGCAAAAAATGGTATTCAAATTAACATCCGGAGCAGAAGCTGGACCAATCCGACTCCAACTTGCGCCATTCCATTGAATAGTGACTTCACCACCACTCGTGTTCCCGACTGCCCAGCAATTAGCGGTGGTGAGACAGAAGACGCTGTTTAGATTAACGTCCGGCGCCGTTCCTGGCCCGACTCGACTCCAACTGGAGCCGTTCCATCGGATTATCAACTCACCGCCACTCGCATTACCCACGGCCCAGCAGTCGCTTGCGGCAATGCAAAAGACGCTGTTTAAATTAACATCCGGCACCGCGGCCAAGGGTCCCACGCGTGACCAACTTATTCCATCCCAATGGATAATCAATTCTCCTCGCAGGCCGCTCGGGCCGGTGGTAATCGCATTACCCACGGCCCAGCAATCATTCGCTGTCCGACAGCTCACGCTGGTAAGCGTTTGGCTCACGGGTGAAGTAGCCGTCGACCAAGCGAGCGGCTGACCCGCGAGTTTGAGTTCGCCGGCGGTGCTTACATCCACGTTCGTACCCGTTTGCCCCGTCCAATCAGTCGTTACCCAATCGCGCGAGTCCCAATTAGTAAGTAAGGTGTCGCGCCGTACTTCATTCGTTCCCGAGAGCGGCCTCGGCCAAGTGACAACGGAAGAAAGTTGCCGACTATGGAGATCGGGCGTGCCGGCGGGGCAAGTAACGATCGCCCCTAGAACATCACGACAGACGTTTGAGAAATTAAGTTGCCGATTAAACTCATCTCGGCTGTCCGACGCCCCCTCGCTTGTAAGTTGCCACGCACCGGTGGTAGAAGTAGCGCCGGTTTGATTAAGGGTGAGCTCGTTCCAAGCCCGATCGCGCACGGCGCGCGTCGCTTCCACCCCCTCATCGGCGAAGGTGGCGGCCGCGAGCTCCTCGCCGCCGCGGCGAGTGGCGTCGAAGCTACCTAAGATGAGCGAAACCATCGCCGCGGCAAACATCGCAAAGACGGCGAGCGCAAGCAAGATCTCAAGCACACTTTGACCGGATTGGTTTTTATTAATTCTTTTAAACATTTTTAAATTTCCGCCACTCGACCAAGGTCATTAATCTCGATCTGGCGCGTACCGGTAGTTTGGTGAGTTAAAGTGATGGTACCAGTCGCGCTCGGTAAGCCGATAGGATTAAAATTAATGTCCGTCGCCGGCCAAGAGGTGGTTAGGTTGATCGCGAGCGAGAGGTCAACCGTGCGCTCGGCCCCCATAACTCGCGTGGCGCAACTCGCTCCCTCATAGATGAGGTAGTGGGGCGGGAGATTAGCGGGGAATTCGAAGCAGACGCCGTGGCGCGCCCCATGCCAACCACCGAGCGCGCGCTCGCGCGCGAGGCGGATCGTGGCCACAAGTTGACTCGTCTCTTCATTTAGATCCGTCGTAACTTTGAGATTGCCGTAGAGCGGCGTTACCACCACCCCGACAACCGCTGCAATCCCAAGCACAAGCAAAAGCTCAATGAAGGTGAAGGCGCGAGTCTTATTTAAATTACCGCCGCAGGTTGCCAGTGATTTCATAAATCGGGGTGATGATGGAGAGGGCGAGGCCAGCCACGACTAGACCGATAATGAGGAGGAGGATTGGCTCAAGGGCCGTCGAGAGTGATTTGGTGGCGGCATCAACTTCGTCTTCGTAAAATTCGGAGAGGTAGAAGAACGTTTCTTCAAAACGACCAGAGACCTCCCCCACCCGCGCCATGCGGGTGAAGAGGGGGGGGAAAAGTTTTGGAAATTGCTCGAAACTTTCCGACAACTTGAGACCGCGGCCAACGTCACTCGCGATGCGCCGCACGGCTCGGGCGTAGTAGAAATTACTAATTGTCTTCTCGGCGATGGCGAGAGTCTCATCAACATTGACGCCGCTTTTAAGCAGGAGGCCAATGGTGGCCGCTAGGCGATTTAAATTGAGATGGCGCGAGATGCGGCCGAAGCCGGGGAGATGGAGGATGGTCCAATGAGTGACTGGTGCGAAGAAGCGTTGCTTAAGGAGTGACCGGAGGAGGATCGAACCCGTCAGAAGTGAGATGAAGAAGATCTCTCCCGAACGGTCGATAAAATCAGCGAAGGCAATCAGGCCGCGGGTTGTCCACGGTAATTCAACGCGCAAACCCCGAAAGAGGGGTGTGATCTTCGGCAGAATGAAGAAGGCGATGGCAAGCCCAAGCGCCAGAGTGGCAATGAGGACGATGGCGGGATAGATCATCGCCCCCTTCACCTTCGCCACGAGCTCACGCTCCTTCTCTAGCTCTTTCGACAGGGTGGCCAGATTGGTTGAGAGATTACCCGAGCGCTCGCCGGCATAAACGGCGCTGACGAAGACACCGGTGAAGACTTTCGGGTAGAAGCCGAGCGCCGCCGAGAAGGCCGAGCCCGACTCCACCGCTTGCGCCACATGCCTCAAGACTCGCTTGAGTTGACCGGTGGAAGAGTCGATCGAGACCGCAAGCGACTCGCTCAAGGTGAGGCCAGCGTTTAGCATCACCGCCAAGTGCTTAGCGAGGACAGCCTTATCGGTCAGACTAACTCGACCGAAGGCAATTTCTTGATTAAAAAATCGACGCCACATATTTTTTTAAACTTTAGTCATCCGTAAAACTTCTTCTAAGGTGGTGAGGCCGGCTAAGACCTTATCGAGACCATCTTCGAGCATTGACGTCATCCCTTGCCGGCGCGCTTCCTTCATCAATTCATTAGCCGGCGCGCGTGCCACAATCAAAGTTTTAACCGGATCGCTTAGCTCTAGCACTTCGAACATACCGATCCGCCCTTGGTAACCCGTTTGACTGCAGACGTCGCAGCCGGCCCCTTTATAGAAAGTTAGTTTCGCCAGTTTGGCATAACCTCGGGCTTTGAAAAGTTTCTTCAACTCCGACTCATGTTCGATTAATTTAAGGGCTTCGGCCGAGGCGGGGGTCGAAACGCGGCAACGGTCACAAACTTTCCGCACCAAGCGTTGAGCAATGACGACGTTAACGGTTGAGGCCACGAGAAATGGCTCAATGCCCATATCGAGTAAGCGCGGTAGCGTTGTGGCCGCATCATTCGCGTGCAAGGTGGAGAGGACGAGGTGACCCGTCATGGCGGAATTAACGGCAATGCTGGCCGTTTCTTCGTCTCGGATTTCTCCCACTACGATAATGTCGGGATCTTGGCGAACAATCGCACGGAGACCGGCGGCGAAGGTGAGATTGGTCTTCGGGTTAACTTGGATCTGACTCACGCCCTCAACGTCGTACTCGACCGGATCTTCAATGGTGGAGATGTGGACGTCGCGGGTGTTTAGAATCTTTACTAAGGCATAGACGGTCGTCGTCTTACCCGAGCCGGTGGGACCCGTGACGAGGATCATGCCGTGAGGGTTGTCGATAGCGCGCTTCACCTTCTCAAGGTCCGAGGCCGAGAGGCCGAGATCAGTGAGGCTGAATTGGCGACTCTGCTCGGAGAGGAGCCGAAGCACCACATTCTCCCCTTCCGTCACCGGCACAATCGAGACGCGCACGTCGACCGGTTCGCCCTTGGCTAAGAATTGGAGTTTGCCATCTTGGGCCGCGCGATGCTCGTCGGTGCGCATCCGCGCTAAGATCTTAATCCGAGTTAAGATAATGTCGGATAAGGTCTTCGGCACCTCGAGTACATCGTGCATCACCCCATCGATCCGGAAGCGGATCAGCACTCGATCGCGGTAGGGCTCGATGTGGAGATCGGAAGCCTTGTTCTCCTGACCGTATTGGAGGAGGAGGTCAACCAGTTTAATCGTACTCTCATCGCGTTCTTCGCGTCGCAACTTCTCATCAACCACGCGCGCGAGCGTCGATTCAAATTCTAATTTTAAACTCCCTTTATAATTAGTAAGGGCTTCTTCTAAATCGCGGTGACTAATGAGGAAGGGTAGGATCCGATCGCCAAGCCTCTTCTCTAAGAGATGGATGGTGGCGAGATCGGTGGGATCAGTTAAGCCAACCTTCACCCCTTCGCGCGTGCGCGAGAGGGCCACCACCCCGCGGCGGCGGGCTACGAGCTCCGGTACCCGGAGGAAGACGAGCGGGTCAACTTGCTCCCGACGAAGGTCGAGGTAGCGAAAGCCGTTCGCCTCGGCGACGAGTTTGGCCAGCTCATTGTCGCGGACGAGATCCTTATCAACGAGCGCCGTCCAGAGGCTCCGATGCTCACTCCCCGCCTCGGCGATAGCGGCGGCGAAGTCGGCCTCACTAACGAGACCGGCTGGCACAAGGAGTTCTTTTAATTTATCGGGGGTTAGATCAAGCATCTTATTTTAGCGCGCGGCGCGCGAGTTCGGCCTTAACCTTCTCGACCACCGTTTTCATCTCCACATCGGACTTAACTAAGTAATCAACCGCGCCCAAGTCCTTCGCCTTTTTAATATCAGTCTCCTGACCCAAGTTGGATAGAACGATAACGGGAATGCCTTTGGTCGAGGGTTCGAGTTTAATCTCGGTTAGCACCTCGAAGCCCGTCTTCTGAGGCATAATGAGGTCGAGCAAGATAAGATCAGGCTTCTCTAGTTTCGCTTTAGCCGCCGCTTCGAGCCCATTTAAAGCCTTAATCACGGTGAAGCCCTCGCGCGTCAGCTTGTCGCCAAGGGCGGTAGAGAGGAACTTGTCGTCCTCGGCGAGTAAGATGCGGCCTAATGATTTAGCTTCCTCCATAAGTAAGTTAGATGAAAAATTAATTCAGACCCTTGGCGCCATCCTTCTTCTCCATTCCCGAGAGCGGTAAGGTGACAAAAAAGGTGGTGCCCTTACCCTCAAGCGACTCAAACCAGATTCGACCTTTGGCCGCCTCTACCACCGCCTTTACCAAATACAAGCCGAGTCCCGTCCCTTCCGCCTCCTTATCGCGCACATTGTCGGCGCGGAAAAGTTTGGTGAAGATCTTCGGCTGATCGGCCGCGGGGATGCCGAAACCAGTGTCGACAATCCGGATGAGTACATTCTGCCCTTCCTTTTTCACCGCGAGCGCGACGCGCCCGCTCGGGCCCGTGTACTTCACCGCGTTCGACAAAAGATTTTGGAAAATAATTCGCACTAATTTAGGATCCGCCTTAATCGGTGGCAAGGCGGGATCATAGGCCTTCTCCAGATTTAAATGCTTGTCCGTAATCTGCGGCGTGAGTTCGGTTAAGACTTCCTCGGCCACTTTGGCGAAGTCAACGGCCACCGGATCAATGGCGAAAGTGCCAAGATCAATCCTTGAAACGTTGAGAAGCGAGTTCACGAGCTCCACCATGCGGCGATTGGCGTCGTAGAGATTCTTCACATACTCTTTCTGCTTATCGTTCAATGGTCCAACCTCCTCACCGAGGATCGTCTCCGAATACCAGTTAATGGCCGAGAGTGGCGTCTTCAACTGATGTGAGGCGAGCGACACGAACTCGCTCTTCGCCTGATCGATCTCGCGATCACGAGTGACGTCGCGGAAGAGAATGATCGCCCCCGAAACTTCGCCCTTATTTAAAAGTGGAGCAATCATCATCGCCACGGGGAAGAGGCGGCCGTTCTTCGCCTTAACCGAAACGTTCTCCGTTAGACCGACGGAGATGATGTTGCGCTCCACCATCGCCTTCTCAATCGGTAAGTCATTGTAGGCGAGCGCCACACCATCACGGAAGAAGGTGAGCACTTGCTTCACGTCTTGACCCGTGGCTTCTTGGGGTGCCGTGCGAAGCAAGATGCCGGCCGCTTGGTTCATTAGGATCACCTTTCGTTCATTATCAATCGCGACCAAACCTTCGGCCATCGAAGAGAGGATGGCATTTAGTTGATCTTGCTTCTCTTTCAATTCAGCTTCAGTCATCGCCTTTAATTATATCGTATTTGCGGTCAAAGAAAAAACCCGATACTCCAGACCACCACTGGTCTAATGTATCGGGCTACTATGAGGTCCTTCTTTACATCGGGATAGAGGCGATAACGTCGTAACCACCTAGCGGCAAGGTTGAGAGACCAAGATAGTCAGCTGGACCACGATATTGCCGATCGACGATTTGACATTTCTCTACCCTGACTCCGAGTTCAATTGCGACGGCGAGAGTGATCTCCTCTTCCGTGGCTTCAGTCGGAACGTCAACATGGATTGCAACTTGTCGGCGAGACATGGTTCGAATCCTTTCCAGAAAGATCCCTGACTCTTTGACTAAATTTCACTTCCGGTGATTCGCCGAAGCTACAAGCGACTGGAGTGAAATCTAATTCATCCAATCTAAGCCGTTGTTGTCGAGATTCTGGTGAATGGTGGTGGACGTTACTAACTGCCTTGCTTTCAGTAACAGCCCAAGATTCACCCCAGACAAAAAAAGTCTTGTCAGGGCGAAACCCATACACCCTAAAGAAGCGATGCTGCTTCCTGGCTGGCAGGCGACGCCTTGACTGACGGACGAGCGTTGGCATTATAAGATCCTCCTTTCTCTAGTTTCCAATACCAAAGATCTAACTTCCTGAATTATACCACTAAAGAGGAGAAACACAAATCCCCCTTTCGTTCCACTAGTGGTGGACAAAAGGGGGACTTATTGGGCCTTAGAACTACCTAGCCCTGGCAGGTGCAACCATTCTCGGTGCAAGCGCTACCGGCCTTATGCATGTGACTGCATTTCATACATTTATCCATAATAAAGGGTTTTAACTGGTTGGTTTTTAAAAGGTATTTCGACCCGGATTACCATTATACCTCACCGGCCAAAAAGTCTAGATTGACAATCCAGTAAGAGAAATTAGTTCTGATGCGAGAGAGAGTACTTGGTCACAAGTTCGCTGTGCACGGGAGAGGACTTGAACCTCCACGCCTTACGGCATACGCACCTCAAGCG
>ERZ1292623.2304-Hain-H51-01um-R1-2304-length-17285-cov-8_pt2 | contig 11158 bp, 11 predicted proteins | sample MGYA00564398_ERZ1292623 | MGnify/ENA primary metagenome ERZ1292623 (study PRJEB36523, sample SAMEA6512633) | groundwater metagenome | collected 2019-01-07 | study: AquaDiva: Metagenomics assemblies of 32 groundwater samples
AATCGAACTCCGTTAGGAGTTCAACAACAAATCTAACAATAAATAAAATGTTGAATCCCTACGGGATTCTGATTTGCTGTGTTTAATATATCTACAAATATACAATCCCTACGGGATTGAGATTCTCAAAATTATTTTTAAATAAATTGAACTGCCTGCAACAATATTAGAAAAGACTCCGTTAGGAGTCTAATATTGGTAGAAAAAATATAAAAAAAATAATCGAACTCCGTTAGGAGTTCAACAACAAATCTAACAATAAATAAAATGTTGAACCCCTACGGGGTTCTGATTTGTTGTGTTTAATATATCTACCAATATACAATCCCTACGGGATTTAACAATGAACATTTAATGCCAAAGGCATCCCTTCGGGACAATCAACAACTAACAATTGATAACTATTAATTGTTTACTGATAACTGATAACTGTTAATTGTACTAAGTTTTTTGTTGTTTCTTTTTTGCGGCGGGAAATAAAATATTATTTAAAATCAATCTGTAACCAGCCGAATTTTTGTGCAAATGTAAATCTGTTGGTGGATCGCCAACTGCATGCTGATAATCCTCGGGGTCGTGTCCACCATAAAAAGTAAAAGTGCCTCGTCCAAAATTTCCGTGAATATATTTTACCTCTTCAGAATTTTCTCTTTCAGCTAAAATTGTTACGCTTGGTTTGATTAATTTTTTTTTGAATGAAGTGGTTTGCCCCATAAATCCGTGAATTATATTTTGATGATTTTGCGTTAACATCGTCGGAATTGGGTCGTGTTTAGCGGAGAATTCAAAAAGTGTAAAATAATCAATGTTCGGATCCCTCAATGGAACTGGGTCGCTTTGCGGTAAATCAATATCAGAGTATTCGTACCTGAAAGGATTTTTATCCAACAAAAAATTTTGGAAAGCAAAAGTTTTTGAGAAATCAATTTTCGATTGAATATTTTGATCAGATGCATCGCCATCAAACATAGTTTCGCAAATATCAATTCCTTCAGTTGCCAAAGCAATATCATAACTATCGGTTGCCGAACACATTGCAAACATAAATCCGCCACTTGCGACATAAGTTTTTATTTTTTGTGCAACACTATTTTTAAGTTGCGAAACTTTTTTAAATCCCAACTCTTTCGCTTTTTTTTCGTAAAGCATTTGTTGCTCGATGTACCAAGCGGCTTGATTTTGTGAAGCATAAAATTTTCCGTACTGACCAGTAAAATCTTCGTGATGAAGATGAAGCCAATCGTATTTTTGAAGTTTATTTTCTACAACCTCATTATCCCAAATTTTATCGTAAGGAATTTCTGCGTACTCAAGCGCGAGCGTAACAGCATCGTCCCACGGTTTAAAATTTGGTGGAGCATAAACTGCAATCTTCGGCGCTTTTTCAAGTTTGATAAAATCCATATTGCTTGATTCCGATTCCACTTCGTTTTGTATTTGCATAAGTGTTGAATTTGAAATCAGTTCAAAACTTACTCCACGAACTTTGCACTCACTGACGATAGAGGAATTATTTTCAATTAAAAAAGATCCGCCGCGATAATTTAAAATCCACTCAACAATTATTCCTCGCTCGATTGATAAAAATGCAATGCCGTAAGCTTTTAAGTGATTGCTCTGTTTTAAATCCATCGGGAGAAGAATTTTATTTTGCGCAAAAGAAAATTGAAATAAAAAAAGAAAAATCAAAAACGATTTTTGCATTTTTTAAACTCGCTCTGCGCCAAACTCTTTATACAAATAATCAATCACCGGGTGAGTTGTGTCGGATTTTTTTTCTGGCTCTTCTAACTTTGGTGGGGGAATTTTAGTCTCACTGCTTTCAAGAATTTCTGTAGCGATTGAAACTTTAGCATTAAAAATCTTTGAAAAAATTTCAGACAAATATTCTTTGTTCCGTAAAATTATTGATGAGTGGTATTCATCGAAACAGCCAATTGTAAAATTGGAATTTTCCAATTTAAGTGGGGAACTTTCGTTTAAAATTGTTGCAAGTGAAATCTTCTCTTTCGGGATTAAGCCTGTAAAATCAAGCCATTTCTCTTTTACCGTTTCAAGCGAAATGTTTTGCGTTTGCGTAATTGGTTTTTGCGTTACTAATGGTTTTTCTTTTTGAGGCGTTCCTGCAAGAGTGATTGTGAAGCGCGGTTTTAAATCTGCAATTACAGATGTTGGAAAAGAAGTTTTAGTTGGCTCTGAAATTTTTGATTCGGCATTACTACTTAGGATTTTTTTTTTAAGCTCACTTAATTCATTGAGCAACTCATCAATTGATGTGGAGCGTTCCATTTTTGTCAGTTGAATAATTGCAACTTCGAGTTTGAAACGAGGTTGCGAAGCAAACCTAATTGAAATATGTACATCTTCAATAATTTTTATTGCTCGCAAAATATCTTGCTCGGAAAATTCTTTTGCATCAGCGGCATAACGATTTCTTGTTTGCTCGCTCGACTCAATTAAATCTGGCGAACTTGTTTTTGCAATTAATAAATTTCTGAAATGGTCGGTTAAGCCAGAAAGAAATTCTTTAATGTCGTAACCAGTGTTAATAATTTCCTGAACTAATCGTAATGCCGAAACCGTATCTTGAATTTTAATTGCATCAGTAACTCTGAAAAAATATTCTTCATCAATTATATTTAATGCTTCGGATAATTGCGCAGAACTTATTTTTACTCCGCAATACGCCACAACTTGGTCAAAGATACTTTGCGCATCGCGCATCGCACCATCAGCTTTTTTTGCAATTATCATTAACGACTCTTCGTCAATTTCAATACCTTCACTTTTGGCAATTAATTTTAATTTATCCGAAATATCTTTTATGCTTATTCTTTTAAAATTATATCGCTGGCATCGAGAAAGAATTGTTTGCGGAAGTTTGTGAATTTCGGTTGTTGCAAAAACAAAAATTATATGCGACGGTGGTTCTTCCAAAGTTTTCAGCAATGCATTAAATGCAGGAGTCGTCAACATGTGAACTTCGTCAATTATGTAGACGCGATATTTTACTTTTGCAGGAGTGTAACGGACTGCTTCGCGAATTTTTTGAATCTCATCAATTCCGCGATTTGATGCGCCATCAATTTCAACAATATCTAAACTTCTATTTTCAGTTATCTCTAAACAAATATCGCATTTATTGCAAGGCGTTGCATTTTCAACATATCGGCAATTTACTGCCTTTGCAAAAATTCTCGCAGTTGTAGTTTTTCCGCAACCTCTTCCGCCACTAAAAATGTAAGCATGCGCAATTCTATTGTGTGTAATTGCGTTTTGCAATGTTTTTGTAACATGCTCTTGCCCGACAACATCTTCAAAAATTTGCGGTCGCCATTTGCGCGCTGTAACTATGTATGACATATATTTATTATAAATACGAAAAAATTAAAATCAAAATTTATTTTTCATTTTCGAAAACAATTTTCAGTGCGTCATCAATCATTTCAACAGGAATTAATTTTAGTCCCTCTTTAATTTTATCACTGATTTCGACTAAATCTTTTACATTTTCTTTTGGAATGATTACAGTTTTAATTCCGGCTCTTTTTGCCGCAATAAGTTTTTCGTTCAACCCACCGATTGCTAAAACATTTCCACGCAAAGTAATTTCTCCAGTCATTGCGACATCAGCTTTTGGTTTCAATCCTTTGATTGCAGAAATCATTGCCATCGTCATTGTGATGCCAGCCGAAGGTCCATCTTTCGGGATTGCACCTTCGGGAATATGAATATGAATTTCTCTTTTTTCAAAAAACTTTGGATCGATTTTTAATTTTTGCGCTTTCGAACGAATGTAAGTAAGTGCGGCTTGTGCCGATTCTTTCATCACGCTTCCAAGTTTACCAGTTAAAATAAATTTTTCAACTCCCGGCACATGCGAAACTTCAACTTGCAAGATTTCTCCGCCAACACTTGTCCACGCAAGTCCGGTTACAACTCCGATGTGAGATTTTTTTTCTGTTTTTTGTGTTCGATATTTTGGAACGCCCAGAAATTTTTCAACAAGTTTATCATCTACATTATGCAAATGTTTAAATTTTTTCGATTCAACAATTTCTCGCGCAACTTTTCTGCAAACCGAAGCGAGTTCTCTTTCTAAATTTCTAACTCCCGACTCACGAGTGTATTCACGAATAATTTTCAATACACCCGACTCGTTAAATTTAATTTGCTTAGAATTTAATCCATGCTCTTTAATTAATTTCGGAATGATATGTCGTTTTGCAATTTCTTTTTTATCATACTCAAGGTAACTCGAAAGTTCAATTATTTCCATTCTATCCAAAAGTGGAAGTGGAATTTCGTACTGAACATTTGCAGTTGTAATAAACATAACTTGCGAAAGATTGTAATCGACCTCAAGATAATGATCGTTAAAAGTTGGATTTTGTTCGGGGTCCAAAACTTCAAGCAACGCCGAGGCTGGGTCGCCATGAAAATCCATATTCATTTTATCAACTTCGTCCATTAAAATCACAGGGTTTACAACGCCCGCGCGTTTCATCGCTTGAATAATTTTTCCGGGCATTGAGCCAATATAAGTTCTTCGATGACCGCGAATTTCTGCTTCATCGCGAATTCCGCCAAGCGACATTCGGACAAATTTTCTTCCAAGCGCACGCGCAATTGATTTTGCAAGTGAGGTTTTTCCAACTCCCGGAGGACCGACTAAACATAAAACTTGCCCACGCATTTGTTTTACAAGATTTAAAACTGCTAAATATTCTAAAATTCTTTTTTTCGGTTTTTCCATTCCGAAATGATCGGCGTTTAAAATTTTTTCAACATGTGCGATACTTAAATTATCTTTTGTTTTTTCAATCCACGGAACAGCGATTAACCAATCCAAATAATTTCGGATAACAGTGAACTCTGGCGACATCGTAGGAGTTTTTTTGAGTTTAGCAAACTCTTCCATTGCACGAGTATTAATTTCTTTTGGCATTTTTGCTTTTTCGATTTGAGAGCGAAGTGCCGCAAACTCGGGAGTAGTTTCTTCGTCGTCCTCTAACTCATCTTGTAAAACTTTAATCTGTTCTTGAATAAAATATTTTCGTTGCGATTTTTGAATTGTGTCGTGAACTTTTGTATCAATTTCTCGTTCAAATTTTAAAATATTTATTTCGCCAGATAAAATTCTAATCACTTCCATAAACTGATTGTAAAGTCCATCGGGCTGTAAAATTTTTTGTTTTATTTCTACCGTTTGTAAAATATTTGCAGAAATATAATAGAGGCGACGACGCGGTTCTTTTATATTTTCCATTGCAACTAAAACCTCCGGTGGGATATTTCTATTTGCGCGAACATATTCAGCAAACAGACTTGAAGCATGACGAATTACCGCATCGAGCTCGTTAGTTTTTTCTTCTGTAATTTTGCGCGGCTTAATTTCTGCTTGTAAAAATTTTTGATTGTTAGTCAACTTTATTAATTCAGCTTCAACAAATCCTTCAACCAAAAGTTTTATCATATTGTTCGGAAGTTTTAAAATCTGAACAACTTTAGCAATTGTGCCAACAGTGTGCAAATCTTTTTCGCTTGGCTCGTCGCTTAATGGATCTTTTTGCGCAAGTAAAAAAATATATTTATTTCCTTCAATCGCTTCGTGTGCCGCACGCAAAGATGACTCTCTCCCAACTAATGCGGGGAAAAGCATAAATGGAAAAACCACCACATCGCGTAACGGCAAAACAGGCAATATATTCGGTATATTTTGGTTGTCGGGGTTTGAGTTTTCGGTTTTATCTTCGTTTTTTAAATTCATAAATTTTAATTATTCTGTGAAAATTTTATTGGACTTGAAAATAACCAAAATTGGTGCCTTATTCAACAAAATGATTTAAACTTTAATTTGTCTTTTTCAAACTCTTTATGTAAAATGCAATATGTCTTTTATAGCAACCACTCATAATATAACCGTAACTGCAACACCAGTTTATTTGGCTTTGCAATCAGATTTTTTTGCGCATCGTTTTGCTTTCGCATATTTTATCGAAATTTTAAATGATGGGGACGAATCAGTTCAACTTGTTCGTAGGCGATGGAGGATTGTAGATGGAAATGGTAAAACAAATATTGTTGAAGGCGAAGGAGTGATTGGAAAACAACCGCACATCAAGCCGGGAGAAAATTATGAGTACAATAGTTTTTGCATTTTAGAAACTTTTACAGGATATATGAAAGGGAAATATGTAATGAGAAAAGAAAACGGCGAAGAGTTTGAAATCATAATTCCAAAATTTATTTTAAGTGCAAACTCAAATTAGCAATTATTGTATTTCAAACCCCTTTATTGTATTTTTGTAAGACCTCTAAGCAAGAAAATTTCCCGCAAGGTTGGTCGCAACAAAAAATCTTTCAAACTTATTAAATGATAAAAACTTTTTTAAAATTATTTTCAATTTTTGTTATTTCAATTTTTATTCCATCGTTGATGTTGATACTTTGGCCAATTGATAGATCGAAAAAATTTTATACTTATTTGAGTTACCTTTGGGGTGCATCGATTTTATCTGTTTGCGGAATTAAAGTCAGCGCAAAAAATTTAGAAAATGTTTTAAATTTAAAACAATGCGTTATCGTTGCCAATCATGCAAGTATGTTTGATATAATTGCGCTACTTAAAGTTTTGCCACAAATTAGGTTTATGTATAAAAAAGAATTAGCGCCAGTTCCGATTTGGGGATGGGCTTTGCAAATTGGTCCACACATAAAAATAAATCGCAAAAAAGGAATCGACGCAATGAGAAGTTTGAACAACGCAGTTGAATCCTTAAACAAAGGTGGTTATGTAATTTTGTTTGCCGAGGGGACTCGCACACTTGATGGAAATCTTTTACCATTTAAAAGAGGAGCATTTTTACTCGCGGCAAAATCTGGCGCGCCAATTATTCCATTATCAATAAATGGCACTTTCGGAATCAAACCAAAAAATTCTTGGATGATTAACAGCGCAAATGTGGAATTAATTTTTCACGATGCAATCGCATCAAACCCAAATGCAACGAGAGAAGAAGAGATTGCATTGTTGAACAAAACTCACGAAATTATTTCAAAAGATTATAAAGGAATTTTAATATGAGCGTTACAAAAAATGATGTCGAGCATATTGCAAAACTTGCGCGACTTGAATTTACCGAAGTTGAAAAAGAAAAATTTACTCATCAGCTAAATTCAATTTTAACTTACATCGAAAAATTAAACGAACTCGACACTTCAAATGTTGCACCACTTTCGCATGTGATTCCACTTGAAAATATTTTTCGTAAAGATGAAGTTAAACCAAGTCTTCCAATTAGCGAAACTTTGAGAAACGCTCCATCAAAAATTGAAACATTTTTTAAAGTTCCGAAAGTTATTGGCTAATGAAAATTATTGCAATCATTCCGGCTCGTTTTGCATCGCAAAGATTACACGCAAAACCACTTGCAGATATTTTAGGCAAAACAATGATTGAGCGAGTTTATTTGCAAGTAAAAAAAGCAAAATTAGTTGATGATGTTTTTGTTGCCACCGATGATGAAAAAATTTTTGATGTTGTAAAAGATTTTGGCGGAAAAGTAATTATGACGCCATCATCGATTGAGTCTGGAAGCGATAGAATTGCATTTGCCTCGAAGGAAATTGATGCAGATTATATTTTAAATGTTCAGGGAGATGAACCACTTATTGCGCCAGAATTAATTGATGAAGTAATCGAGTTAATGTTAAAGGATAACAAAGCCGAAGTTGGCACAGCGGTAAAAAAAATAAATTCGCAAGATGAAATTTTTAATCCGAATATTGTGAAAGCAGTTTTAGATAAAAATTCTTACGCGCTTTATTTTAGTCGTTCGCCAATTCCTTTCCAAAGAGATTTAATAGAGAGCGAGTGGTTACACAATTCTACTTTTTATAAACATTTCGGAATTTACATTTATAAAAAAGAAATATTGAATCTCTTTAGTTCTTGGCAAGCATCGTCACTTGAGAAATCGGAAAAATTAGAGCAACTCCGCTTTCTCGAAAATGGAATAAAAATTAAAGCTGTCGAAACAAATTGCGATTCAGTTGCAGTTGATACAATCGAAGATTTAGAAAAAGTTAGAAAAATTCTTTTATCAAACTAAAAATTTATTGGAATAAAAAATGTTAAGAAAAAAAAAATCGGTTAAATTTATTTTTGTAACTGGAGGAGTGGTTTCCTCTTTAGGTAAAGGAATCGCCGCGGCATCAATCGGGCTACTTTTAAAATCTCGCGGACTTCGGGTTACAATCCAAAAATTCGATCCATATTTAAATGTCGATCCGGGAACAATGAACCCATTTCAACACGGTGAGGTTTATGTTACGGACGATGGCGCTGAAACAGATTTGGATCTTGGTCATTACGAAAGATTTTTAGATGTCAACACATCGAAAGCAAACAACACAACAACTGGTCAAGTTTATTACGAAGTAATTTCGCGCGAACGAAAAGGAGATTATCTCGGCGCGACCGTTCAGGTTATTCCGCATATTACCGATGAAATAAAAAAGCGTTTCAACCAACTTGCGGAAACTGGAAAATACGATGTTATCATTTCCGAAATTGGCGGAACCGTTGGCGACATCGAGTCGCTTCCATTTCTTGAAGCGATGCGTCAACAAATGTTTTCTATCGGAAGAGATAATGCAATTAGCGTGCATGTTACGCTTGTTCCATTTATAAAAGCCGCTGGCGAAATTAAAACAAAACCAACTCAGCATAGTGTAAAAATGTTGCTCGAGCTTGGCATCCAACCAGATATTTTAATTTGTCGTTCGGAACTTTCTCTTTCAAAAGAGGTGAAAGAAAAAATTGCGCTCTTTACAAATGTCGAATACAATTCTGTTTTTGATGCGCACGATGCTCGATCGATTTACGAAGTTCCACTTCAATTTGAGAAACAAGGTGTCGATGATGTCGTTTTGGAAAAATTAGGATTGACTTGTGCGCAACCAAATTTAAAAGAATGGAAACGATTTGCAAACAGAGTTGTTGAGCCAGCAAAAAAAGTTCAAATTGGAATTTGCGGAAAATATACTGACCATCACGATGCTTATAAAAGTATTGACGAAGCATTTGTACATGCTGGTGCGGCAAATAATGTTAAAGTAGAACTCGTTTGGATTCGCGCAGAAGATTTGGAAAACGGTGGCGCGGAAAAATATTTAAAAAATTTATCTGGTCTTTTAGTTGCGCCCGGTTTTGGTATCCGTGGGATTGAAGGAAAAATTAATGCAATTAAATATGTAAGAGAAAATAAAATTCCTTTCTTTGGAATTTGTCTCGGGCTTCAATGCGCTGTAATTGAATTTGCGCGGAATGTTTGCAATTTAAACGAAGCGCACAGCACAGAGTTTAAAACCACAAAACATAATATTATTGATTTAATGATTGAGCAGAAAAAAGTTACTGCTTATGGTGGAACAATGCGACTCGGTTCGTATCCATGCAAAATTAAAAAAGGAACAAAATCTTTTCTCGCTTATAAAAAAGAATTAATCAACGAACGACATCGTCACCGATACGAAGTTAATAACGAGTTTAAAGATACTTTAGAAAAAAATGGATTAGTTATTAGCGGAGTTTGCCCAGAAAATAATTTAGTTGAAATGATTGAATTACCAAAACATCCTTGGTTTGTTGCAGGGCAATTTCATCCCGAGTTAAAATCTCGCGCTTTAAATCCACATCCTTTATTTAGAGAATTTGTAAAAGCGGCGGTGATGTTTCAAGAGAAGAATTAAAATATTTTTATTTATCGGTTGCTAATTTTTTTGTTAACTTTTAAAATCGCTTGACATATTCTTAATTCATATTTACATTTGTGCACTAATTACATTATTGTATAAAATTTATGAATATTATTACTACACACATAAGCGATGAAACCGCAGAGTTATTGAAACAGTTTGCAAAACAAAAATCTGTTTCTGAAAAACATATCGTCAAAGAAGCGATCGAAGATTATCTTGAAGCGTGTGGCAACTACGATGAAGCGCTCCGGCGTTTGCAAGATGTTAATGAGAAATCCTATACTATAGATGAAGCAAAGGATAAACTTGGTTTTCAAAGTCATTCTTAAAGATGGTGCGATTAAAGACCTACAGCGATTGCCAACACATGTTGCAGAAAATATTTTTCAAAAAGATGTATATCACTAATAATTTAGTTGAAATGATTGAGTTGCCAAATCATCATTGGTTTGTTGCAGGGCAATTTCATCCCGAGTTAAAATCGCGCGCATTAAATCCACATCCTTTATTTAGAGAGTAGGACATATATGTATTCCAAAACAACTAATTCAATGCAGTATAACTAATAGTTAGGCGGCAGAAACAATTGATCACAATATTAATGTAACTCAAATGCCACACCTTACCGAACTCTTCTTGGCAATGAAGATGCAGTATGCAAGATCGTTTGTAACTCTCTTTGAGGAAACACTTGATCAACACATTGAGTCCATACGAACTGCCAAGCTCTCAAGATTGCAACGCACGTTTTGGATGAATGAAGCGAGGAGAACTTTTCGCTATGCTTTTTTCTTGCGTTACTATGCCCTATTTGAATCACACCTTTTAATTATTTGTGAAAGAATTAAGGAAAAGAACAATCTTCCATTGGCGCTAAATGACATTCGAGGCGAATCCTTCCTTTGGACATTTGACAAATTCATGACTAGGGTTGCTTTACTACCTTCTCCCTCTTCTTCCAAACATTGGAAAGAAATTCTCGCTTACTCACAGATTCGAAATCTCTTAATCCACGCGGATGGTACAATCAAGGATATCAAATCTCATACGCATCTTAAATCTCTTGTTGAAACCTCTCACGACATCCATATTGATAAACACAATCGCATATGTTTTCGAAAGCGTTTCGCCATCAGAGTGCTCTCAAATATGAGTAATTTCCTTCTTCTTCGAACTTTTAAATAATATTCGGCATCAAGTCAGTGCTGCCGCCTAACCACTCGCTCAAGCTGACGTGCAAACCGCCGACGCGCCTGAAACTTGAGCGTTGAGAAACGAACACACAACATACGATACGAGAAGTTATCGGCAAATTAAAAAACGTTATCAACTCGCTGGAACGTTTGCACGCAGGTTAGATCCAGTCCGTTAGGTGGCACGAAAATCCATCTAC
>ERZ1292623.399-Hain-H51-01um-R1-399-length-47235-cov-29_pt3 | contig 11158 bp, 18 predicted proteins | sample MGYA00564398_ERZ1292623 | MGnify/ENA primary metagenome ERZ1292623 (study PRJEB36523, sample SAMEA6512633) | groundwater metagenome | collected 2019-01-07 | study: AquaDiva: Metagenomics assemblies of 32 groundwater samples
TGCAAATCTTGTAGGTGCAAATCTTTCAGATGCAAATCTTAGAGGTGCAGATCTTGAAGGTGCAGATCTTTTAGATGCAGATCTTACAGATGCAACTCTTGCAGGTGCACATTGCCCTGAAGGATTAAGAGGCTATGAAATTGACAGCAATGGATATATAAAATAATAAAAGGAAATAAAATGAGATAAACAAAGATGGATATATAATATCACAATATAAACTAAAAAAAGGAGGAGTAAAATGAAAAAGGGTGAGAGAAAAGTCAAAAATTTACCAGTAGCAGTAGTTTCTAAGGAGTTAGCTCAGCAATTTGCAGAAGACGCAAGAGAAAACTTGAAAAATGTGAATGATAATTTTTACAGAATTAGCATTCATGGCAGCAGGTATTCAGTCAACGGAGAATTAATCGGAGATAAGGGGACAGAGTTTGAGTCTATTATTGTTAGGGAAATCCCAGTCAATATATATTATGAAAAAGCGTATGACTCGAATGAAACTGTTAGCCCTGAATGCTGGTCTTTGGGAGGTTCAAAACCTGATGAGTCATCAAATCAAAAACAATCTCCCTCTTGTGTATCTTGTAAGAAGAATAAATTTGGAACACAAATAGGTCAGAAAGGCGAAAAGCGCAAGGGAAAGGCTTGTCATAACACAAGAAGGCTTGTGCTGAGAGTTGTGGGTGTAGATATGCCTGTTATGATGTCCGTGCCTCCGACTTCTATCAAAACATTCAATCACTACTTGCGCCTTCTCACAAGTAGCAATCCTCCTGTCCCTGTTTTTGCTGTTAAAACTATTTTTGAGTTTGACTCTACTGTTGAGTATCCAAAACTAATAATGAGACAAGGGAAATTATTGTCCCCTCAAGAATATCAGGAAATTAAAAAATATAGATTTAGTCAAGAGGTTATAGGGACGCTTAATGCTTATGCTTCACAAGAGGAGTATGAAAAGGATGAGGAAAAGAGCAATGATTAATATAGATATATTAATCTTAGGCGGCGGAGTGAGTGGAAATCTAATGACTCAGCGTTTAAAGCTGAGTCATTCTTCTCCTTCTTACTTAGTAATAGACAAAGGAGAAAAAAGTGTTCATCCCTTTCACCTTCATAAACCGATATCCGAGATTTCTGCATTGTCAGAATTAAAATCGGAATGGCTTGAGACAAATGTTTACGACGGATATAAGCTAAAACCTAAATCTAATTTATTGGATTGTAATAATTATTCAAGCAAGATTTATGGCGAATTGCAGGTAACTAATTTATTAATGCAGGATAGCATTAAAATATATCCTGTCAAAAAGGAAATTATTGAAAATCTTTCACTTGATGTTCATAATGATATAATTTATGAAATTGATATTAAGAGCTATATGGCAAAAGGACAGAAAGAAATTTATTATTACAAATATTTAATCAATACAGTTTCTTTGCCTATGTTTCTAAAAATCTGCAATATAAAACATAAATTTGACTTTAAAATATATCCTTATATGGTAGCTAAAGTTAAGATGAATAAAACCAATATGTATCAAATGATATATAATTCTCATAGTAATTATAAAATCAGAAGAACGACCTTATTAGATGATGAATTATATATTGAGAGTAATTCTAATGTTTTGAATGACTGTGATAAGTCATTTCTTAAGATGATGTATTTCATTGACCCCGCTGTAAGAATAGATTTTCAACATTTATCTCCAGGAAAGTTTAGATACTTAGATAATAAAAAGCGCAAGGCGTTATTTTATTATCTAACTGCAAAATATGATATTTTTTGTTTAGGGCGATATGGAGCATGGACTCATAAGGTTACGAACGATGTTTGGGACGATACTAAACAAATAAGTGATTGGATATATGCTAAAGAGCAGGTAGATCAATATGAAAAGGGGAGAAAAAATGATTAAATATGATGAATTTAAAGAAAGGGTTTCAATTGTTACAGGTGGAGCTTTAGGGTGTGGAAAGGCTATTAGTCAAGCTTTAGCCCGACAAGGTAGTATTGTATATATACTTGATATCAATTATAAAGAAGCATTACAAACATATAATGAAATTTCTAATGAAGGAGGAATTTCTTATACGATACATTGTAATATATCAAAAGAAGAAAATATTAAGGCAGCTATCCAAACTATTTTGATGACATCAGGTAGGATTGATTATGTGATAAATAATGTAGGTATAAGTCAAGTTGGATATATACAAGATCTTTCAGGGGAAGATTTTGATTATGTATATTCAGTCAATGCAAAGGGAACTTTTTTAATGATTAATCAAATTTCAAAATTATGGATTGATAATAAACAAAAAGGAAGCATTGTAAATATTTGCAGTGAAAGTATTTTCTCTCATCATATCATGGGAGCAATATATAATTCAAGTAAGATTGCTCAAAACGAAATTGGAAAAACTGCTGCAAGAGAATTGGCGAAATATGGAATTAGAGTTAATTCTGTTCATCCTTCAATAATTAGTGGAACAGAGATGACAAAATACTTGAATGAAAGGTTTAAAAAAGAGCATGGATGGGATGAAGAAACTGCTCAAAAAACATATTTAAGTAAAATCCCTATAGGGCGATTTTGCACTCCTGAAGATGTTGTTAAGGCTGTATTATGGCTTTTAAGTGATGAAAGCGAATTTGTAATAGGAACTGACCTCATGGTTAGTGGAGGGCAGGCAATATGACAATAAATGAATTTGATAAAATAGTTCAGCAAGCTCGTGAAATTGCTTTTGGTAAAAATGGTCAAAGCGGTAAACATTTTTTATATAATTCTTCAAATAAAAATCTTTATAAAGAATTAGGAATTGAAGGTGAGATTGCAATGATTTGGAGGAAAGCAATAAGATTTGCTGAGGCGATGAAGCATAAACAATTTGACCATTTAAGAGAAGATGCTTTAGATCTAATTGTATATACAGCAAGATTTTGTATAGTATATGATGAACTAAAAGGAGAAAAAAATGACTCTAAAACCTGAAATCAAATTGTTTAGCTATACAAATAATCCTTTGGATGTAATCGCTTTAGCCATTGATGTATGGCATGAGAAAGATTTTGATGAAAAACAATATACAGCCGACAAATTAGTAGAAAAATTTAGATGGCTGTTAAAGCAGCCTCATCAAACACCTTTTGAATATGTTAATACAGTATGGATTATTAAAAATGTTAGCAGGGCGTTTCAACAGCAGCTTACACGACATCGGGTAGGGTTCAGCTATAGCATACAAAGTTTGAGAATAGTAGATGCTGGAAATTTTGCTGACGAAGGTAGATTTACATTGCCTGAATCAGTAATCTATAAACAAACTTATTATAATTATATGAAGTCAATTCAAGACAAGTATAAAACCATGATTGTTACAGGTGAGAAAATTGAAGACGCAAGAGGCATATTACCTCTAAACATTCATTCTCCCATTACAATGTCTTGCTCTTATAGGTCTTTATTGGGATTATTAAAACAGCGTTTGTGCGTTGCAGCGCAAGAGGAATGGAAATTAATAGCAGAAGGCATAAGGCAAGAGTTAATGAAAGTTCATCCTGTTTTTGCAGAGCCGATAGATTGTCTTTGTAATAGATTTAAAAATGGAAAAGGGTTTTGTAAAACCTTACATTATGAAGTTAATAGAGAAGGAATTATTAATAAAAAAGGAGGTGATTAAATATGAAAATAATATTTGAGGTAACAAAAGTAGAATTTAATAAGATGATGAAAGAAGCAGAAGATGTTTCAGACCAAGAAGAATTAGAAGAACTTTTACTGGATGATATGGAAAATATTTATTCAGAAATGAAAATGGAAGTCAAAATAAGAATTTTATGATGAAATTCACAAGATTAAAAAATTTTGTTCTAATAGTTGTCATGGTAAATGGAGAATAGGAGAAAGAAATCCTGCTTATGGCAGAATAAGCAGGATTTAATTAAAAGAAATAAAATAAATAATCCTCTTTGGAAATTAGAAAATAGAATTAAACAAAGTTTAATTCAAAAACAATTAGTTAAAAATAGAGAAAGAGACGAATATGGTAAATTTTTGTAATCTTCATGTTCATGGACAATATAGTTTTCTCGATGGATTTGGGACTGCTAAACAGTATATTGAAAGACTTAATAAAATCAATCAAGACTGTTTAGCGATTACCGACCACGGAAATATCTTTGCTCATATTCCTTTTCAACAAGAATTTAAGCAAGCTGGGAAACATCTCGTTTTTGGCTGTGAGTTTTATGTTGTAGAAAAGATTATCAATGAAAGAGGGTATAATCATGTCACTGTTTTAGTTAAAAATAATGAAGGATATTCAAACTTAATTAAATTAGTAAACATAGCAGAAAAACAGAAATATTATAAACCTCGCATAACCTTTGATCAGTTGATTGAAAGTTCAAAAGGATTGATAATTTTAAGTGGATGCGTTGTTGATGGATATTTGCACACAGGCAATGTTGATTGGTGGTTGAAAAAATTCAAAAAATGTGAATGGTATATTGAGTTGCAGCCTTTTGTGGACGAAAAGGAAAAATGGAATAAGTTGACCACACTTGCAAAAAAGAAGGATTTACCTTGCTTAATTACATTTGACAGTCATTATCCTGAGTCTGAAAATAAAATTACTCATGATTTCATGTTAGCTATTAATACAAATAAACCTTTATCAGGTCCTGATAGATTAAAAATGGATTATCCATTGCATATTCCGTCAATTGAAGAAGTCATACAGCGTTGTAAAGAAATGGGAAAATATAAAGAAGAATGGATTACTGACACTTATAAGATAGCTGAAAAATGTAATGTAGAGTTACCTAAAGCGTCATTAATTAAAGTCAATGCTAATATCAATGATATCAAAAAAGAATGTTATGACAGGCTAAGATTATTAAAAGTTGATAATAAAATATATACAAAAAGACTTGAATATGAGCTGAAATTAATTCAAGAAAAAAAGTTTACTGATTATTTTAGTATAATTCTTGACTTAATGAATTATGCTAAACAAGATATTTTATGCAGTCCAGGACGAGGCAGTTCAGCAGGCAGTTTGGTTTGTTATTTATTGAAAATAACAGAGATTGACCCCATTAAATATAATTTATTATTTGAGAGATTTATTGATTTAAATAGAACTGACCTCCCAGATATAGATTTGGATTTTCAGGCTTCTAAAAGAGAAGATATTATAGCTTACTTTGAGAAAAAATACAGTAAGGAAAACATCGCTCAATTAATAACATTTAGCACCTTTAAACCGAGAAGTATTTTGCAGGACGCTGCTCGGATTTTGGATATTCCTCAATGGGAAATTAAAAAAGCAGCGAATCAAATAGTTGAAAGATCATCAGGAGATTATAGAGCTGACTATTGCCTTGCTGACTCCATTGAACAATTCTCAGAAATGAAATTATTGTTTACAAAATATCCTAAATTATATGATGCAGTAAACCTTGAAGGGCAGGTAAAGAATTTAGGTAAAAATGCAGCGGGAGTTGTTATATCAAGTATCCCAGTAGAAAAAATAGGGCAGATTGTTAATAATACAATAGGTATAGATAAAAAATATATAGACAAATATGGTCTTTTAAAGATAGACATTTTAGGCTTAGAGACTTTAGATATTATAAGAGATGTTTGTGAACAGGTAAAATTTGATTGGAAAAAATTATATTCTATTCCGTTAGATGACAAAAAAGTTTATGATAAAGTATTCAAACCGAATAAATTAATAGGTATATTCCAATTTGAAGGAGTATCAGTTGGAAATATATGTAAGCAAATCAAGCCTGAAAATTTTGAGAAATTGATTCATATAACAGCATTAGGGCGTCCTGGAGCTATAGGCTCAGGTGGTATGGTTCAGTATATAGAAAGATTCAAAGGTAAAAAATATGAAATTGATGAAGCTATTAAACCTTATGTAAGCGATACTTATGGGGTAGTAGTATTTCAAGAGCAGGTTATGTCCGTAGTTAAAAATATAGGGAATTTTTCATGGGAAGACACATCAACAATTAGACAGGCAATGTCAAAAAGTAAAGGAGCGGAGTTTTTTGATAAGTTTAGAGAAAAATTTGTTAAAGGAGCAAAAGAAAATAAATTACCTAAAGATAGAGCGGTAGCTATATGGAATCAATGTTATACAATGGGTCAATGGACTTTCAATGAGAGTCATGCTGCCTCTTATGCCTTATTATCTTACTGGACAGCTTATGTTAAGGCATATTTTCCTGACGAATTTTATGCAAGAATTTTAAAGAATGAAATTGACGAAACTCAAATTTCAAAGACTTTAAAGGAATATGGTAAGCAGATAATTCCCTTTGATCTTAATAAAAGCAAGGTATATTTTTCTGTTAATAAAAATAAGTTGATAGGCGGACTAACTAATATTAAAGGCATAGGAGAAAAGGCAGCAGGAAAGATTGTTGCAGGACAGCCTTATGAATCGTTAGAAGATTTTAAAAGCAGAACTTCCAAAGGATTGGCGGGAAAGATTGAAGAAATTATAAAAAATGGGATCTCATGGGCTAATATAAAAACAATGCAGGAATTAACTAAAGACAAATTTGACGCTGTTAAATTATCTCATCCTTTGATTCAATTAAACCAATTGAATGGAGGAGAAAAATATACGCTTGGAAAAGTAGTAAATGTCAATCTAAAAGACCATAACGAAGATGCTAAGGTGCAAAAAAGAGGATATAAAATAGAAGGTGTCAGTGAATATGTATCTTTAAGGGTGATTGATGATGATTTTAATTTTTATTATATAGTCTATGATAAATATTTTACAGCTAAAAATAAACAGATGTTATTAAATCTTAAAAATAAAATCTGTTTATTCAAGGCAGTAAAATTAGATGGAGGACTGATATTAGGGAAAGGAGTGAAGGAATTATTATGAACTTAAAATGGTTACATACTCATACAGGTAAGGATAAATTATTAGCTTATAGAATTAAAAATTTTGAAGACGAAGAAGCAAGAAAAATTGTAGCGGAAGAAATGGCAAAAGAAATGTCTTTAAATTCTGTAATTGTTCCTATGTCTTCATCGTCTGGGATTAACCCTGCTATGTTACATTTAGCATGGGAAATTCAAAAAATAAAATCTAATGTAAGAGTTATAGAAGCAGTTAAAAGAATTAAACCAGTTGATAGTTCATATAAAAGGAGATTAGCTGGCAAAAAGCCTGTATCAGTTAATGAGCATGTTGAGAGCATGGAATTAATATATGATTTTCTTGATAATAATATAACTGTAATAGACAATACAATTACATCAGGAAATAGCTTAAAAGCAATTGAACAGGTTATAGGTCAAGACATTGATGCTATTGTATATACAAATGCTTCCAGAGGAAGAATTAATCCTTTAGAAAATATTGAAGTTTTGTGTATTTCAGGTTCAAGAAATTTTATATCTTTAGAAAAAATTGAAGACTTTATAAAGTCTTTGTCTAAAACTATAACTATAATTCATGGAGGCGCAAGAGGCGTAGATAGCTTTGTTGAGAAGATTGCTAATAGACTTAGAATTAAAACAATAATATATGAGGCTAAATGGGAAGAATATGGCAAGGCAGCAGGCATGATAAGAAATAAAAGAATGATCAATGAATGTGATATGTTGATAGCTTTTTGGGATGGAAAATCTAAAGGAACAAAAGGGACAATTGAGGCAGCAGAAAAAATGGGTATTCCCTATGAGGTAATAATGGATGAAAAATAAATTAAAATATTCACCAGTTAAAACAACACCAGAAGACCTTGATTCTTCTTTGGATGGTCTTAGAAAATATGTAAGAAAATATCCTAATGATGAGCAGGCAAAGAGAGAATTAAAGCATTGGGAGAAATACTTAAAGGAATCAAAATGATTAAAAAAACAGATAAACAAAAATATTTAACAAAGGAGCAATTTTCAAGATTTCTTGAAGATATAAAGAATCCTTATTTTTATACCTTATTTTATGTAATTGGAAATTATGGTTTAAGAGTGGGAGAGGCTATAAGATTAAGAATACAGGACATAGATTTTAATAATAAATATATTAAGATCCCGACCCTCAAACAGGATAAGAATAAGGGAAGCCTTGAATATGGTAAGTTGCCAGAGACTTATATAGATATGCCTTTAGATAAGAAAACAGCTTTTTTATTATCTAATTTTGTTAAAATTGTTAAGATGCCAAAGGGAGATTGGTTGTTTCCGTATAAAGCGAATTATTATAAAGGAAAGAATAAATTAGCTCATATACCGAAATGGTTGGTTCAGCGTAAATTTAAACATTATGCAAAACAGGCGGGTCTTGATTCTGCATATAGTGTTCATAGTTTGAGACATTATAAGGGAATATCAATCTATAAAAATTTAAAAGACATAAGAGCGGTGCAGTTACTTCTCAGGCATAAAAACATTAACAGCACTGTTATATATACGACTATGAGCCTTGAAGACAAAAGAGAAATGTTTGATAAAATAATGATAATAGGAGGGGATGAGAAATGATTAATTATAGACTAATAAAGGATATTATTATTGGAGCTTTCATAGGATATATTATATATTATATATTTAGATGTTATTAAGGAGGGCAGAGAATTATTTGACAAAATAACTATAATCGGAGGGGATGAGAAATGATTAATTATAGACTAATAATAAAGATAATAGAGAGTATTATTATTGGTATTATTGGAGCTTTAATAGGAATATGTATATATCATATATTTAGATGTTAAGGAGGGCAGAGAAATGTTTGACAAAATAACTATAATAGGAGAGGATGAATGACAAGAATATCAGTTAGCACAGGATTAAATCAGTTTAAGAATTGTCCGAAATGTTTTTGGCTGCATTATAACAAAGGAGTTAAAAGACCTGCTGGAATTTTTCCTTCTTTACCGAATGGTATGGACTTAGTTATCAAAAACTATTTTGATACTTTTAGAAAGGTTAAAAAGATTCCTCCAATAGTTTCTAAACAAATTAAAGGCAAACTGGTTGAATTTAATTTAATTGAAAAGTGGAGAGATTGGAGGACAGGGTTAGAATATAAAATAAATAAAGAAACGACTTTAATTGGAGCATTAGATGATTGTTTGGTTCATAAAAATAAATATATTCCTATTGACTATAAAACAAAAGGTTCACCTCCAGGAGAAGGATATGGAGAAAAATATTATCAATTACAGTTAGATATTTATAGTCTACTGTTGTCGGTCAACGAATATCCTGTTGGAGATCATGCTTTTTTAGTTTATTACAGTCCGAAGACAGTTAATGGGTGTGTTGTAGATTTTGAGGTTAATGTCTTAAAGGTTAGTATAGACATAAATAGGGCAGAGAAAATACTTAATAACGCAATAGATGTTTTGGCTGAAAATAAAGCTCCTGAAAGTGATAAAAGTTGTATATACTGTAATTTTGTCAAGCAAAGAGGTAATGATTAATGAGTAAGTTATATAAGGATAGTGATTAAATGGAATCAATAATCAAATATGGTGTAGTTAAAAAGATAGTGAATAAAAAAAAGAAACTGCAAATATCATTAGAGTCTTTATCTGTTTTGTCTTTAGTAGTGGAAGACATATTGGATGCAGCCTGTGAAAAGGCTATAAGAGATGATGATGCACGATTAAAGCCAAAACACTTTAAAAATTTAACGATTAAACTGCATGACTAAAGGAGATATATGGATGCGGAAGATATATGTAAATGGGTTAAAGGTTCATTTGATGAGGATGATTCATGGGACACATCTTGTGGACATAAATTCCTCTTAATTGAGGGGTCTCCACATGATAATGAATATCGTTTTTGCCCAGCATGTGGAAACATCATAGACACAAAGCCCAAAATTAAAACAACAGGGAAATATAGAAGATACAATATGCTTTTTATAGGAGGGTAGGAGGTGATAATTTATGACTGTGGATGAGCTTTGCAATAAATATATTATAAATCAATTAAGCGTTAATAATAATATTGATGAGGAACATGCAAAGATACATTTTAAAGAAGACCTTAATAGGATTCTCGACGAAAGAGAGGAAAAAGGTTATAAAAGAGCTTTAGAACAGCTACCAAATTTATTCTTTGAAGTAAGGAGAATTACTTAAATGAATAAAATAGGAAAATTTAAGATTTATAATTTTTGTGAGGAGTTTACAAGATATAGTATTAAAAAATTAAAGAACTCATTAAAAAAATCTGGTATTCAAATTAAACAGGAATATGAAATTAATGAAGTTAGACACAGAGGTATAATCAAAGATAAGCATAATAGACGGTTGTCTCATCATTGTAAATATTGCAATGGTGAGACAGAATCAAATATAACGATTATAATTGTATATTAAGGAGAAGAATGAAGCTCTATAAATTAACAGATCAGAACAGTCAGACACATAATAAAACACAATGGGGCGAAGAAGGGATAACTCATCATGTTAAAAAAGAAATTAAAAATCCTGACCTTTGCAGTGGAGATGTCATCCATGCGTATAAAGACATTCATCTTGCATATTTACTTAATCCAATTCATGGAGGTTATAAAAACCCACTATGTTATGAAGCGGAAGGAGATATTGTAATTGAAGATTGGGGAAAAGTTGGATGTTATGAACTAACAACAATGAAACAAATACCAAAACCTGATTGGGTTGATAGCAAAGATGAATGGAAGGTGAGACTAAGATTTGCAATACTTTGCGCTAAGGAGGTTCAACATTTAAATACAGATGAAAGGATTGTAAAAGCGATACAAATGGCAGAAAATTATTTAAATAATCCTCCAGAATGGACAGCAGAGGCAGCATGGATGGCGGTAAGGACAGTAGAAGCGGCAAAGATGGCAGCAAGGGCAGCAGAAGCAGCAGAAGCAGCAGAAGCAGCAGCAAGGACAGCGAAAGCAGCAGGTATTAAAATAGATTTTATCAAATTAGCTAAAACAGCAGTTACCTTTTAATCAAAAGGTAACTATGACTTGCTTTATAATATTATAAAATAAGTCATTAAATTACAATAGAGTAAGGCAAAGGGTTAAGATATAAAATCAAAGGGCTTGCAGGTCTTTGTAGAGGCTTTAATCAGCATTTAAAAACAATAAAAGGAGATATAAAAATGCCAACAGG
>ERZ1292623.4673-Hain-H51-01um-R1-4673-length-11158-cov-7_pt1 | contig 11158 bp, 20 predicted proteins | sample MGYA00564398_ERZ1292623 | MGnify/ENA primary metagenome ERZ1292623 (study PRJEB36523, sample SAMEA6512633) | groundwater metagenome | collected 2019-01-07 | study: AquaDiva: Metagenomics assemblies of 32 groundwater samples
TCATTTTTTATGTATAGGCAGCATAATATTTAAAGATTTTGCTAAATCTTTTGATGTTTCTTTTTGTACTTAATTCTATATTCTTGATATTTGTCTTCAGGAGAATATTTTGCTGGTTTTGGGTTTATTGTTTCTTTTCCACAATGCTCATTCTTCATTGTAAAATTCCCGCAAACAATGCATTTTAAGATGCTCTTAGCCATTTTCCAATAATCCCTAATTTCTTGCCATAGTTTATTATTTCATCTGCTAAATTCTCAATTATGTGGTCTGCATTTTTTACGTCAGAAGTAGTTATTTCTAAGCTGTAATTTGGAGCGCTTATGTAATTCACCTCCACAGTTTCAGCTTTTTTGTTGATTTCCTTAACCTTAGCCAATAATCCTTTAATAAGTTCTAAGCCATTTTCTTCAAAATTTTTTAATTCCAAAATCAGTTTTGCCTTTGCTTTTGGAGGTTTTATTTTTTCCTTTACAAATTTCACAATTATGCTTAAACTTTTCTCATTAAACCCAAGCTGTTTCAAGACATTTTCTCCCTCATTTGAAATCTTGTTAAAACTTTCTTGCAAGCTCCCAAATTCCTCAATTAACTTAATGCCAAACTCTTTGTACATTCTTTCTAAATTAAAGTTCATTTGCTTTCCAATAATCTCAAGAAGTTTTTCTGCTTTTTCTTCCTGCCTGAAATTATCTATTTTTATCTTCATAGCATTAATTGAAACTCTTCTCAAAGAAAGGTCAATTTGCTTTGTATGAATGTTTACTTTAAGAACTTTGCAGACAATTCTCTTGTCAGGTTTTACATAATCTCTTATGTTCCTTATTCTTCCAGGAGCAATCTCAGAAATATGTACCAGTCCTTCTAAATTGTCATATTCGTCTAAGCTGACAAAAACAGAATGATGCAGGATTGTTTTTACAGTGCATAGCACAAAATCATTGTTGTTTGGTAAATTTGGTTTTTTATAGAACACTACTCCAATACCTCCAGCACTCTTGCTTTTATTTTTCCTTTCCCGCCTTCAGGATCAGATAAAATACTGGAACACACAAGACATTTTACTTTTGTTGATGGTTTTCCAAATATAATCTGCTCATTCTTGCACTTGGAGCATCTTACTTTTATAAATCTTGATTTTGGTTCTTTCATTTTATTTTCCTTTGTTTTTTCCCTTAAGGCTTTTTTCTAAAAAGGCTTACTTAAACTCCATCTTTTTAGTTCTAAACCCTTTTCTTTGTACACTGCTCTTTCCACATATCTTGCATTTAAATCTTAAATCAACTTTTTTTGAGGACTTTGCGCCAGCCATCTTCCATTTTGACAATGCTGGTTTTGACCCCCATTTTCCTAAGTTTCCAAACCCTCTTCCTAAACCTCTTTTCTTAGCCCTTTGTATAGAACCTTTTTTTAAGCTTCCTCTCTCTTTTTTCTTAGCCTGTGCAATTGTATGCTCTGTATGTTTTTTGCATTTTTTACAGTATCTATTTACTTTTTTAGGAAGCTTCATGGTTCTTTTTTCCTAAGCCTTATTTATAAATCTTTACTTTTTTCACTTTATTTTTTGCTCAAATAAATGTTAATCATTCAAGTTTGTAAGCATAACTTTTTATATATAAAAAATTTCTTTTAAGAGATAATGATATTTGAAAACTGGCTTTACACTGGCTTGTTAAAAATTAAAACAAAGTATTGTTCTCCACTTGACAAGAAAATAAACACAGATTGTCTTGTTATTGGCGGGGGATTTACAGGCTTGCATGCTGCTTTGCGTCTTGCAGAGTCAGGAAAAAAAGTAGTTCTTCTTGAAAAAAGAATCTGTGGTGGTAGTGCTTCTGGCAGAAGCGGTGGTTTTCTGACTCCAGAAAGCGAGGAGAATTTAAAAGACCTCATATCTAAAGTAGGTGTAAAAAAAGCAAGAATAATTACAAACATCCCGATAGAAGGAATTAAATTAATCCTAAGAACTATTAAAAAATATAAATTTGACTGTGATTTAAGAAAGCAGGACTCTCTTTTTTTGTCAATAAGCAAGTCTCATGATGAGCAAATACTTGAAGAAGCTGAAACAAGAAAAAAAATGAACCTCCCCTATAAAGTTCATGCTAAAAAAGACCTGCAGTTTATTCATCCTGGAAAAGGATATTCTTTGGGAATCCAGTATCCAAATTCCTACGGCATTAACTCTCTTGCTTACACTCAGGAATTAAAAAATATCCTTTTGAAAAAAAGGGTAAAAATATATGAAGATTCAGAAGTAAAGAAATTGATTAACAACACTGCAGTAACTCATCTTGGCTCTGTAAAAGCAAAACACGTTCTTGTCTGCATTGATAAAATGAAAACTGAATTTAACCAGGAAGTGTCTAATAAAGTATACCATTTACAGACTTATTTAGCTGTCAGCGAACCTCTTAGTAAAGAAGAAGTTAAATTTATATTTCCAAAAAAGGAAATGATGTGCTGGGATTCAAAGCTTGATTACATGCATTATAGGCTTATAGAAGGAAATAGGATACTGCTGGGAGGCTCTTCTTTTTTTACTTCTTATCTGCCAAGATATTATAATTCTCCCATAGTTATTAATAAAGTTATAAAGGAATTCAAGCAGCATTTTCCTTCTCTCAGTCATATTAACTTTACTCACTTCTGGTCAGGGCTGTTGGATGTAACAAAAGACCTTTCCCCTATTGCTGATTATGACCCAAGAAACAAATCTATCCAGTATGCTCTAGGATGTGCTGGGCTTCCTTGGGCTGCTTTTTGCGGAGATTATCTTGCAAGAAGAATAATCTCAAAAAATACAGAAGACCTGTCTTCTTTTTTGGGAATAAACAGGAAGTTTTTTGTTCCAGATTTTCTCCATAGTTTATTTGGCAAGCCAGCTTCTTTTGCATTAAGCCATTTATATTCTATATATAAATCTAAAAAATAGCCTAACTTGGAGTTATCTCTTCAGCTTTGTTCTTTTTTAACAAAAGATTGACAACTTCTTTAGGCAGAGAAGCTACATCTTCGTTTTCAAAAGGCCCATATAAAATTAAGTCATCTCCAATAAACTGGGGCACTGAATCTAAAAATCTCACCATTTTTATTTTGCTTTCTTCTGTCATTTCTTGTTTTTCAATTTTTTCAACAGTTTTGACTTCTTCTAAAACAGAAGGCATCTTTTTCAAAATTAAATTGTCTAATATTCCTTTTCTGTATTTGTTAAGGGTATTCTTTAGTTCACTGTAAAATCTTATTTCTTCTTCAAGCATGTTTCCTGGTTTGCTTTCATTAAATCTAGAAGACAGTAAGCTGTACTGAACTATTTTACCCTCTCTTTTTTCATAAATCTCTTTTAGTATCTTCCTTATATTTTCAAGCTGCTTTAATGTCTTGTCACTTTCTTTTGAAAACAAGGAATCCTTGTTTTTCTGAGATTCTAAAATAGCTTCCTTCTCCTCCAGATACTTTATGACAGATAAGAAAAACCCAGGTTCTATCTTCTGTAAGTCTTTCTCAAACTTCTCTTTTCTCAGTAATTCATATAAAATCTCATAAGTAATGACATCCCCCATATTTTTAAATAAAGAAAATTCTTTTTATATTTATTTTGTAATATTCAATGTGTATATTAAAATGGACATAAAGCAAAAGCCAGAAGATTTCCAGGTAAAGGAAGTGATAAGCCTTAAACTAGATGATAAAGGCCCTTATGCGTATGCTTTGCTAAAAAAGAAAAACTACAACACTTTGGATGCATTAAAGCAGATTTCTAAAGCCCTAAAAATAGGCTTAAAGAAAATAGGATATGCTGGCTCTAAAGACAGAAGAGCAGTAACTTTCCAGTATATCTCTTTACCAAAAATTAGCAGGGAAAAGATAAATAATTTGAATTTAAAAGATATTTCATTAAAATTCAAAGGTTATGGAAGCAAGAGAATAGTTCTAGGGGATGTAATAGAAAATAAATTTAAAATAAAATTTCCATATGAATTTAAAAAAACTGATTTTTGTGAAAACTATTTTGATGAGCAGAGATTTGGCATATCATCAGATAATCATGAATTAGGTAGGTTAATTGTTAAAAAAGATTTCAATAAATTAAATTCTCTTGTTGAAAAAACAGAAAACCATGAACTTAATCTAAAGTTAAGATTTTACTTTCACTCTTACCAGTCTTATCTGTTTAATTTATGTCTGGCTGAACTAATGAGTAAATACCAAATCTGCAAAGTAAATTATTCTCTGGGAAGCTTTGTTTTTATCAAGAAAAAAATAAAGAACTTTAAAATCCCCTTGTTAAATTTTGACACTGTTTTAAAAGGAGACATTGGAAAAGTCTACAAAAACATAATGAAAAAAGAAAATATAATCTTGAAAGATTTCCTAGTCAAACAATATCCTTTCTTAGTTTCTGACACCCAATATAGAGATGCTTTCTTCAAAGTGAAAAACTTAAAAAAGAAAGGAAATTTCATCTATTTTATTCTTCCAAAAGGATCTTATGCCACAATCCTGATAAAGAAGCTTCTAAATACATAAAATATATGTAAAACATTTAAATTCTAGTAAATAATACATATAATATATGTAAGAAATACATCAGATATATGTAAAAAATAGTTTTAAGAACCTTTAAATACATATAAAAGATGTATTTATTTGTGAAAAAGCAGAGGAAGCTAAAAGAAAAAGACAAGTGGTTTATTGACCTTCACCATAATCTTTCTTTAAAAACATCAATTTTTCACAACAATAGTTTAACAATTTTTGAATCTCTTGTGAAATATCTTAAAGAAGAAAAATCCTTTAATTTTCACGAAATTTCTCTTTTATTAGACAGGGATGAAAGAAATATCTGGACAGTCTATAAAAATGCTTTAAAAAAAGGGGAAAATGAAAAAAAACAATAAGAAAATAGAAAAATATCATGAAGTATTTACACATGTCTATTTTGTACTTGCAATAATTTTATTTTCATTAGTCTTTTTTTATATAGATCCTTCAATAACAGGATATTCAACTTTCCAGTCTGCAGTTGCAGACACAATAGACCCAAACATAACAGTGAATTTTCCTTTAAATTATTCAAATTTATCTTACACAAGTATAACATTTAATCTTACAATTGGAGATGACAATGCCAATATAACTAATGTCTCAATTTTTGGAAACTGGACAGGTACATATGCATTAAATTCTACAAACTCATCTGTTGCTTTGGCAAACAATATAACGTACATAACAATAAATATTACTCAAGGCCGGGGTAATTATTTGTGGGCTGCAAAAGCTTGCGACAATTCCAGCAATTGCAATTATTCTAGTAATTATACTTTTTTCATAAACAGGCTTCCTGTGGTAGCAAGTATAAATATCTCAAACACTCATGGTGCAAACAAAACAAGTGGCGATCTAGAAGCACGTATTGCTTACCATGATGCAGATAGTGACTCTCAATCTTTAAATGAAACAAGGTGGTACAATAATTCAGTTGAAATAACAGCATTCAAGAATTTTACTTTAATAACTAATGAAAATACAACAGCAGGAGATACATGGATATTGTCAGCAAGGGTCTTTGATGGTGACAACTGGAGTTTATGGTACAACTCTTCCAGCCATTCTATTCAAAATAATGCTGCTCCTAATTTTACAGGCACTATTCCTGTTCAGTCTTGGAACGAAGATAATTCCTTGAGTAATTCAATAAACTTAAGCACTTATTTTACTGACGATGAAGGAGACACTCTTGCTTATAGAGCAATAGGTGTTAAATCAATTAAAGTGACGATTAGTACTGATACTGTTTCTTTTACCCAGCCAGTTGACTGGAATGGTAATGAATATGTTGTTTTTATAGCTAATGATGGAAACCTTACTCAAAATTCAAACAATGTAACTTTATCAGTTAATCCTCTTGCTGAGCCAATTGCTGTAGTTGAGTCTGGTGGGGGTATAACAAGAAAGCAGGCAGCAATAGGAATTATATCCCCAACACACAAGGAAGTTTTTTTAAAAGACAAAGTGATTATAGATATAAAATTAAAAAACACTGGATCTGAATTTCTGCAGGGAATTAAATTAAGTGCCATTTCAACAGAGCCAAAAATAAAAGTCAGCCTAGACAAGCTTTTTTTCCCAACACTCGGCCAGAACAAGGAGGAAGACATAAAGCTTGAGATAGAAACAGATTTAAATCAAGAAAAAGAGGCAGCAGAAATAATCATAAATGCAGAAGTCTCCAACCCCCAGTTAAAAGACGCAACAAGAATCTATCTTAATGCTATTGAATTTGGAGCATCTAATAAATCAGTAATAATTCCAAGAATGGAATATGCCAGAGACTTGTTTGCAGAAAACAACCAATGCTCTCAACTAAATGTGTTAATAGAAAAAGCTGAAACTCTTTTCAGAGAAGAGCATTTTAATGAAGCTCAAAATCTTATAGACCAGGCAATTAATGGCTGCAATGACATTGTTTTACTAGATCCTAAAAAATTAGAAATAACAAAGAAATCAAAATTCACTCAAAACTTAATCTTGTTTGGTGAAGTTTTTGTTTTTATGTTCTTGATGATAGTTTTCCTAGTTTATTATAGAAAAAGAAGGTCAGATTATATTCGTGGTTTATAATAAATAGTTCTTTGGTTAAGCTTTCTTCGTAAGAAAGATTATTTTGCTTAAGCTTTTCCTAAAAGCTTACTTCTTCTTTTCTTCTTTCTTAACTTCCTTGGCAGGAGCTGCTTCTTTCTTTGGCTCTGCTGCTTTAACTTCTTCTTTCTTAGCACCTTCAGCAGGAGCAGTAGTTCCAACAGCAACAGCAGCTGCTGCAGCTGCTTCTTTAGCCTTTTCTTCCTCTGCTTTGATTCTTTCCTGTTCTCTTTGGTATGCTGTTTGAACTTCATTTAATTTATTTTTTAATAAAACTAATTTTTCTTGGCTAGGCTCTTTCTTAACTTGCTTTATTTCATTATCAAATTCTCCCTTGTCAATCTTCTTTATAAAAAATTTGGCAGGTTCATTCTCAACATAAACTCCCAAAGAATTGCATGATCCAATAACATTTTTCACAGCAGACTTTAACTTAGTGACATACATGGAATCTTTCTTCATGTCAGCTATTTTAATTACCTGTTCAATAGCAATATTTCCCTTGACATCTTTGTTTGGAATTCCAGACCCTTTTTCTAATTTCAGTTCATTTTTAATTAATTCAGAAACAGGCGGCGTTCCAACATTAATTTCAACATCTTTTGTATCAGTGTCAATTATAACTTTAATTGGTACTTTTACACCTGAAAAACTGCTTGTCTTGTCATTAATCTTTTTAATTGTTTCAGAGATATTTATCTTTAAAGGCCCTAGTTTTTGGGCTAATTGAGGCGTCGTAGTTGCTTTCCCCCCATCTACAATTAAGTCTAGTTTTTCCTTGGGCATTTTACCTTTTTAACAAAATAGCTGTATTTAAACCTTTTTACATAGCAAAAAATTTATATATGTGAGTTCACATAATTAACCTATGCCGAACATTACATTATCAATATCAGAAGATGTTCATAAAAAAATGAAAAAACATTCTGAAATCAGATGGAGTGAATTAGTTAGAAAAACTATTGCTAAAAAGATCGAAACTTTAGATCTTGTAGAGAAGATAGCTCAAAAAAGTAAATTAACAGAAAAAGACGTGGATGAAATTTCTCATAAAATTAAGTCTGAAATAAGAAAAAGGTTTGAATGAACTTAGTTATTGATACAAATATAATTATTGCTGGACTTGTTAAAGATTCAATAACTAGAAAGCTAATTTTGTCTGATAAATTAAATTTATTTTCTGTAAATTTTAGCAAAATAGAGATTGAAAAATATAAAAAAGAAATCTTAGAGAAGACAAATTTTTCTGCAGAAGAATTTAACTTGATTATGAATCTTTTATTTGACAAAATAACATTTCTTAATGATCTCGAAATAAGTGCGAAGATGAGGGAAGCAAAAGAAATAATGGATAAAATAGACCCTTCAGATACGCCGTTTATAGCTGCTTCTTTAGTAAGAAATTTTAGTATTTGGTCGGATGATAATCATTTTGAAAAACAAAACAAAATTAGGGTTTTTAAAACTAAAGAAATAATTAAGATGTGTTTTAGTTAAATTCTAGAATTTGTTTAATTTAAATGCTTTTCTATCTTGGCAGTCTGGAAACATATCTCATTGCAAATTTCTTTAAAACATCCTTGAACATTATCTTAAACTTAAATAATTTAGGCAGTATCACCTCAAACTTGTTCTCATCAATAGCTTTCTTTATCTCTTTTGCAACATAATCAGGACTTAAAACTTTCTTGTGCCTTTCAGTATGTGGAAATCTCTTAAAACTTTCATCCCTGTAAAAATTTGTGTCAACAGCACCAGGGCAAATTAAAGTGACATTAATGTTTTTCTTCTTCATCTCATAATACAAGCTTTCAGTAAATCCTACAACCCCAAACTTAGAAGCGCAATAAACGCTTAATTTAGGAAACCCTATCCTTCCTGCAACAGAAGCAACATTAACAATATGTCCATGTCCTTGTTTCTCCATGTATGGAATTATAAACTTGCAGAAATACATAGTGCCCAATAAATTAGTGGAAACAATCTCTTTTACTTCTTCTTCGCTTAACTCAGTAAATTCCTTGTAATAAGAAAACCCGGCATTATTTACTAGTAAATCTATTTTATGGTTTTCTTTCAAAATTTCATTAACTAAGTACTTGACTCTTTTCTCATCATTTATATCGCAAACAAATCCAGAACAATTTTGTGAAATCTCCTTTAATTCCTTTAAAGCTACCTGTACATGTCCTTTAGTTCTCCCAATAATAAGAACTTTATAATTATCTTTCAATAATTCCTTGGCCAAGCTTTTTCCTATACCGCTAGAACCTCCAGTTATAATAGCAACTTTAATCATAAGCTCTTGGCCTCTTGTCAATCTCAGTCACAAATATTAAATTTTTTTCATAAATTACTGTGTATTCAATTCTATAATCTCCAACTCTTACTCTAAATATTTTCTCCTTTCTATTGACTATTCTTTTTACATCAGTTGGAAAAGGATCAATAATCAACTTCTCAATTTTTTCAACTAGCCTTTTTGAAAGTTCTTTTTCAGCTTTTTTAAGAAATTTTTTAGCTTGTGATGATAAATCTATATTGAACATAACTAATTTTTACAAACCTAATTCTTTTTTTAATTCAGAAAGAGGTGTTGTTTTACCTTCTTTTAATTCTTTCATGCTTTCTTCAAATCTTTCAGCTTCTTCAGTAGTCATTATTGTATCAGGATCTGTCATATGTTCTTTAATAAAATGAATATCTTTCTTAATTTCTTTCAATTCTTCTAATACTTGTTTAGTAATATCATTTACCATATAGTTTTTATAGAGTTTGGGGTTTTTAATATTTTCCCTCTTGGTTAAGCTTTCTTTCCAATTCTTCTTTTTGATTAAACTTTTTCTAAAAAGCCTATTCTTCTTTCTCGTCTCTTCTTATAACTTTTACAGAATCTAATTTTACAGTTATAGGAATAGGAACAGCCGCTTCTAATAATTCAACAACAACTTCTTCTTTCTGCTGGTTGATTCTTGTTACTTTTGCTTTTTCTCTTGCAAAAGGCCCAGATATAATTTCAACAACATCATTTTTCTGTATATTTACTTGTGTCTTTACTTGCTCCAACATCTTTTCAATTTCTGGATATTGAATTTCATTTGGCAGTAATCCTCTGGCATAAGGAACACCATGAAAGCTTTCCTCTGCAACTTCTCTGTTCTCACCTTCAATAAATATATACCCTCTTAATCCATGAGGCCTTATAACGCAGAAAACATTCAGCCCTTTTTTTTGCACATTGCTTGCTACAAAATCAAGCACCTGATCTTCCCTGTTTGCAGTTGTTCTTAAAGCATATATTGGCATTTTATGTTGCTAATGTCCATATAATTTGTACTAAAAAACCAAGCAGCCCGATTACCCCTATACCAATCAAAGAAATTTTCGCTATTCCTTTGAATTCTTCCATGCTTGGCTTGTGAGTTACAGCATAAACTCTCCTGTATTCTATTAAGTTGTTCTTTATTTTATTTACTACCATTTTTCAGTTTAAAATTAAAGACTATCTTTATAAATCTTTTTCTAGTTTTTATTTTTTGTAAAACCTTAAAATAAGCCTCAAAAACAAGGAAATCACAAGGTTTATATACTATGCTTTTACCAAAATTATAAAATCCTTGGGGGTAATTGTATGGAATCAGACAGACCATTAGATGCTTTAAACAATGCTCGTAACAAAAAAGTGATGGTGGAATTAAAAAACGGGAAGCAGTTGATAGGAAAATTAAAAGCATTTGACATTCACATTAATGTTGTTCTAGAAGATGTTGAGGAAAGAGTTGACGGCCAGATTAAAAGAAAGATTGGAACAGCTTTTATAAGAGGAGACACTATAATTCTTATAACTCCAGAGTAAAATGTCAAAAGGAACACCTTCTAAAGGAAAAAAAGGACAAGCCAAACAGCATTTTAGATGTAGAAGATGCGGCAAAGCTACTTATCATAAGAAAAAGTCAGTCTGCAGCAATTGTGGTTATGGTAAATCTAAAAAACTAAGATCATACTCTTGGCAGAAAAAATCTTTCTTTAAAAGACTGAACAGAGCAACAAGAAACAAGAAAAAGAAATAAATTCTAGTTAACTTATATTTTAAAAATGACTAAATGCGCTTTATGTAAGGAAGAAGCCACGGGCTCGAAACAATTTAATGCTATTGTTGAAAGAATCTATTTATGTTCTTAAGCATTTAATTTTAGTTGCTGAATTAGATAGCTTTAGTATAGATGATTCCAGAAAATTTATAGAAATGCTCAAGAAAAGCCAGGATGAAGAGGAATTAAAAAAAGTTGATGGCGTCTTAAAACTTGATTAGTTCTGGTTAAACTTTTCTAAAAAGTTATTGAGTTAAGTTTTTAAAGCTGTTAAATCTATTTTTCTTATGCAGGGGTGCCGGAGCGGTCAAACGGGCTAGAGATTACTTAGTAATCAGCTATGCTAAGGTATCGGCTTTGCTTAGGTTATTCCGATAGAAGAAACCTAGTGGCTCAGTGCCTACCAAGGTTCAAATCCTTGCCCC
>ERZ1292623.4674-Hain-H51-01um-R1-4674-length-11157-cov-13_pt1 | contig 11157 bp, 19 predicted proteins | sample MGYA00564398_ERZ1292623 | MGnify/ENA primary metagenome ERZ1292623 (study PRJEB36523, sample SAMEA6512633) | groundwater metagenome | collected 2019-01-07 | study: AquaDiva: Metagenomics assemblies of 32 groundwater samples
AATCCCAGCAGGACAAATCCCAGCAAATGTTGATTTATATCAGAGACAAGGTGGGGAAATTAATCTAATTAGTGTTCCTGCTGACCAAGCTGAGTATTTGCTTAGTATAGGTGGTTATTTGCGTGTTACAGATAATGGAGCCTCTGCTACGTCTATTAGGGGAGTTCCAGTTATTAAAAAACGAGAACAGATAAAAAATCCACCAATTAGTAACGATAGTGGCAATGTAGTTAACATTGGAGGTATTGATGTTGATACAACAGGTTGGAGTCAGCCAATGATTAACTTAATAGAGGGATTAAATTCTTATGTTACAAAGTTAGACGAAAGCGGAAAAGTTATCAATCCGAATATAGAACTAACCCCAGAAAGACTGTCAGAGTTTATTAATACAGCCAAAAGCGATGTTTCTCCTTACTTCAAACAGCTTTTTAGTGAAGCAGAAAGAGATATTGGTTTTAGTTTGAGTGATATAGCTAATAACTACGCTAAAAAAGAAGCAGAGATAGGGAGACAGTTTGGTACTGCTTTAGAGAGTACACAGGAGTCTTATGCTAAAAGAGGTCTTAATTACTCTTCCGATAGAACGAAGTCAGAACAACTACTCTCTGACACGGCAAAAAGGATGATGTCAGATGAAAGAGATACTGCTCTAAAAGGTGCAAGAGATATTGGACTTAAAGGAGAACGGTTACTCGGAAGTAACTTTTTAGAGAAAACTTCTTTGCCTAAACTTTCTTATGGAGCAGAACCAGTAACAGGTAAAGCAGGGTATTACGGAACCGCTGGCGGAGGTAGAGATTTGAACCTTTATAATACATTTGGTGGAATTACTGGTAGTCTTGCAACTCAACAGAGCGAAGCAGAAAAGACCAGAGCAAATGCTTTAGAGGGACAATACAGAGATTTATATAAGACTTACATATAATAATATGGCAGAAGTAAAACAAGCTGTTTCGTATACAGTTAATCCTGCAACGGGAAAGTTAGAAAAAAAGATAGTTCCTGTTGGGGCTACCGAAGCTCCTCTCCCAACAGGATATGAAAAAATAGCTGGAGCATACAACAACAGAGATTTGCAACAAAAGGCGTATAGCGACATCCAACAAGGTGGAAACATAGACGCTTCTGGGAAGTTTTTACCTGGTAGTTATTTAATGGGAAAGAGAAACCTTGGAATTACACCCCCCCCAGGCTTTACGCAGGTTAACGCTAGTAATAGAGATTTGAATTTGAGCGGGGTACAAAGAGTAGGAGCTGAAGGAACTCGGGGCAGTTTCTTAATGGGGAAACCAGTTGGTAGCGGTGGAGGAGCTGGTGCGGGTGTTGGTGCGGGAGCGGGAGCGGGAGCTGGTGCAGGTGTCGGAGCTGGTGGAAAGGCAGGTACAGGAGACGTAAAGAATTATATGTCTGTTATAAACCAGATACTTCTTAACGCTCAAATGAAAAACTTTGATGATAGTGATTTGATTGCAAAAAGAAACGCTTTGGTGCAGAAGATGTACAACGAGTCTATCCAAGTACCGCCAGAGTTAAAGAACTCAAGTCCTGATGTGATAAACGGTTACATTAATCAAGTAGAGAACAAGTATAAAGGAGAACTTAACTTAATTGATACTGCATTAGAGAATCGCGACAGACAACGAGCAAATATTAAAGGAGGAATAACAGGAGTAGGGAATATATTGCAGAATCAATATGAAATGGAAAATAAAGAAAAAGAAACTAAATACCAGGCAGGAATAGTTGGTGAATATCAATTTTATGCAGAACAGGAAAAAGCATTGGGAAGAAAACCAATGTCATTTACTGAATACCAAAACGAAGATGCTAACAGGAAAAAATCTTTAGCGAAAATTACTAATGGAATGACACAAGGGCAAGCCACAATGTTTAATGGAGTTATTGCAAAATATTCTGCATCTCCGTTAATTGCAGGCTCTGATAGAACAAATATTTTACGGAATTTAGCTATTGAATTAGAGAAAGACCCAACTAACCCAGCAAAACAAGAAGCGTTTATTTATGCGTTTACTAAGGCTCTTGATACTTATGATAGTGCTGTTAGGTCTGATGAAATTAGGTTACTAGGGTCATTTAAAGATGTTCCGCAATGGATTCGTGATGCAAAATCAATGATTGACAAAGAACCAGGAAGGGATGTATTGTCTGGACAAGTTCCCCAATTAGTAGGTGTAGCAAAAGATTTAGTTAATTATATTAGCACCGCAGCTGCCGCAAAAGAAAAAATGTATGCAGCCCAATTAGAGGTTGTTGGATTAGGTGAGCAATGGAAGCAGTTTAGAAATTTATATACTCCACAATACGAAACTAATATAAAACAAACGAAACAAGAAGAACAAGCAAAAATAGATTTACAGAAAGAAATAGATAATATGTCAACTGAAGAATTATACAATAAAGCTGGTGGAATATCTATTGACGATAGTTCTTACACTTATCAAGGTGCATTAGAACTTTTTGGGGATGAAAATCTTTTACGCCAAAAATTGCTAGAAAAAGGAAATTTTAATAATGTTGACAGCGACACAAATAAAGCTGTGAGTAGCATACAACTTGGTTCTCATCTTGCACAAGTTAACAACAATCCAGGGAACTTGCGATTTGCAGGGCAGGCTGGAGCTATACAAGGACAAGGTGGGTTCGCTAAATTTAGTACTCCAGAAGCGGGGTATAATGCTTTGTTAAACCAAATTAAACTTGATGCTGATAGAGGACATACATTGGCTTCTTTTGTTACAAAATATGCTCCACCAAGTGAAAATGATACTGCCCTCTATATAAAACAAATAGCACAAGCACTTTCAGCCAATCCAAACACAAGGTTGGGTGAGCTGGATATACAAAAATTAGGGAAAGCAATGGCTCTTAAAGAAAGTTCAACTAGAATAACTTAAAAATATGGCAATATCCTTTACAATGGATGAAATAAAAAAGTATAGGAAAGAGGGATTAGTTCCCCCACCTTTACAATCTGCACAGCAGGGTAAAGGTATTTCATTCACAAAAGAAGAAATAGAAAAGTACAGAAATCCACCTCAAGAACCCGAACCACAAGGTAAGTTTGGTTACTATGCTGATAAATTTGGTAATTTGGTTGATAGTTATTACCAAAAATTTACACAATTACCCGTAGTAAAACAGGCCAGTGATGTTGCTGGGCTTGGCGTGGGGGTCGCAGGTGGAGTGATTGGAGGAGCAATCGGTACCGTGGGAACACCGATTGTCAATGTAATTAAAGGGAAACCAGTTTTTAGTAATTTTGGACAAAGTGTTGTACAATCCACTAAAAACGTTTCTGGTTTTGGACAAGAATTAGGCAAAACATCTTTGCCAGCATCTATTTTGGGAAGAATCCCCTCCGCAATAATGGGGGCTAGCCAGGTCTCTGGTGGAATAAGTGATGTCGGGCAAGGAGATTACAAAAGAGGAGGAGCAAAACTGGCGACTGGTGTATTGGGATTGCTAGGTTCAACTAGAAAATTTGGGAGTGGGAAGTTGTTAACTGGCCCAATAGAAGAAGCCACCAAGTTTGGAGCTAGTAAAACAAAAAATATAGTATCCAAAACTGGAATTAATATCGGGACAGAAATGGCAGATAAAGGAGCTTTTGGGGCAATAACAGGGCTATTTAAAACAGCTAAAAGTTATTGGGATAAACAAAAGGGACTAAGCCCTGAATCAACAAAATATTTGCAGGAAAAGACGAAACCGATAGTAACAAATATTCTTAATTTAAATGATAGAAGTTTTGGACAAAATCTCGCAGGAAGAACCGTTGACGAAATGGCTGGTTTTTTATTAAACGAAAATGTATTAAATAACGTATCAGTTAAAAAAGGGATAGTAAACACAAAGATAGCAGAAAGGAAATTAAAAGACTTATATGTAGCAAACAATAAAGCATTTGATACTATTTTGAGAAATGAACAAGGTGGTACGATGTTGGATGGTATTTTTAGTATTACGCGAGACCAACTTTCAAAAAAAATGTATGGACGCGGTGAAGCTTTGACAAAAGCATTAGACAGTTTAAATACAAGAATACAATCTATAAAGAATAACCTGGTAAAAGAAAAAGGATATAAATTAGATGCAAAGGGGGATTTGTATATCCCGTGGGTTGAGGTAAACAAAATAAAATCTTCGCAGTGGTTTGAATCTGGGTTGCCTAAAGGGAATGTCGATGATACCATAAAAGCCGGAATGAGTTACGAGCTAGCTCACGTCTTGGAGAAAGAGATAGAACAAGGAATCCCTGACAAAAATATTCACAAAATGAATAGAATTTTAGGTAATTATGCGGAGGGTATAAAATTATTGCAAGAAAGCAATGGTGGGCATATTCCTAAAGGGGGAATAAGTAATTGGTTCAAAACAAGATTACTATATTACGCTATCCCAGGGACAGCTCCAATTAAAGTCGGGATTTTAACATCTGCAGACCAGCTAGCTAAATTATTGAACAAATACCAAGGACAAGGTCAATTAAATACTCTTTTGAAACAGTTAGGAGAAAGTCGCCAAGGGAGCAAACTAATTGAAAATGCAAACAAGATATTAAGGGATAAGTTCAGAAATGAAATGAAAGAACACGTAGCTTGGAAGGCAACAAAAGGGTGGCGATTAGAAGAAGCAAACCGGGAAGCCGTAACTAAAGCCAAAGAGGTTATTTTTAAACCTAGCCCTTTACAGTTAAGTCCTGGCGATAAAGATGCTTTACCTTTTTCTTCTCCTGTTCTTCTTCGCGGGCCAGGTGAAACGATGTTAAATGAAAAAATATCTCCGCAAGAACTTAAAAGGCTAGACTATGAAAGACTGAAAGAACAGTCAATGAGTGAAGCTAAACAGGTTGCAGAAAAAGCCAAGTATCTAGCGGAACAATCCAAGCTGAGAGAACCACAGGTAACCGCAATGTATAATGAAACACAAAAACACAAAAGTGGTGAACCGATAACCCCCAAGAAAATCTTCAAATTTATTGAAAGTGAAAAACGCAAATCTAAAAAACAGATTAAAGAAAGCACCCCAAAATACAAAAGTGGCGAGCCGATAACACCAAAAAGTGTGTTCAAATTTATTGACAGTGAAAAACGCAAATATGGAAAAAAATAACAAAATCTACGACTACATAGACAAGTTGGTTTTAGCGGCACGGGACCATCAGACTCCCTCCCCTGAAACTAAAGATTTACTGGCTAAACTAGACAAAAGCCTGTCTCTTTTAGCTCAAGAGGTATCTTTTATACGCACCACAATCGCTGATGGGTTTATAAAATACGACAAGCAAATAGACACAGTTAAGATAGAGCTAGAATTAAAATTGAACAAGAATACAGCAGAAATTAGCAAGCTCAAAGAACTTCGGAGTCAAATCATAGGAGGAGTTGCCGTAATATCGATTGTTTTCAACGCACTGTATAATTACCTTATAAAACTTGTTTGAGAGAGTGCGGAGTAAGGGCAAGGCCCAAGTTCCGCAAGTAAGGAGAGCCAAAAATGAGCAAAACCAAAAATCGTTTGCCACGAATTAAGCTTCTCCAGTGCAGGGAAGAGTTTAAAAACGGTATCTTGAGTGTTTCTTACCCCAGACTTCCAAACGAAATCGTCGGGTCGCTGATTAAAAACGGGGTAACAAACGGTGAAATGATGTACTTTTTAAATGAACACTACCTGAAAATTGCCGACAAGGAACACCAAAGCATGATGGAGCTTTTTGAGAAAAAAGGTCAACATGAGATTGGTCTGACAAAACTAAACACGGATGTTTTTAGGGTAAAGTGGAAAACAATAAAATGGTTAGGGGTCGGGATACTCACTTTGGTGATATTGTCTTTAGGGATGGTGTTAGGATATACTATCCGCTATAGCGATTATTCCTTGACTCCTAGCTCGCGGAACTTGGGCCCTGCCCTTATTCCGCCCAGTGGGAAATAAACGTGGAGTTACCCGCAACAAACGCCCTACCTAATTGGTGGGGCTTTAAATTCTAAATGGAATACTACAAACGTGGAAATGCAACAAAAAATAAAAACTTTATCCAAAAATGTTTATTATTATTGCAAGAGTATGTTGAATCAAACAGAAGTCAAAAAGAACTTGCCCTCGGATTATCAACAAGACAAATTTGGGCGAGAATTAACAAAGCAAGAAATTTGGAAAGGACTGAAAGTTGTTGATGGCAAAATACGCCAATCAACTAATATATATTCAAGAGTAATGGGATATTTCGCACCACTTAAACAATTTAACACAGGCAAGAAGTCCGAGTTCATCAGTAGGAAGTATTACACTGAGGCGGTGGCTACGGCTAATAAAAGGTTCTGCGAAGAAAACAAAGAGGGGGCGTAAGCCTCCTCTTTTGTTGCCTGTAAGAACTACTTCATGTGTTTCTTCATTTCCTTTTCTTTCATCATCATTGGGGATTTTCCCTTCTTAACTTCTTTTTTAGCGCTTTTGGATTTCATAATATCACCTCCTTTCTGCGTTTAGTCGCAAGTTTATATTTTTTCTGTCCTTTCCTTGTAATCTTCCCAGTTCATAATTCCACCGCCAACAGGTGCTTTACTAAACGAAAACAATTCCCATTTTTTCTTTCCTGCCATTACGCAGATTGAAACGGTAGTATCGTCTGACTTTTCAAGGAACATTTTAGTCCCGTCTTTTAGATATGAAAATGTTTCCCAAGTGATTCTATCTGGTTTTTTGTACATATTTTTGGTTTTTAATTGGTTTATTTTTAACTAATTTACCGTTTATAAAAGACACGTTTAGAGAACTACTTATTTGGTCTATTGAACTACGAAGTTGATATAAATAAACGTTGTGGTTATAAAGAATTGTTTTAATTACCTTTAAACGCGAATTTATCAATGTTATTACTTCTGCATAAGACAACGATGGTGAATTTTGCCCCACAGTTTTGGAGTTAACTATCCCACGTTTTATTCCCAACAGATTTTCTATTGTTCCAATCCTACTATTCCGTTTTCCCACTGTTTTATGTAATTTTGGTTTAACCTGCATGTTTTTTGTTTTTAATAACTTTAGCTGGCATATTGTGTTCTTCTACAAGCTGTACTTTCAAATACTCAAACAGGCACCCAAGTCTAGTGTATACTCTCAAAACTTTGTTGTGTATTAAGTCTGTTAAACTATCTGTTCGTCTGTCCAGTTCCTTGCCTATGTGCCCGACTTGTGATTTACAATCCGCTACGCATTTAGAGATTTCAGAGCGAAGTAAAATGTTTTCGGTTTTTTGTAGGTTAACCATACTGTTTAAAGCATTGGAATAGTATTCTTCTTTTGCCCATCCTAATATACCAGCCACACCTTTGTCTTCTTTTTCTGGCTTTACAGCTTGATTCAAAATACTAATTTGTTTTTCTAATTCTTCTATTCTTTCTAGTAATTTTTTTTTAAACCCCATAAATTTCTCCATTAATTAATTTTAAATGATAATAAGTATCTTTTGTACCATCGTTATTGTCTCTCTCCGTAATCCCTGTTACGCTGAAACTACCTTTAAACTCTTGAATACTCCCGAGGGCCAACGTCTTTGAGATACAGAGTTTTCCTTTTAACTGGGCTATTAACTCGTTACTTGTTATTGTTTCCATAATTTGAAGTATTATTTTTTTGTATGGTCGTGTTTAATTCAACTATAAAATTTGTAGCGTAATAAATCGTTAAACAAACAGTAAATGCTATAAAAATGGTTAAAAAAAAGAACACAACAGTTTCTACTTTCTCCCATGGCGACATCCCCTCACCCATCATAAAGTTTATTTATAAATGGTATATAAAAACCAAAATTCTATTATTGCAATTACAGTTGCGATGATTGTTATAGCTTTAAAATTAATAAAGTCCATTTTTTTTGTTTTTATTCCGCATAAGTTTGCGGCACTTTTCGCAATAATCAGATTTGTTAAACTGTTTATTTGTGATTTTTTTCTTACAGTTTTGGCATATATAAACAAGCCATCCGTCGCTGGCCACACAACTAACTGTATAATACAATGCGGGTTTGCGGTTTGTTATTTTGTTTACTTTTTCCATCATAAAATTTCTTCGATGCGGTAATCCGCGTATAAATCTCCTACAAAAATTAATAATTCTCTCCCAAGGGTATAAGCGACTATCATTCCAGCTGGAAGTGATATTGACACTAAAATAATTACTAAAGTCTTTATTGCTTTCTCAAGTGTAACCATAATTTGCAGTTTCTGCTTATTTGTTGTACCCTAACTCTTTTGCTTTCTCAAACAAAGGAGAGAGTACGGTTTCAAACCACAGCCTTGTGGATTCAAGCGTCTTAACCATCTCCACCACGGTTGATACTCTCTGGTTCATTAAGTTTCTTTTTAGTGTGTAGTTGTACATTTCTATAAAGCAGGAAACGATGTCTGCGAAATAAAAGACTTGCCGGCCGGTCGTCAAGATGTAACAGTTCGGGTCTGCGGAGATAGTAAAGTCATCAACCTTTAAAATGACTTTTTCTTTAGTTGCGTCTTTTCCCTCTTTTAGTTTCTTTTTGTGTTCCTCCGTCATTGTTCTCATATTATTTTAGTTTACTCATATTTTTTACAAAATTGTTTAGCTTCTTTAATAATTAACTCAAAATCTTTTTCTGTTAGCTTAACAGAACAGTTTTTCAAGCTCTCTAGTGTTTTTAAAATATCTACTCCGTATGCCCTAATTAGATAAAGGGTGTACTCTGGTTTGTTCCCTTCCTTGAATATATTGCACCCTACACACTGCGGATGAACGTTCCATAAGTTGTACCTAGTAGCCATATTAGCACGCCCCCAGTAATGCCCGGCTTGTAGTTTCTTTGTTAGGTATTCTTTCCCGCAAGTACAACATCTATTGTACCAATGTCCGTGGTCGCCCACTGCGTCAACGTATCTTACTTTTTTAGAGAACCAACGGTCGGCTTCTTTCATTAGTTTACTTCTTTTTGTCATACTTTTAACTTAATACATCAATCCACTCTCGCAAATAAGCTATAAGTATTCGTGTCTTACAGTCAAGGCAAGAACCGTTAAGCTCTTGGCACATCCTTACACCCATTCTTCTGTTCATTCCCTTGATTACATCTTCTAACTTACCGCAGAAAGCAATGTCTGCTTTAGTTGGTTTTACTCGTATATTGCCAGTTGTTCCTGCCATATTTTAATTGTTATTTAAGTATAATATCATCTAACAAAGCTTCCACTCCACCCCAGTCTTCATCCCCATAATCCCCAGAGTCTATCCATTCTATATTGTGGCATATAACACCTAATCTTTCTAAAATATCTGCCACCTTTTTTCTTGATTCAAGATGGTCTATTGGGTCGGGGAAAAACTCTTTAGCTATTTCATTAAGTTTAAGATAAGCATAATCGTGTGAACCTCCACTCATAAGTTTATTTTGTTAATAAATTGTATAAGTCCTTATTATTTCGCAGTGGAATATTCTTCCCGTCTTTTTCTTTTACATCTCCTTTTTTACAAGGTTTCCAATCTCGTTCATAAATCCAATAACCTATCCAGTCATCTTTGTCATCAAACACCTCTCTTAGGATATTAACTGTTAGTTGTTCGTGCCAACCCATATCGTAAAATGAAAACTGGCCGGCAAACTTTTTTAAAGCGACGTTAAATTCTTTTTCCGCGTCTTGTAGCCTTTTTAACTCTACTAGAAATTGATTAAATTTTTCGTATGTCATAAAATTCTTAATGACTTATTCGTGATTAAACTCGCACCTTTGACTAATCCACCTTTCTCTAGCGCCTCTTTAATTTTTGTCTTGCTTATAGTATAAGATACCACTTTATACTCATCAGGAATGACGCTTTCATCTTCAATCCGTACGCTTGGCTGACAATCTGAAACGGTAAAAGAAAGTAGTGGCGTTTTAATCTTTGTAAAACCGTTCATCAGCATAAACTCCATTAAAAACTTCTTGATACTTTCCTTTTTGTTTATCATTGAGTTCTTTCTTGCAGAGAGTCGTTTAATTTCTTGATCAAGAGACTCTGCGTCTATATCTATATTACGGAGATATTTCCCGATGTTTTCTACCTTGTTTTCTAAAAGTTCGTTTGTTTTACTTATCGCTAAAGCCCGTTCTTCTTCGTTCTCAATCTCTAAAGCGTCTTCGTATTCTTTTTTTATTTCATATAATTTCATAAGTTTATTTAATAATTTTTATATTTTTCCCGAGCAATTTGCAAACTTCGGCTAAAGTCATTTCTCTTTTTTACCAAATATGTTTTTATTGACATACTGCAGAGCGCCACCATACTGTTTCACAGCCTCCAAACAAATTGATTCTGTCTGTTCGCGAACGTATCGCAGAGCGCCACTATCCTGTTTCACAGCCTCCAAACAAATTGATTCTGTCTGTTCATTGACAAACTGCAGAGCGTAACCATTCTGTTTCACCGCTTCCAAACAGATTTCTTCTGTCTGTTCGTGGACGAACCGCAGAGCGCCACCATACTGTTTCACAGCCTCCAAACAAATTGATTCTGTCTGTTCGCGAACGTATCGCAGAGCGCCACTATCCTGTTTCACAGCCTCCAAACAAATTGATTCTGTCTGTTCATTGACAAACTGCAGAGCGTAACCTTTCTGTTTCACAGCCTCTAAACAAATTGATTCTGTCTGCTCGCGAACATACCGCAAAGCGTAACCATCCTGTTTCACAGCCTCCAAAGCCTTTTCCCCCTTGTATTCAACAATATCACCCTCTTTACCGTTAACTCGCTTTAAAAATTCTTGTAGTGTCATAAAACTTATTTAATAATTTTAGTTAGAGCCAGAATTTCGGACATATAAATTTCTTTTTACAAGTTTTCAGGTCCATTTTATACCTCCTTAAAAAGGTGTTTTCTCATCATAAACTGTTTTATCTGTTAGTCCATCATAAGGTGCCGGTGGAGTTCCTATGAGTTCGGTAAAAGCCTCCTTACTTGCGGTATCAACCGCTTCTTCTTTGCTTACCTTTGGTGTTTGGTTCGCCTTCCAGATTAAATAACATGCCTGACAAGAAAAACTATTTGCGTATTTCGGAGTATAGGTATTGCCACACCTGCATTGTCTTGGTACTCCGATTTCAACTCCTTTTTTGGGTGTAAACTGAA
>ERZ1292623.4675-Hain-H51-01um-R1-4675-length-11156-cov-7_pt1 | contig 11156 bp, 12 predicted proteins | sample MGYA00564398_ERZ1292623 | MGnify/ENA primary metagenome ERZ1292623 (study PRJEB36523, sample SAMEA6512633) | groundwater metagenome | collected 2019-01-07 | study: AquaDiva: Metagenomics assemblies of 32 groundwater samples
TTGTGCCTTCTGAAAACTCTGGCTTGTTGCATAAGCCAGCCAAGCCTTTAAAGAAAACAGCTGGCGCGTGCTTTATGTAAGAGGTATAAAGCTTAATAGTATTCCTGCCTAAGTCAAGTATCTCATTATTTACAGGAAAATCTCTTAATATTAAATCCTTTCTTTTGCCTTTCTGCTCTATTGCCAAATCAATCGGTGCTATAATATGGTTCATTTCTCTCTTTAGTTTTGGCAATAAGTTAAATTCTGGTTTCATTATTTTATTCTCCTTGCCTAAATTATAACCTTCTGCCATCAGACAGAAAGGGCCGAACAATCCGCTTGCCAGAACTCTGTTTTTTCTTTTACTTGCCAAAAGCATATTATCTTCTGGCTTTGAGCCTCCAAGCACAAACAAGGCATTGGAGATGTTTAATTTAGATACATTTTTTAATTCTTTTTCAAAACTTCTGCCTATTGCACTTTTTAAAACACGAGGAAAGCCGACTATTGAGGCATGTTCTCTATGTGAAGCAGAAAAGGCATCATTAACATAAAAGTCAAACAAAGGTGCTAATTGCATTATCAGTTTATTTGGCTTGTTTTTCTTGTAATTCAGTTCATCTTTAACGAAGCGTACATTATCTAATAATATAATATCACTTTCTTTCATAGTTGCGATTGCCTTTATTGCTTTAATTCCAATTACATCATCTATAAATTTTATTTTTATGTATTTATTCAAGTAATTGGCATGTTGCTTTAAGCTTGTAAAGTCATGAAATTTTGTGTCTGGCCTGCCCTGATGTGCCAGCAAGACGATTTTTGCTTTTTTCTTTTTTAGCTCTTTTATTGTTTCTAACGAGGATGTCAGTCTTTCTGATGGTATTAACTTGCCTTTTCTGATATCGCTATTAATGTCTATTCTTAGTAGAACTCGCTTGCCTCTTACGTCTATGTCTGATAAAGCCTTTAATTTGTTAATCATCTTTTATTATCTATAAAGACAAAGCGGTTTAATAAAACTAACCTTTAGATAAACCTGCTATTTCTTTTGTTGTATAAACTCTGATTGTTTTTTGCTTGATAAAATGCCTGTCAAAAGACCAGATTCCATCAGCATTTATGTCCAAACAAGCTGCAATAAAAGGAGAATCATTTATATCTATACCAATCATAATCTCCTCTACTTGTTATATGGTTTTCTTGGCTTGTATTGGGATTATGCTGTTTTATCATTATAGTTAAAAGAAAAGACACTGGCAATTTAATGAAAAACATTGGAAAGTTTAAGTTTTTAGTTTTAGCCATGGCTTTAATTGATACTTTAGCTTGGGTTTTCTATGCTCTTGCTTTAAACTTGAATGATTTGGCTATAACAACTGCAATAACTGAAAGCTATCCTGCTGTTGCTATCTTTTTGGCTTTCTGGATAAACAAGGAAAGAATCGGCTTGCATCAGGGCATAGGGGCTGTGATTGCTCTTGCTGCGAGTGTTGCGCTTATTTTGGTATAGATAATTTTATATATATGCATAGCTAATATAAAATATGAAACAAGAAAGTATTATAATATCTCGTAAGGAATATAAGGAATTAAAACGCTATAAAAAGATAGATAAATCTCTATTGCAAGATATAGCTACAGGTATAAAAGATATTCTCCAAGGTAAAATAAAAGAGATTTAAAGTCCTTTAATCAATCTTTCTAATTCTTCCTTATAGACATCTAAATGCGCTTTTATCATATCTATTTCGCCCTATTGTGCTTTTTTATCTGTAACCGTTATCAGAAAAACACATTTATACTTCTCATAGACAAGAAAAATTATTCTTTTTTCATGGAATTTTTTCTCTCTAAGGAATGGATAGCCTAAGGGTTTGCTACTCTGCGGGTCTCCTTTTAATGCTTTTTCAAATTTTAAGACTCTATTCTGCTCTGATTTATCCAATTTTTTGAGCTTCTTTTCATACCATTCAGAGCGAAAAACTCTATACATTTTATTTCAGCCGTTGCACGACATCAACGACTCTGCTGGATGAGCCGAGTTCATTGTCATACCAGGCAAGGACTTTAACTAAGTTGCCATCGACTTGCGTGCTTAAGCTGTCTATGACTGCTGAATGAAGATTACCTATAACATCGCTAGAAACTAACTGGTCAGATGAGTATTCCATTATTCCTTTAAGATGGGATTGCGAGGCTTTTTTCAGCGCTTTATTTACCTCATTTATACTTGGTTTTTTCTTTACTTCTGCTGTGAAATCAATTAAAGAGCCGCAGGCAACTGGCACTCTTATAGACAAGCCAGTCATTCTACCTTTTAATTCTGGAATGACTTCTAAGACAGCTTCTGCTGCGCCTGTTGTTGTTGGAATAATATTTAACGCGCCTGCACGGCCTCTTCTTGTGCTTCTGTGCGCGTTGTCCTGCATTACTTGATCGTTTGTGTAAGCATGAACTGTTGTTAGCATGGACCATAAAATTCCGAACTCGTCGCGAATGACTTTGGCAACTGTTGCTGCAGCGTTGGTTGTGCACGAGCCGACAGAAATTATTCTATGAGATTTTTTCAGCCAATTATCATTAACTCCGGGCACTATAGTTACATCAGGGTTTTTTGCAGGCGCTGTAATAACAACTTTCTTTGCTCCTGCTAAAAGATGCCGCTTGGCTTCTCTTGCGTCTGTGAACGCGCCAGTGCTTTCTATAACAATATCAACTCCTAATTTTTTCCATGGCAATTTTTCTGGCTCTCTTTCACTTAAAACAAGAACCTTCTTGCCATTTACAACTATTGAATTTTTCTTAACATTGATTTTTCCTTTGTATGGGCCATAAATTGAATCGTATTTTAATAAATAAGCTGATGATTCTGCTCCATGTACGTCGTTTATCGCAACTACATTTAGTTTTCTTTCCAGAGCGATTTTAAACACTGCCCTGCCAATTCTCCCAAAGCCGTTTATTGCTATTTTCATCTTGCCTCTTTTATGTATTCTAAAAGAAATTGGTTTATTTAAAGTATTCCATATATTTAAATAAAAACAAAAATAATAAGAACGATGACTTATAAAATCTATACTACTGAAGAATTTGATAGAGATTTTAGAAAATTGGACGGTTCATTACAACAGCAAATAGAAAAAGAGATTGGGCAGCTCGAAACAAATCCTTATGTTGGCAAGCCATTAGGCTATAAATTTTTTAGGGAAAAGAAAATATAAAATTATCGCTTTTATTATCTTATTTATGAAGAATATGTGGTAGTTTTTATAATTGCATTAAGCACTAAAAAAGACCAGCAGCAAGTAATAAATACTATAAAACATCTTATTCCTTATTATAGGGAAGAGATTAAAAAAAGAATTAATCGCTAATTTTCTTTCGCCATGGCTTTATTCTCCCTTGGCGAATATCCTCAAGACCCCTTACTAACTTAAGCAATAGTTCTTCGTTTAATAGGGCTCTTCTTTTTAACTCGCGGTACTTATTCTGTGATATTACTATTGTTTCCATAATATTTAATTATAGATGAAGTTTATATAATTTACTGTTCTTATAAGAAGAAGGACGTTTATTTAAAGTCTTTTGTCTGTCGCTCTTGACGCGAGAAAGAGCGATAAGCCCGAAGATAATAAATAGTGTGACTGCCAAAGTAGCTAGTCTATATCTATAACTGCCTAAAGAAACCAGACCCGTGACTATTCCTCCCCAGACTAAGGGGCCTATAAGAGAAGAGGCTCTTTCTGCCAAGCCAAAGTAGGCAAAGGCTAAATTGTGCTTGCCTTTCGGAGCAACATAAGACATTACAGAGCGGGATACTGCCCAATTTGCACCATACCAAAAGCCCATTAAGGTTGTGGCAATTACAAAAATCGTGAAGTTGCTGACTAATCCAATAATTGGGAGAATAATTATCCAGCCAGCTAATATAAACATAAGAGTTCTTTTATGGCCAAATTTATCAGCGATAAATCCTGACAAAGTTCCTCCAATAGCAGAAGTAATCAATATTCCAAGCAGGATGTATGTTTTAGTCGTGTCAGAGACTTGCCAGACCTGCTCAAGGAATATTGGGAAATTATTTGCAGCAGTTAAGACTGCATCATTGAACAGGAAATAAGCAAGAAAGAAAAATGCCAAGCTCGAATAAGCCAATAGTTTTCTTGTCTCTATGAAAGTATTTTTTATTTCTGATATAAGCACGAATTTTTGTGGTTCTTTCTTTGGCTCTTTGAAAAAGATCAGCATAGGCAGGGCAAGTACAAAGAAAATCAGGACAGATGGTAAAAGTGTTTCTGCTCTTGGTGTTGAGCTGAATAAACTTAAAGCGCCAATTGAAAAAGGAAGGGCAATTATAAGCCCTGCAAATTGGCCAAGATAATTTGCAGTTATCCCCATACCTGACACAATGCCTCTTTTCTCCGGACGGGAAATATCATTTATCAGAGGAGTATAAAAAGTGAATGTAAGAAGATAAGAGTACAAAGCAATTGTAAAGAAAATCAGGGCAATAATAGGGCTTCCTGAAATAGCAAAAAAGGCGCAGGTTCCATAAAATACTGCTGTAAAAAATGTTGAATAACGCAATCCTGTTATTCTTCTTAATGACTTATCTAATAAAGCGCCTGTAAGAGGAACTGTTAAAAATAAAAGTATTGCTGAAATTGTGAAAGCAAGATTGTAATAAAAATCAGGAACTCCGCTGTCAATCACGACCCACTGGGCAAAATAGAGGAAAAATGTAATCATGACTATTGAATTTGCGAAGTCGTACGATAGCCAGAGAAAAACGTTTCTTTTGCTTTTCATCTTTTGTTATAACTTTTTTAGTTTAATAATATTGCGATAATACTTGATAAAATATTGAGATATAATTTTTATATAACTAAGAAGTGGTTACATATAGAAAGATTTAAATAGCTAATTTATAAGAATTTATGATGGGTAAAAAACTACAAAGATTAGGTTACGAAGCAAAATATACTTTGGGCTCGTATGTAGATGGTATAATGTCAATTCCTATTTTTACAGGAGAGAAAATAGCACATGGAATAGAGAAGGTACTTGGTGAGAATACTCCTAAGTGCCTTACAAGAGAATATACTAGGGAGCACAGTCTTCTTTATCAAACTAGACAAAAATTACGAGATTCTTTAGAAACAAGACCTGGTTCTATTTATTTAGGAAACAATCTTTTATCTGCGATACCTTTTTTTGGAGCTGGAATACCCACAGCTGAATTTGCTCAGAGTGGAATAGAGTATTTTATTGAAAAATCTCCCGAACTTGTACAATCAGGAGTCAATTCTCTTATTACTCTTGCAGCCCAGATTGTAACAGGATATAGCGCATTTATGGGAATTGAGGTATTTTCTAACCGTCATAAATATGTTGATGAAGGAAATAGAATTAGTGGCTCCAAAGTAAAAGATTGTTTGAAAAATACAATTAAAACATTTCTGCCATTTGACCTTTCATATATAGCTACAAAGATGGTTGGACAATCATGGCTTCTTTTAGAGGGAAAAGACCCGTGGGTTGCGACAAGCTTATTTGATTCAATGGCAATCCCTACATTTACAGCGCTTGCAGTTGTTCTTGGACTTCGTGGCGGTATAATTGATACAAAGCGGATTAAGGAATTTAGAAAAAAATAAATTTAGCGTAATTTATACTTCCGGATATTGAGGCAGATGTCTTTGTCGCCTTGTTTATACATCTTATAAGTGTGATTTATGATATTCATGGCTTGCTCTAGTGTGTTTGCAAAGAAAATAGAGTTCAAGTCGCTTGGGCTCATGAATCTGTTTTTTATTGGATGTTTTTTAATCCAGTCTATTAATTCGTGCCATTGCTCTCCTAAAAGAATTATTGGAATGTCGCAGATTTCTTTTAACTGAACTAACTGCCATGTGTAGATAAATTCTAGTAATGTGCCAAGTCCGCCTGGAGCTACTACGACTGCGTTTGATAAAACCATGAAAGTATCTAGCCTATCTGTGAAATGCTCAAACTCGCGTTTTATGTCAAGATGCTTGGCTGACTTTTGCTCACTTGGGAGTTTTATTAATAAGCCATAGCTGTGTGACTTGTGCTTTTTATCTCCTGATGCGTGTCCTTCTGTGGCTGCTGACATCAGGCCAGGGCCTCCGCCAGTCACAATGTCTATGCTCCGCTCGCCTATCTTTTTAGCTAATTCGTAAACTAGCTTGTAAGTTTTATCGCCTTTTTTTATTCGCGCAGAGCCGAAGATAGCGACGCGGAAGTGCTTTTCCTGCGCGCTTTGTGTGAATGTTTTTTTCATATTCAGTTATCATCCCATTCCCAATCGAAATCTTGTTCTATGGCCTCAAATTCTTTAGTTATTTTTAAGCTTTCCCCAGCCATTTCCTTACAACCTTCTATTAACAATTCCTCTTTTTCTTTTTTCATCTATTTAAGTTAAAGAAATGTAGTTATATAAAGTTTATTTTTTGAAAGGACTTGTTGAGATATGACAGACTCTGCCGGTTTTTTCCAGATAGTTCTGGTGATATTCCTCTGCAGGATAGAATTCAGATGCTGGAATTATTTGGGTGACGATTTTCTTTGACTTGTCAATTAATTTAGTTTGATATTTTGCTTTTGACTTTAATGCTGCTTGCTTTTGCTCTTCGTTATGATAGAAAATAGCTGAGCGATATTGATTGCCTATGTCTGGGCCTTGCCTATTCATTTGTGTAGGGTCATGATTTTTCCAAAATAAATCTAAAAGTTTATTGTATGATATTTGCTTTGGATTAAAGGTTATTTCAATTGCTTCTGCGCAACCTGTTTTATCGCTGCAAACTTGCTCATATGTTGGGTTTTTGCATTTTGGATCGCAGCCAGTATATCCAACTCTTGTTTTAACTATGCCTTTTACTTTCGCGAAGATGTAATCTGGCTGCCAGAAGCAGCCCATTGCGAATGTGGCTAGTTGTGTTTTTGATTTTTGCGATTTCATTTTTAATATAAATCTTACTATAATTAAACTAGACTTAAACTTTAGTATATATAATATTGTGGCATATCTTTTGGAGTCGTTGCTTGCCCTTCAAGTACCTCTAAGTGAAACTCTTGCCCTAATAGTTTACTCTCTTAAATGTTTCAAAATCAGGAAATATGTGGTAAATTAGCGGGCTAAATCAATAATTCTCCTTGTCACTTTCAGCTCCTCGTTTCTCAAGAAAAACAAGAAATCCTTATCCTAGTAAGTTTAATCCTCTATAACTTTTGTCAGTCAACTTTTCAGGCGCTATTTTTTCATTTGTGTATTGCCCTGGCGGCTTTTACAATGGCATCTGAGTTGATATTATACTTTTCCAGTAATTGCTGTGATGTTCCGGAATGAGGGACTTTATTGACTGCAAGGGATTTTATTTTAATATTATGATTAGCTAGTAAACTTGCCAGCATTTCACCGATGCCGCCTTCAGGATAATGGTCTTCTGCGACTATAATTGTGTTTCCGTGTTTTTTTACAAAGTCAATGAATTTACCTGCGTTAAAGGGCTTGATGCAGTAAATATCTATAACTGCTGTGTGAAGCCCTGAGCTTTTTAATTTATCATGGGCTTTTAGGCATTCATGTAGAGTTATGCCTGAACCTGCAAGTATAACGCTGTCAAAATTTGAAAACTTGAGGACTTTAAAATCTCCAAGGATAAATTCTTCTTTTTCATTGTAAATAACTGGTGTTTTTGGGCGTGTTGTTCTGATGTATTTGATTCCTTGTGTTTGTGATGCTAAATTAACTAGTTTTTGTGCTGATACTGCATCGCATGGGTATAAGACGATTGAGTTTGGCAAAGAACGAAATAATGCGATATCTTCTAAGCCCATTTGGGATGCTCCGTCCTCGCCTATTGAGACTCCTGCGTGAGAGCCGCATATTGTCATGTTTGAATGTGAGATAGATGACATACGAATTTGATCATGGGCTCTTGTTAGAAATGCTGCGAATGTGGAGACAAAAGGAAGATAGCCTTTTTTTTCTAAGCCAAGAGCCATTGAAATCATGTTTTGTTCTGCGATGAAACACTCAATAAACTGATTTGGTGCTTGTTCTTTTACTTTTTCTGCGAATGTTGAGTTGCTGACTTCTCCGTCTAATGAAATAATCGATGGGTTGGAGTAAGCTAAGTACGCCAATGCTGTGCCGTAAGCTTCTCGTGTTGCAATTAACTCGCCAATATTGTAATTTTTAATTATTGGTTTTTTTGTTCTTGGCTCTGTTTTTCTTGACTCTTTTGGCTTTTTGATTTCAAAATTAGGCATTATAGGATTTGGAATTTCTTTTAGCGCTTTTTCTAATTCATCTTCTTTTAATGCTTTGCCATGCCAGCCGTTCCTGCCTTCTAAAAATGAAACTCCCTTGCCTTTTATTGTTCTTGCAATTATTGCTGTTGGATAGTTTGATTTTTTTGCGTTTTCTAAAGCGCTGATAATGTTTGAGATTTTATGCCCGTTTATTGTTATTGCTTTCCAGCCAAAACTCTCAAAGCGTTTTTTGTATTCAGCGATATTGTGAGAAAGCATGGTTTCTCCTCTTTGCCCTAATTTGTTTACATCAACAATTGCACATAAATTATTGAGTTTGTAATACGAAGCAAGCTGAATCGCTTCCCAGACAGAGCCTTCTGAACATTCGCTATCTCCTAATAAGACATATGTTCTGTAATGTTTTTTTTGCATCTTTGCTGCGAGAGCCATTCCTATGCCTATACCGAGACCTTGTCCAAGTGAACCTGTTGCTGCTTTTATCCAAGGTAGTGCTGCAGATGGAATTGGATGTCCTTCTAATGAGCTTGATATTTTTCTGTATTCCATTATGTCTTCCTGAATGCATTTAGCTCTTGATAATGCTGCATAAAGAATTGGGGCTGCATGTCCTTTGCTTAGGACAAACTCGTCATTGTCATGATTATTCGCATTATCTTTATCATAAGACATTTCATGGAAAAATAGGCAAGTGATTAGTTCTGCTGATGATAAGGCAGAGGTTGCGTGCCCGCTGCCTGCTGCTGTTGTCATTTGCAAAACATCTCTTCTTAACAAGTTAGCTATGTCCTGCAGTTCTTTTGCATTCACCATCTTTTATAATTCCAGATAGAGAAGCAGATATAAAAAGGTTAGCAGAGGTTTTATAAATAAAATAAACATCTATAATCATGAAAGGGGGCGTGGTTTTTGCTATTTGTTTTGTTTCTTTAATGATTTTTGGAGTTCAGCTCGCTGCTGCTGGAATTGAAGAGGAGATTAATAAAATAACTTATTATGCTGAAAGTTACGAGACTGGCAACATTAATTACGCACAGCTTATGGTTTACATGGCTGCGGCAAGGAATGATATTGAGGGCGTTTTGCATACTAGCGGGGATAGAAAGCCGCTGGATGAGACCCAGCTTAAGGCAGTGCTTGGCGAGCCAACTGAGACAACTGGATGGGCATGGTCAAATAAGGAGCAAAAAGAAAAAAAGATTGGAAAAGATGCGCCTGGATGGAGAAAGGTAATTTTTGACGGAAAAAAGCTGCAGATTATGCTTGAAGCCTGGCCGCAGATTGCTGAAAAAGATAACGAGCAAGTGCTTTATTACGGACTTCATTTTTCAACCAGATTTAAAGAGCCTGATGAAGGCGAGAATCTTGATTTAAATGTTGATGAGATAACAAGCCTTGCTGAAAAATTCAAGATAGACCTATCTGATGATAATGCCAATGCGTTGGTTGATGCAATAATTGAGGCAGAGAAGCCTGTGCAATCTTACCTGCAGGAGAACAGCCAGAAGTGCGAGAATATTCTGAACAAGCTTATCGGAAGTTCGTACAGGAGAGATTCACGCGAGACAATTGTCAGAGAGATTAAGATTTATCAAGGAGATGATTTCGAATCCCAAGCAAGATTAGAATTTTGCGAGGATTGTGACTGGACATGGATTAATTTTGATATTCACAGCTGGGAGAGGAATAACTTTGGAAATGACGAGGTGAGAGAGACAGACTTTGAAAGATACAGGGACTATAGTTCTGATAAGTTTAAGGAAGCTATCAGAGAAGCGGTTGAGGAATATAGAAATGCCAACAATATTCAGGAAGCGTACTCCATAGAGAGAAAAATCAGGGAGCTGCATAATTCATGGATGCAATCAACTAATGATGTGCATGAAGAGGTTGAGAAAGCTATGCAGGAAAGAAGGCAGGAAATTACCAGCCCTGAAGATATTGAGAGATATGACTTTGAAGATTCAAGGAGAGATTTTGAGCAGATTGCGAAAGAGCTGCAGAAGAAGCGCGCTGAAGAAATAAAAGATTTCTATACGCAGCTATTCTCGTCTTATGAGCAAAGAGAATATCGCTATACGCAGATAGATTATGAAAGAAGGTTGGTTGAGCAGTTTGAGTCAGCTGGCGAGATGTGCTCCAATAAAATTGATGACAATAGCAATGGGGAGATTGATTGCGCTGATTCTTTTTGCGCAGGACAGGTTTGCGGCTCTGCTATAGTTAAGGAGAAACGCGGAGAAGAAGAAGTTGATGTTGCGAGAGACATGTTTTGCATAGAAAGAGAATGTAAACTTGAGGAAGCGCCTTTGGAGAAAGAGCCTATATGCGGAAACAATATATGTGAGGACAATGAGATTGAAAGCTGCTCTCAGGACTGCACGCAATGCCCAGAGCATGAGCCGATAGCTTGCGAGGGAAATGTTATATTTAAGGGCAAGGATGATAAGGGATGCCCTCTTGAGCCGATATGCATACAACAGGCAACAACCTGCAGCGTTGATAGCGATTGCAGCCAGCCTTTGTGCGGGAGTGCTTCATGCGTTGAAGGAGAATGCAAAACTGTGCAGCTTACAGAGTGCAGGGAGGAAGAGTGTGTTACTGGAGAGCGCGAAGTCACGGGATGCATCTCTGGGGAAGAGCTTGTGGTTAAATTATGCGTTGATGGTCTATGGGAAGATACAGGACAGCAATGCGCTGCTGGAGAGCATGAACAAGCTGAAACAGAAGAACAAGCTGAAACATATGATGAATGCAGTGCCAGAAGTGATTGCGGAGGGGAAAATGACGTGTGCAGCAACGGGCAGTGTGTTGTCTTGCCCGAAGTTATAACAGAAGATATAGAAGAAATAGTAGAAGAGATTGTGCAA
>ERZ1292623.4678-Hain-H51-01um-R1-4678-length-11154-cov-10_pt1 | contig 11154 bp, 22 predicted proteins | sample MGYA00564398_ERZ1292623 | MGnify/ENA primary metagenome ERZ1292623 (study PRJEB36523, sample SAMEA6512633) | groundwater metagenome | collected 2019-01-07 | study: AquaDiva: Metagenomics assemblies of 32 groundwater samples
GCCGCGACATGGGCCAGCGGTTCAGCACCCGGGCGGAAGCGCTCGCCTGGGAGGTCCGCAACATTTCCACGCTGTTAGATGGCCCCGGGGACGGGGCGAGGAGATAGACGACCATGGCGACCTACCAAATCAGCAGGCTGGCATATGAGGGCGTGGCGAAGGAGTCGGAGGGGGTGACGGCAGACAAGATCGCGACTGCTCATGGGTGCGAGATCCTCCCCGCCGGCAACGGCCTGCCCGCGATCGTGGTGGCGGCCTACTACCGGCAGGGCGGACCGCGGGACGACGCCCGGGTAGCGGAGTGCCGCGCGGCGCTGCGCCAGGCCGGCATCGACGAGAGCGACTGGCTGAGTTAGCCCCACCCAGCGCGCCCGGTTCTGCCCCGGTTCGACTTCGGGGCGCGCTCTCACCCGTAGCACCGAGGAGGCAGCAATGACCGACGGACAGACCAGGGACGAGCGGATCGACGAGCTGGTAGGGGAGGTGGCGCTGCTGGTCGGTGATGCGAGCGGCGACCTGCGGGGCATCGTGGAGCGCGCCTACGCGGACGACAGCAGCGTGACGGACGAGGGGATTGCCGACATCGTGCGCCAGGCCGAGGCTGACCACAAGGCGAACGTAGCCCACGACGCGCAGTAGCCACACCCCGCCCTGACCCGGCGCGTGAGAGTCCCGGGTCCCATGCAGCACCGCTCGCCGGGGAGGCACATATGATCTGGCACGTTGTATCGAACACCGAGGGGACGATCCTCGGTGTGTACGGTTCCGCGCTCTTGGCCGACGCGCAAGCCAAAGCGGCCGAGGTCGAGCGCGGGACGGGTTGCGCCACTTTCCTGCACCACGTGTTGAACCGCCCTTCCATGGGTGGGTCCATCTCCATGAAGAACGTCGGGGGCATCGGTGGCTGAGATCGAGATCTCACCCGAGGGCGAAGCCATGGCCGTCTACTCTGACGACCTGGCGCCAATCCTCGCTGAGCTGGGCCCGCTCCACGTCGAGCGGGCCTCGCGCGTCGAGTTCGACAACACCCGCGCCCAGTGGGGCGTGTGGTCGCAGGCCGGCCGCGACATGGGCCAGCGGTTCAGCACCCGGGCGGAAGCGCTCGCCTGGGAGGTTCACAACATTTCCACGCTGTTAGATAGCCCCAGGGATGGGGCGGAGGAAGTAAAGCCCACCTTTTTCCCCACCGGAGGCACCAAACCATGAAGCGGACCGATCTCGTTCTCGGAGCGGTCATTGGCCGGTGGACGGTGGCGGGCCCCGAGTGCCGCGTGCGAAAGATGCCGATGGTGCCCTGTCGCTGTTCATGCGGCACGCAACGGTTGGTTGGCGTGTACGGGCTCCTCAAGGGGCAGAGCTTGTCTTGCGGATGTTATCAGCGCGATCGTGTCTCGCAGCTACTTACGACGCACGGGCATTCTTCCCGCCGCGGGCCATCGCCGGAGTATCGCGCTTGGGCGGGAATGGTCGGGCGGTGCTATCGCCCATCTCAATCATGCTACGAGCGCTACGGCGGCCGGGGGATCCGCGTATGCGACCGTTGGCGCGACAGTTTCGCAGCGTTTTTAGAGGACATGGGCCCGCGCCCTACCGCGCTGCATACGCTAGATCGCACAGACAACGATGGCGACTACGCCCCAGGTAACTGCCGCTGGGCTACGCGGGAGGAGCAGGGAGCGAATACTCGCAGAACGATCCGCATCACCTGGCGCGGGAAAACGCAAACCCTGGTCGAGTGGGCTCGCGAGACAGGACTCCCGTACCTGTATCTATACCACCGTCGCGCGCTGGGGTTGGTCGGGGACGAGCTTTTCACCCTAAAGCATTCGAGGAAAACATGATTGAGAACCTTGTAGCGAGGCTGAACGCGAATTTCTCGCTTCTCAGCATGACCACGCCCGAGGAAGCCCGCGCCCGCCTGGAGATCGCCCGCGCCGCCAGCGTCACGAAGCGGAAGCTCTACCTCTGGAGCATCACCCAGGGGCTCGAGAGCTTCACGGTGGACGGTGGCTTCAAGGTCGAGGACATCGCCGCGGGGGATCCCGGCGCGGGGGCCCGGCTCCTGGGCGGGGGCCCGGATGACAAGTTGGGCAAAGATTCGATCCTGGTCCTGCTGGATTTTCAGCCGTATCTCAAGGACCCGGTCGTGGTCCGGTCCCTGCGCGACGCGCTCACCCCGGCCCGTGAGCGGATGAACACGGGCATTTTCCTCGGCGCCGCGTTGGAGCTGCCCCCCGAGCTGCGCCGTGAGGTGGCCGAAATCGAGCTGCCGATGCCCGACGCGACCGACATCGAACGGACGATCGCCGCGACGGTCGAGGCGAACAAGAAAATGAAGGGCCTCATGGTGCCCGAGGGCGAGCGGCTCTCCCACCTGATCGAGGCCGGGCGCGGGTTGACCGCGGCCGAGCTGGAAAACGCGCTGGCGCTCTCTCTGGTAGCGCACCGGCAGATCGAGGCCAGCGTGATCAGCGGCGAGAAGGCGAGGGCGATCAAAACCTCCGGCGCGCTCGAAATCCTCAAGCCTCCCGCAGGTGGCCTTGACGCGGTCGGCGGCCTCGGCGCGGTCAAGGACTGGATTCGCACCCGGGCGCGGGCGTTCTCGCCAGAGGCGAAAGCTTACGGCCTCCCGAATCCGAAGGGGGCGCTCCTGGCGGGCATTCCTGGCACCGGCAAGTCACTCGCGGCGAAGGCCGCTGCAGCGACCCTGGACATTCCCCTCGTGCGGCTGGACGTCGGGGCCCTGTTCGGCGGCCTCGTGGGCGAGAGTGAGAGCAACGTCCGGGCCGCGCTCAAGACGATCGACGCGATTGCCCCGTGCGTCGTGATGATCGACGAAATCGAGAAAGCGTTCGCCGGGTCCAGCGCCGGCCGGTCGGGTGATTCGGGCACCTCCTCCCGGGTGCTCGGGAGCTTCCTCACCTGGACCCAAGAGCACGAGAGCCCGGTTTTTCTGATCGCGACGGCGAATGATGTCACGTCCCTCCCCCCGGAGATGCTGCGCAAGGGCCGATGGGACACGATGCTCTTCGTTGACCTCCCCTCGCCGGCTGAGCGCATCGAGATCCTGCGGATCCACCTGGCTATTCGGAAGCGCGACCCGGCCAAGTTCGATCTCCCACACCTCGCCGCGCTCACCGACGGTTTCAGCGGCGCGGAAATCGAGCAGGCGATCATCGACGCGATGTTCGCCGCGTTCAGCGACGGACGCGAGATCGCGGGGGAGGACATCGTCGCGACCATCCGTGCCACGGTCCCGTTGTCGAAGACCTCGCGGGAGCAGATCCAAGCGCTCCGCGACTGGGCCAAGTCGCGATGCGTCATGGCAAACGGTGTGAAGCCGGCCGAGACCAGCGCGCCGGCCAAGGGCCGCAAGGTGGCTTCGTAATTCACCCCCTCACTCAGGAGACCTGACCATGTCCCATGTCGTGAAAGTCCAGACTCAGTACCGCGACCTGCCCGCGCTCGTCGCCGCGCTCGAGGCCCAGTTCGGCAAGGGCAACGTCGAGCAGCACGTCCAGCCCGTGCCCGTCGCCGGGTGGATGGGCCAGAGCAACAGCAGCGTGGGCCATGTCGTGGTTCGCCGCACGACTACCCAACTGGTCAACCTGCACGCCGACCTCGGCTTCCTGCGGTCAGCCTCGGGTCAGTACGAGGCGATCGTAGACGATTACGACAAGGCGCTCCTGGAGCCGCTGAAACAGCGCTACGCCGTGAGCCTGGCCACGAGCAGGGCGAAGGCTCAGGGCTACACCGTCAAGCAAGAAGCCGGCGTCGGCGGCAAGGTGCGCCTCGTGCTGTCCAAGTGGGGTGCGTAACATGGTCCATGAATTTTATGTGGGCCAGGTCGTGACCGTGCGGGCGGATAGCCCAAGCTCAATGAAAGGCTGCACTGGCCACGTGGTTCAGGTTGGACCCGGTTGCGCCACCAACTTGCGCATCATGATCCGCATCGAGAACGAGCCCGGGATCTGGGTGATGCGTCCCATAGAGTTGGACTCCAACCAGGAAGGAGCCGCACCATGAAGACGATCACGATCGAGATCGACGCCGAAGGGAACGTGAGGGTCGAGGCCCACGGCTACAAGGGCATCGGCTGCAAAGACGCGACGAAGGCGCTCGAAAAGGCCCTCGGCGCCGTCACCGAGGACAGCAACAAGCCCGAGATGTACGAGAATAATTCCGTGGTCACGACGTCCAACAAGTAGCAGCACCAAACGAGCGAGGAACACGAACATGCCTGAGAATATCAACACCCCCGAAGCGATTGTGGCAGGGTTGGTTCGGCAAGGCTACCTCCTGGACTTGAACGTCAGCCGCTGGGCTGGCCAGGCGCGCCTGACCGAGGCCGACCTGGGGCTGGAGGGGCTCACCGACTCCGACCTGCACCGGCTCGGGCGCCGGCAGCTCGTCCCCGCCGAGGAGCTGGCGAAGGTCATCCGGCACGAGGCCCGGGCCCGCAGCGCGGTGTCGGACGTGTCCTACACGTTCCCCCTGGGCGGCGCCCGGTTCGTGCCGGTCAAGATGCTGGGCGGCTTGCTCGCGAAGCTGGACAGCATCCGCGGCGACTTCATGGCCGCGGTCGAGGAGTTCTGCGCCCACTACGGGCAGATGTCCGCTCACACTCGCGCCGACTGGCGCGCGAACGCCTTGCGGATCAAGGCCGAGCTGGGCAAGGACGATGCCTGGCTGAGCGACTTCGAGGCCAGGCTCGCGACGGCCTACCCCCCGGTCGAGAAGGTCCGCGCCGCGTTCAGCCTGAACTGGAGCCTCTACCAGTTCGCGCTCCCGGCCGGACTCCAGGCGCAGGTCGTCAACGCGGCTGACGCGGTCGAGGCCGGGCGGCTGGCGAACGAGGCGAAGCGCCGGGTCGAGGCGCAGGTGAGCGCGTTCGTCGGCGAGGCCGCGGTCGAGCTGCGGAGCCGCGCGAGCGAGCTGTGCCGGCACGTCGCTCAGCAGATCAGCAAGTCGGGGGACAAGGTGAGTGAGCGCACCCTGGAACCGCTGCGCGAGATGATCGCCCAGTTCCGGCAGCTCGACTTCACGGGTGACGCCGGCTTCGCGGCCGACCTGGACAAGCTGCAGAAGGAATGGCTCGGGAACAACAAGGGCACGGGCATCGCGAAGGACCTGCGCGAGTCGGCCGACTACCGCAAGGCGATGACGGACGCGCTGAGCGCGGTCGCTGACGGCGCCGTGGCCAAGTCAGAGCAGGCCGCGAGCGAGGCGCTGGACCGGTTCCTGCGGATGGGCGGCGCCGGCCGGGCCGTCGTGGTGAGCGAGGAGGCGGGGGCGTGAGAACGCGGCGTAGTCCCCGCAACCAGGAGCGCCTGTGGCGCGCTCTTGGTGGCGAGGCGCCCGCGACCACGCCGGCACAGGCAACGGCCGGCCCGGTGGAGACCGCTACGCGCATCCTGGACCGTGCGCGCAGCGACCCATTCACCAGCCAGCGCACCCTGCGCATGCTGGAGCGTGACCTCGCGGCGGCCAGGCGTCGCGAGGCGCTGGAAAGGAAACCCACCGTGCACGTGACCCACTACCAGCAGCGCATCATCGAGCTGACTGTTTGCACCGAGACGGAAGCCCGCTCCGTCGAAGCGTACATGCGCCTCGACCGCGGAGTGCTCGATGGCCTCGTGGACTTCGACCGGCTGGCGCATGAGTGCCTGGAGGCCGTGCGCTACAACCCCACGGCCGCCGAGCAGTTGGCGAAGTCCTACGGCTTGTAGTTCGCTGTGCACCCGAACCGGAGCCCCATGACCACCCCCGACCTCACCAGCTACGACTGGATCGTGATCAGCAGCAGCGCCGGCAAGGACAGCCAGGCCATGCTCGATTACGTCTTCGGGCTTGCTGAGGCCGCGGGGGTGCTCGACCGGGTGGTGGTTGTCCACGCGGACCTCGGGCGCGTCGAATGGATGAAGACGCGTGAGCTGGCCGAGCGCCAGGCAGCCCGGTACAGCGCACGCTTTGAGGTGGTCAAGAACCTCACCGATCTCCTGTGGCGCATCGCGACGCGGGGCAAGTGGCCCTCTGCCACTGAGCGCTACTGCACCAGCGACTTCAAGCGTGGGCCCATCCGCACGCTGCACACGCGGCTCGCGCGTGAATGGAAAGCGCGGGGAGGCAAAGGCGCCTGCCGCATCCTTGACTGCATGGGCCTCCGCGCACAGGAGAGTACCGCCCGTGAGAAGTGCAACGTCTGCAAGGACCGCGAGGTTCCGAGCAAGGGGCGCGTGTCGAAGCGGTGGGTGTCGCGGTCCACGTGCACGACCTGCCGCGGAACGGGGAAGCGGAACCCACTGGTGGCGCTGCCCGAGGCGTCGAGCCGCAACAAAGAAGTCTGGGAGTGGCTCCCCGTGCACGCCTGGAAGCTTGAAGAGGTCTGGGCGCGGATCAAGGCGAGCCGCACGCACGACCTGGCGCATCCTGCCTACGCGCTGGGCATGCCGCGGTTGAGCTGCGTGTTCTGCATCTTCGCCCCACAGCCCGCACTCATCCTCGCGGGCAAGCACAACCCCGAGCTGCTCGCCGAGTACGTCCGGGTCGAGCAGAAGATCGGCCACACGTTCACCAAGCGCAAGCCCACCGCCAACAATCCCTGGCGGGGCAGCATCGCGGAGATCAAAGAGGCGGTCGACGCTGGGGAGACGGTCGACCCGACCACGATGAACGACGCCTGGAATATGTAGCCTGCTCCACCTGGAGGTTCACCATGAAGTCATTCAAGGACGTGAAGGCCCGGTTCAAACCCGACGAGGAGATCGAGGTGGTGAATCATGTTCTCCCCGAGGTGTCTGGCCGCCGGCTCATCACGAATGTTCGTGGCGGCGGTTACTGGTTCAGGTCGATCCCCGCTCGTGCCCACGAGACCAACTGCTGGTTCGCCTTCCCCAAGGTTGCCTCCCAATGCAAGATTGACGGCCCGGATCAGGTCACGTTCCGGGACGTCAACGGCGTAGACTGGGTCACCGTACGGTTCCCTCCGGTGACGCCGTGAAACGTGGAGCAACGATGCTGGCCCCTGAGCGCCGCAAGCTCAGCTACCTTGTCAGGAAGTTCGTCCTCGCGAACGGCGGGAGCGAGGTACGAGACTACGCGGACCACGTCGGTTATACGCTGCCCACGGCAGCCGGCGAGCTGAGCGTCACCTACGACCGCGGATGGGGGACCATCTTCGGCCGGTTCGAGGACGTCGAGGCAGCGAAGAAGCTGCTCGGAACTGCTCCGTACAACCGGCTGAACCCGTACTCGGGGAAGTGGAACTTCCACTTCGGGAGGACCACGGCCGAGGCTGCGTTCGAGCAGTGGACCGGGGTGCTCAAGGTGTACGGGCTGGTGCTGAAGGCGGCTGCGGAGAGCGTCTCGGAGAGTAGGGATTAGATCGCGTGGGCATCGCCCCGCACTCCAGGTCCCCGGAGGTTACCTCGCTCGTTTTCTCCGAGGGCCTGTCTTTTGGTTGCATGTAGAATGCTGATATAGTAGTCTGCTGTCGGTGGTTCTTGGCGCCGCCCTCTTCGGTGACGACATGAACCCAACCCAAGGAGCAGGCAGGGAAGCGGGGCGGAGAGCAGCGCAGCAGAGCATCACGGTCAGGACACGGGAGGCAGGACATGGGAAACGAGAACGAGGCGGGCACGATTCAGACCCCTACGCGTGGGGTGACGACTGGCTATGCGCGGCCGGCGTACCTCGCCACCCGCTTCCCATGCTGCGGCGAAGGGTGCCGACTTCGGTACGTCAAGGAGGTTCCGCGCGAAACCTACGAGCGCCGCTGCTCGCGCTGTGGCCAAAAGTGGGACGTGGAGCGCAGGACCGCGAAAGAGGGTGTCGGCGCGCGTCTCGACATCGTGAACTGGACGCCGGAGGGCGCGCTCTCGATCGAGGCGGCGCACGCCCTGGCCAAGTCGAAGTCCCACCCCTAACCCCAACGGACACGGAGAGAGCGATGGCGAACGAGAACGACAAGAAGCCGCAGCACACGCCGGGGCCGTGGACGGCCAGAGGGCAGGTTGTCTCATGCTCCAAGGGCGTCGTCGTCGAGGTAGAGAGTTACCCCGACGAAACTGCCGAAGAACATGAGGCCGTGCGTGCCGATGCCCGCCTCATCGCCGCCGCCCCGGACCTACTCGCCGTGGTCAAGAAGTGGATCGAGCTTCGGGACGGCGGGCCGATGGGGCTCACCGGCGCGGGCGAGTGGCTCACCAGACTCGAGGCTGCTGGACGGCTCGCTCTCGCGAAGGCGAGGGGCGTCTGATGCCTGGGGGACGAAATGAGCGAGTCTGAGCACAAGCCAGCGCACCATCCCATCACCGGCACCGGCTACCAAGTCTGCGAGTGTGGAGCGATCCGGCGTGTAGAGAACGGCAGGACGCAGGAGGCGGCTGGCACGCCTGCGCCGCGTGCGTCCTGCCGAACCTGAACTGCGATCGATCGGGGAAGCCATGACCGAGACCAAAGACGTCGTCCGAGCCATCGAGAAAGCGGTTGAGGCCGCCGCCAAGAAGGGCGCCACGCTGGACTTCGAGAAGCATCTCCCAAAGGGGAAGACGCTGTTCACGAACCGCGAGTTGATGAACGCTGTCGGCCAAACGCTCACCGAGATCGGCATCCCTAACAATCTGTTCAAGAAGGATGGAGACGAGGTATGAGCCCCCTTATCCCCGTGCTCTGGGAACATTTCATAAAGGGCGGCGCGCAGATGCCCGAGGAGATCCCTCCTGACTGCACCATCGAGCGCACCCGGGCGGGGCGCAACCAGCAAGCCGCAGGGGCGTGGAGCTGGTACCTGTGGAGCCAGCAAGACCACGAAGCCGCACGGGTCCTGATGATGCGCGGGTCGTGCTGCACAGCGCGTTCGGTGGCACGAGCGCGGAAGGTTTCGTGTCTCATCGAGTCCACGACGGCGGAGCTGTACGTGGAGGAGCCTTGAGCAGAGAACAGAGTCGGTTGCGCAAAGGGGCTCGGGCGATGGAAAAGCTGAGCGAGGAGGCGCAACGGCTCTACACCACGTTCCCGTTCCATGTCGCGGCCGAGCTGCGCCAGGCGCTGGACGCCGCCGCGATGCAGTACGGGGCCGCCGGCCGTGTGACGGTCGACGCTTCGGTCCTACGCGAACTGATCGAGGCGATCGAGAGTGCGGCGCAGACCAACCATGAGTTCGAGAACCTGGCCGATGCCAAGGCCAAGCGGATCCGCGAGGTGCTGGCCGAGCACGAAGGGAAGCAGAGCCCTACACCGGACTGCATGACCTGCGGCGCACCGACCGACGGTGAGTGTCACTACGAGAGCCCGGTCCCGGCGCTGTGCGAAGCTGTTGACAACCTGCTAGACGATCTGTAAAAGACGATGCTAGTAGATTAGGGGTGACACCATGGCAAAGTCGAAGGGTTCACGACCGATGACCGCTGGAGGTCGCAGCCTCAAACAGTCGAAGGGGCAGGACGGCGGGGGCAAGCGTAGTAGCAGGAGAAAGGTATGGTACGAGAACGGAGGGGTGAAGTACGGCGTCCCCGCCACGCTCGGGAGCTGGCCGACGGGGAAACCCCCCGAAGAAGTGGCCGCTCGTCTCAGTATCAAGAAGGTTTCGTAGTTCCGCACCATCTACCAGAGGGGCACCACCACATGGCCAAGACCGCTTTCGACGCGTCGCGTTCCAACGTCTTTCTCCTCGCGCCGGAGGACATCGTTCTCATCACGGACGAGCAGCACCCGCTGTACGACGAGCGGGTGAAGCTCCCCATCAACGAGGGGATGGTTGTCAGCATCATGGAGCACGGAGTCACCACCCCCATCACCGTGGTCAAGGACGGGGAGCAGGCCGTCGTCATCTCCGGGCTCCAGCGCGTGAAGAACGCCTGCGAGGCGAACAAGCGGCTCAAGAAGGACGGCAAGGAGCCGGTGCTGATCAAGTCCGACGTCAGGCGCGGTGAGGACGTCGACCTGCTCGGCGTCGCCATGCTGGGGAACGTCCACCAGGACGACCCGCCCATGGTGACCGCCTCGAAGCTCCAGCGGTACATCAACATGGGGCGCACCGAGGCTCAGGCCGCGGTCGTGATTGGCCAGAAGCTGTCCTACGTGAAGGCGCTGCTCACTCTGCTCGACTTAGCGAAGCCGGTCCAGGCCGCCGTCACCGCTGGGGACTTGTCCGTGTCCGCCGCCGCGTCGCTGTCTGGGCTGGACCGCGAGAAGCAGATCGAGGCCATGCACACGGCCGGCGCCGGGAAGAAGCCCGGGAAGAAGACGTCGGTCAAGGCCGCGAAGAAGGCCGTCAAGAAGTCGAAGGGCGAGAAGGACACCGACGCGCCGGGGAAGAAGGAGATCAAGGCGCTGCTCTTTTCCCAGTTGCTCGACAGCGACGACACCGTACACGCGCTCGCGTGGGTGCTGGTCGGCGAGAGGAAGGGGAAGATTGCCGCTGCCCTGAAGAAGCTAGAAGCGGTAGAAGAGGCCGCGTAGCTCAGAGGCCGCGTAGTCCAACCGCGCAGGAGAGCCCATGCCGAAGAAGCCCATGAAAAACACCCTCATCCCGAAGCCCCGTGCGGTTGGTCGGCGCATGGGCTACCAGGTGAATCTGAATTCGGCTGAGGCCGACTTAGTCGACGCCGCCGCAGCCCGAGCTGGGATGACCCGAGCCGCGTTCATGCGGCAGGCGAGCATCGAGAAGGCGACGAGGACCCCATGAACTCCACCGCATTTACCTGCCATCTGCAACGCTTCAACGCCTGCTCGAGAGCCCAAATCTGGGCGCAAGGCAAGTCCCTCCAGCAAGCCTGGAAACAGTGTCAGCGGGGCGACTGGCTCCTCTGGCTTGCCGCGCGGGCTGGCGTAGACTACCGGCAGGTAGTCCTCGCCGCGTGCGACTGCGCCGAGCAGGCTGCGCCGCACTGGACGCCCGATACGCAGCTCGCCTGCGCGTGGGCCCTCGATGCTGCGCGGAGGTGGGTAGTTGGAAAGACGGATCTGGAGGAGGTGCGCGCCGCCGCCTGCACCGCTACCGCCGCCGCCATCGCCGCCGCCGACGTCGCCTACACCGCCGCCATCACCGCCGCCATCACCGCCGCCGCCATCGCCGCCGCCGACGTCGCCGCCGCCATCGCCGCCGCCATCGCCGCCGCCAACGTCGCCTACACCGCCGCCTACACCGCCGCC
>ERZ1292623.4680-Hain-H51-01um-R1-4680-length-11152-cov-66_pt1 | contig 11152 bp, 14 predicted proteins | sample MGYA00564398_ERZ1292623 | MGnify/ENA primary metagenome ERZ1292623 (study PRJEB36523, sample SAMEA6512633) | groundwater metagenome | collected 2019-01-07 | study: AquaDiva: Metagenomics assemblies of 32 groundwater samples
TTTTTATTTTTTTGTGGTAAATTATTTTTGTTCGTTGATAATTTGATAAACCGCTAATAAACCCAATAAACAGAGGAGGTTTCAGATGAAAATTCTGGTTGTTGACGATGACAAATCAATTAGAGAATTCTTCGAAATTTTTTTGAAAGAGGGGGATGTTATTTTTGCCGCCACCGGCAACGAGGCGAGAAGAATGATTTTAGAAAATGGAAGCCTCGATGTCATTATTACAGATTTAAGAATGCCTTCGGCTCCTGATGGGCCGATCAGGGTGAATGAGGGGATTGAGATCGTACGTTTTGCTCGGCTCGCCGGAAGGCGATGCCGAATTATTCTAATGTCCGGCGATTTGACGGACATTGACGCGACGATCGCTCAGGCGGCTGGCGCGGACTTTATTATCTCCAAGCCTTTTCAGATTGGCGAGCTGAGACATATTCTCGGCACCGTCAAAAAAAACGGCGGATAAAAAGGAGGAAAATGAAATGACAAAGCCCCTCGTTTTGGTAGTTGAGGATTGTGATTTGCAAAGAGAATTGTTAAGGGATTGTTTGATTGAAATTCACGGCTGCGAAGTAATATGCAGCTGTGACGGAGAAGAAGGGATTTGTAAAATAAAACAAGAAGGGGAAAAAATTATGGTTGTCTTGAGCGACCTTCGTATGCCCAGAAAAAACGGGCTGGAGGTCGTCAGGTTTATTAAAAAGAATTTTCCAGAGATCAAGGCAATTATTATGACCGCTGACCCTATTTGGATGGTTAAAGAAGCGGTTATTGACGCCGGAGCCGATGAACTGCTTCAAAAGCCGTTCGATATCGATGATCTTGCTCGCCTTATCAACGGATTAAAGGAGGCGAGGCTAACCTCGTGATTTTTTCCGGAATTTTGAGCATTGCGCGGCTTTTGCGCAATGCTCTTTTTATTGTGCTATTGACAAATCATTTTTTGTTTCTAAAATATAAATTACCTATGAATTTAAAACCTCTTTCCAATCATCTTTTTATCGAGCCGATTGAAGAAGAAAAAATCACCAAATCGGGGATTGTTATTCCGGAAACCGCGGAAAAAGAAAAACCGATTAAAGGAAAAGTGGTTTCCGTCGGCCCCGGCAAATTGAATGAAAAAGGCGAAAGAATCCCAATGACGGTTAAAATCGGCGATACGGTTTTGTTCAAAAAATACGGGCCGGATGAAATTGAAATTGACGGCAAAAAATATTTGGTCGGAGACGAAGACGATATATTGGCGATTATTGAATAATCAAATTAAATTATTAAATTTTATTATGGCGAAACAACTTTTATTTAACGAAAAAGCGAGAACCGCCCTTAAAAAAGGCGTTGATAAATTAGCCGACGCGGTCAAGGTTACTTTGGGGCCGCGGGGACGAGCCGTAATTTTGGGCAAGAGCTACGGCGCGCCGATTATCACGAGAGACGGCGTTACTATCGCCAAAGAAATCGAGCTGGAAGATAAAATTGAAAATATTGGCGCTGAACTCATAAAAGAAGTGGCTTCTAAAACAAACGACGTGGCCGGCGACGGCACCACAACCGCCACCTTGCTTGCTCAAACGATAATAAATGAAAGTTTAAAGAGCGTCACTTCCGGAGTTGATCCGATCGGCATTCAGGAGGGCATCCAAAAGGCCTATGACGCCGTTTTGGAAAATCTGAAAAATCTTTCCCAGAAAATCAGCGGTAAAGAAGAAATCGCGCAGGTAGCCACCATTTCCGCCCGCGACGAAGGAGTGGGCGACTTAATCGCCGACGTTATTGAAGCAGTCGGCAAAGACGGAGTGGTAACAGTTGAAGAATCTCAAACCATCGGTCTTTCAAAAGAACTGGTGGAGGGCCTGCAATTTGACCGCGGTTATATTTCGCCTTATATGGTTACCAATCCAGAAAAAATGGAGGCGGTTTTGGAAAATCCCCATATTTTGGTAACGGACAAGAAAATTTCTTCCATTAACGATCTTCTGCCTCTTTTGGAAAAACTTGTGGCGGCCGGCAAAAAAGAGCTGGTGATTGTCGCCGAGGAAGTGGAAGGAGAAGCTTTGGCGACTTTGGTCGTCAATAAGATCAGGGGAATTTTCAGCGTTTTGGCCGTTAAAGCGCCCGGATTCGGCGACAGAAAAAAAGAAATGCTGGAAGATATCGCCGTTGTGACCGGCGCGGATTTTATTTCGGAAGACATCGGTCGCAAACTGGAAAGCGTTGACGTAAATTCGTTGGGACAATCTCATCGCGTAATTTCTACCAAAGACAATACGACGATTGTCGGCGGCAAGGGCTCCAAAGAAGAAATTGAAAAAAGAGTCAATCAGATTAAATCCCAGATTCAGAAAACCGATTCGGATTTTGACAAAGAAAAGCTTCAGGAACGTTTGGGTAAATTGTCCGGCGGCGTGGCGGTGATTCGCGTAGGCGCGGCCACCGAAGTGGAACAAAAAGAAAAACAGCACCGGATAGAAGACGCCGTGGCGGCGACGAAGGCCGCGATTGAAGAGGGAATAGTGCCCGGCGGCGGAGTGGCGTTAGTCAGAACCGCCAAAGCCGTCAAGGAATTGATCGATAAGCTTGATAAAGACCAGTTGCCGCAGATTGTCGGCGCGAAAATCGTTTTGGAAAGCGTTTACGCGCCTTTGAAGCAAATCGCTGAGAACGCCGGTTATAACGGTTCGGTGGCGCTGGACAAGGTTTTGGCCGGCGAAGGCGATTTTGGATTTAACGCCGCCACCGGCAAATATGAAAATCTTATCAAAGCCGGCGTTATTGATCCGACGAAAGTTACGCGTTCGGCCATGCAAAACGCCGTTTCCGTCGCTTCAATGCTTTTAATCACCGAAGCGGTGGTGGCTGATATTCCGGAGCCGAAAGAAAAGCCGAATCACGGCCATTCGGGGATGGGGATGGGGGAATATTAAAATTAAATTTCAAACGTTTTAAAAATCCGCTTCGTTGACAGAAGCGGATTTTATAAATATTAATCTTTCATGTATTATATATAGGAGGATTAAATATGAAAAAAGGAAAATTCATTGTTTTGGACGGAATTGACGGTTGTGGCAAGGGGACGCAAGTAAAATTACTAGCGAATCATCTTTTCGACGGCGATAAAAAGAATCATATTTTTTTGACGCGAGAGCCTTATAATAGCGAATATTACGCGAAAATACGCCAATTTTTAAAAGAAGGCATTAATCCAAAAGATAATGCAGAGGTTTTAACAGAATTGTTTGTTAAAGATAGGAAAGTTCATGCGGAATTAATCGGCAATTTTTTAAGCCGCGGCATTCATGTCATTTGTGACAGGTATAAATATGTGACCTTGGTTTATCAAAAAATTCAAGGGATTTCTTTTGAAAAACTTCTTGAAATGCATAAAGGAGTTTTGACGCCGGATTTAACGATAATTATTGATATGTCGGTTGATTCGGCCATGGAACGCGTTACAAAAGACAGTAACAGGCCTCATAAAGAAGTTTTTGAACAAAAAGAATTTCAGGAAGAGGCGCGCCGCAATTTTCTTATGCTCCCAAAAATTTTGCCGGACGAGAAAATAGTTGTCATTGACGGCGATAAGCCGATAAAAGAGGTTTTTGAATCTGTTAGGATGGAAGTTGATAGAGTTTTGTGAAAATAAAAAATAAAAAGGAGGAATTATGACTGGTATGGCGCTATTATTGATATAATGGCGCTTTTTTGTTAATTTAAATTTATTATGGTTTCTTTGTATCAGCCGGAAAAATATAAAATATTTTTAGGAAACGGTAAATCCATTGGTTTTTGCACGGTTTGGAATGAGGCGGAAGCGGTTTTTAATAAATCAAAAATTCTGCGAAAAAAAACCGCTATTTTAGGAACACTTTATAGCCGTTCCGGAGTAAATATTGTTTTAAGAAATTTAGCTCTTAATCCTCAAATCAGAAAAATCATTCTTTGGGGAAATGGCGGGCTTTCAAATACGCAATTCGGCATCATGGGGAGTTCTTTGATTAAAAAAATTTGGCAAGACGGAATTGAATTAGACGGAATGGTTAGGGGAACGCAGTTTAAAATTGAAAAAGAAATTGACCCGAAAATTTTAAATAAAATTATCAGCAATGTTGAGATTTTTGACGCGAGCGATATGTCTATTGAAGAGGTTGAAAAATATGTGGCGGGCATTGACATTGAATGTATTTCTTATATGGATCCAGTTAAATTTCCAGAAGCAGTTTTGGAAAAAATTGAAACTTTTCCTTCCGAAGAGATAGGTTGGCTGGTTAGGGGAGATTCTATTTTGGAAGCATGGTTAAGAGTGGTGGAAAGAATTATGCGTTATGGATTAATTAAGGGAACTCAATATGGATATCAGCAAAGAGAGCTTATTGGCGTTACCTGGGTAATTTCCAGCGAAGACCCGGATAATCCCGATTTATCTTTTGGAACAGATTGGCCGGAAGAGTTAAAAAAAGTAATCGGCGCCATAAAAAAAGATATTAAAGAATATTTTTCGGTATTTTTATCTCCTGAACCGCCGGTGGGAATCTCTTACACTTATGGGAATCGTTTAATGAATTACCCCGTAGCAGAGCAAGCTCGCTACGGGGCAGGTCCGTTGAATGGCAAAAATACATTGGACCAAATAGAGGAGGTGATTATTAAGCAGTTAAAAGATTCTCCGGATTCGCGAAGAGCGATAGCAACAACGCTGGTGCCGGAAATCGACGCTTTTTCAAAAGAGCCTCCCTGTATTACTCAACTTCAAGCGCTTCAAAGCAGGGGAAAACTTCATTTTTTGGCGACTGTCCGCAGTCATGATATTTTTAAGGCCGCTATTCCCAATGCTTTTGGCTTAAGAATTTTGCAAAAAAGAGTGAGTGAAAAATTGGGTTTTGAATTGGGTCAGCTTCAAATTACATCGCAATCAGCCCATATTTACGAGCAAGATTGGGATAACGCATATAAATTGATGAAATGCGTGTTTTGGGAAAGAGAGCCGAATTTGACTTTTGACCCCAATACGCAAAAAGACCCGCGCGGCTATATGATAATAAATATTAAAGACGGAAAAATCAATGTTGTTTTTCAAGGATTACAGGGAGAGGAGCTGATGAATTTTGAGGGTGGAAACGCCAAAAAAATCATTAAAAAAATAGCTCAGTTAGAACTCTTGAGCAGGTCGGACCATTTGCTTGATATCGGCGCCGAGCTTCAAAAAGCCGAAATCGCGTTAAATCAAAAATTAAAATATAATCAGGATAAAGCAATAGAATTTTAAATTTTATGGAAAAAGAAGAAAAACACCCACGTCCTTCCTGGGATGAATATTTTTTAAATCTTATTCAGGTAATCAGCACTCGCGCGACTTGCGACAGAGGGAAAGCCGGCTGCGTTATTGTTAAGGACAAAAGGATTCTGACTACCGGTTATGTCGGTTCCCCGATTGGTTCAAAACATTGCGATGATGCCGGCCATGAAATGCATACTGTGGTTCATGAAGACGGGACACAAACCCGACATTGCATCCGCACCGCCCATGCGGAGCAAAACGCGATTGCTAATGCCGCCAGGTTCGGCGTTAGCCTTAACGGAGCGACTTTGTATTGCAATATGACTCCGTGTTATACATGCGCAAAGATGATTATTAATTCCGGAATAAAAAGAGTTGTTTGCAATAAAGATTATCACGCCGGAGGAAGAAGCAAGGAAATTTTTAAAGAGGCGGAAGTTGAATATGTTTTATTGAATAATGAAATCCAGAAATATGACGATATGTGATAAAAAATTAATTATCGGTTTGGCGGGTGAAATGGCGAGCGGCAAAGGGACAATTACCGATTTTGTCCTTAAAAATTACAATGGCAGAAATTTTCGGTTTTCAACGATTCTCAGGGATATTTTAAATAGGCTTTATTTGGAGGAAACGCGCGAGAATTTGCAGAAACTTTCCACTTTATTGCGCGATAATTTCGGTCAGGATATTTTATCGTCAGCTATAGCGAAAGAAGCGAAAAATAGCGAAGATAAAATATTAATAATAGACGGCGTCAGAAGGCTGTCGGATATTAAATTTTTAAAAGATTTTTCCGGTTTTAAGCTTATTTATATCGAAGCCGACGTTGAAAAAAGATTTCAAAGAATTTCAACGCGCGGCGAAAATCCCGATGATAATACGAAAACTTTTGAACGATTTAAAAAAGAACTTGAACAAGAGTCGGAAATTCAAATTAGAGGATTGCGAGATTTCGCTGATTATATTATTGATAATAACGGCTCATTTGAAGAGCTTTATGCTCAAATTGATAAAATTATTATAGAGCTTTGTAAGTAAAATCAAACAAAAATTATGATTCTTTCGGACAGAGACATTAAAAAAACAATATAACAAAAGAAAAAAATCTCTTTATATAAAACAAAAAGAGCCGACAATGGCCAATACAAAAAATTTGTTTAAAAATCAATAAATTTTATTTAACCTTTTTATTTTTACGGCTACATTTGAATTTATGAAGATAAAAATCGTAAAAATTGAAGAAGACGCGAAAATTCCGAATTACGCCAATTTAAGCGATGCCGGGATGGATTTATTTTCAATTGAAGAAGTTGTTTTAAAAATCGGCGAAAGACAAGCGATAAGAACCGGAATTAAAACGGAAATTCCCGATGGCTATGTCGGATTAGTTTGGGATAAAAGCGGTTTGGCGTTAAATAACGGCATAAAGACGATGGCCGGCGTGATTGATTCCGGTTATCGGGGAGAAATAAAAATCGTTTTGATAAATTTAGGCGATGAAGATTTTGAAATTAAAAAAGGCCAAAAAATCGCCCAAATGCTTGTTCAAAAAGTTGAACGGCCGGAAATTGAATTGGTTGACGAATTAAACGCGACGGAAAGAGGGGAAAACGGCTTCGGAAGCACGGGATTGACGTAACGGCCGAATCCGTTTATTTTGTTAAAAAGGTCGCGCAACGCAGAAATTAGAATTTAGAGAAATAATATGTCTTATTTAACTTTTACAAATGTTATTATCGCCGTTGTCGCTATTGTCATTCTTTGGATTATTTTGACTTACAACGGTTTGATTCGTCGGCGTTATCGGGTCAGGGAAGCCTGGTCGGACATTGATGTTCAGCTGAAACGCAGATACGATTTAATCCCGAATTTAGTGGAAACCGTCAAGGGTTATATGACTCATGAGCGGACGGTTTTTGAAAAAGTGACCGAAGCGCGGACAAAAGCGATGGGAGCCGGCACGAAAGAAGAAAAACTCGGCGCCGAAAATGTTTTGTCAGGAACGTTAAAAACGCTTTTCGCTGTTTCCGAAAATTACCCCGATCTTAAAGCTAACGCCAATTTTTTGGACTTACAGAGAGAATTAGCCGATACCGAAAATAAAATTCAGGCCAGCCGCCGGTTTTACAACGGCAATGTGATGGAGTTAAACACCAAAATTGAAATTTTTCCTACCAATTTAATCGCCGGCGTTCTGGGTTTTAACAAAGAAGAATTTTTCGGACTGGAATCGGAAATCGAAAAAGAACCGGTGAAGGTAAGTTTTTAAATTATGACTCTTTATAGTCAGAAAGAATCAAATATTCGCAAAACGTGGCTGCTTTTCAGTTTGTTTTTAATCGTTGTTATCGGTCTCGGATGGGGTTTCAGCCGGGTTTACGCCGATCCGTCAATTTTGTATTTCGCCGTTATTTTCAGCGTTTTGATGAATGTCGTCGCTTATTGGTTCAGCGACAAGATTGTTTTAAAAATGTCTCGCGCCGCGCCGGTTGAAAAGAAAGACGCGCCTGAACTTCATAATATCGTTGAGAATCTGGCCATTACCGCCGGTTTGCCGATGCCAAAAATTTACTTGATCAAGGAAAATCAGCCCAACGCTTTTGCCACCGGCAGAAATCCGAAATATGCGGTGGTGGCCGTAACCGACGGATTGCTGGAAAGACTGGATCGAAGCGAGTTGGAAGGCGTGCTTGCCCACGAGCTTTCCCATATCGGCAATCGGGACATGCTGATTTCAACGGTAGTTGTCGTTTTGGTTGGTTTTATTTCCATTCTTTCCGATATGTTTCTGCGGTCAAGTTTTTTCGGCGGTTTCAGAAACCGCGGCAACAGAGAAGGCGGCGGTCAGGCGCAAATCGTTTTTATGCTTGTCGGCGTTGTTCTATCGATTCTGGCGCCGCTCGCCGCGATGCTTATTCAGTTGGCGATTTCCCGAAAAAGGGAATTTTTGGCCGATGCTTCGGGCGCGCTTTTGACGCGTTATCCGGAAGGATTGGCGCGGGCGCTAGAAAAAATTTCTTCAAATAAAACTCCGATGCGGGCCGCCAACAACACCACGGCTCATCTTTGGCTTGACGATCCGTTTAAAAATCGCGGAAAAAATTCCTGGCTTCATAAAATGTTTATGACTCATCCGCCGATAAACGAAAGAATAGCGGCTTTGCGCGGACTGAAAATTTAAATGACCTTTCAGGAAATTCAACGGCTTAAAAAAGAAATTGAAAGATTAAAAGAGGCGGCTTATAAAGATGAGCTTACCCGTCTTTATAATCGCCGGGGATTCAAGTCGGAAGCGGAGAAATTTTTGAAAGAAATAGCGGCTTTCAAGAAATATCCGAACAAAAGAGAATCTTTTTTGGTTAAAAATTTCGGCTTGATTGTTTTTGATATTGATAATTTTAAAAAATTTAACGATCGATACGGCCATCCGGCCGGCGACGAAGTTTTAAAGAAATTAAGCGGGCTTATTTTGGAGCGTATCAGGGACATTGATTTGGCGGCGCGCTGGGGCGGAGAGGAAATCGTCGTCGGATTGGTGGGAGCCAGCGAAAAAGACGCTTTTAACATTGCCGAAGATATTCGCGAGAAACTGGCCAGTCAGAAATTTAATTGGCAAGGGGAAAAACCGGGTTTTACCGTAAGCGGCGGAGTGGCGGATTTTAACGAAGATAAAAAATTGAAAAATTTCGACGAATTGTTTGATTTAGCCGATAAAGCGCTTTACGCGGCGAAGGAAAGAGGAAAAAACCGCATTGTCAAATCAAGCGATTTGTCTTAAAATTAAATAATGAATATCAACAAGAAAATTGTCGTTGCCGTTCTGGCGGTTGCGGTTTTAATCGTTGCAGCTATTTATTATTGGGCGAAAGACGGCAATTCCGGAGGAAGCGTTAATTTGCCGGTTCCTTTGATTGACGCCGTTTCTCAATCGGATTATTCAAAAGGCAACAGGGAAGCGGCCGTTATTTTGGTTGAATACAGCGATTTTCAGTGTCCGGCTTGCGCCGCTTATTATCCGTTGGTGAAGCAACTAAGCGAAGAATTTGGCGATAAAATGGTTTTTATTTATCGTCATTTTCCGTTAAGTCAGCATCAAAATGCCGAATCCGCCGCCGTCGCGGCTGAAGCGGCCGGCCGGCAGGGAAAATTTTGGGAAATGCACGATTTGATTTTTGACAATCAAAACGAGTGGGCCAAGTCGGCCAGATGGTCGGTTGAAGACATTTTTGTAAAATACGCCGAAAAACTTAATTTGGATTTGGAAAAATTCAAGGCCGATTTGGATTTGAAAGAGATAAAACAGAAAGTAAGCAAAGATTTGGAGAGCGGCGTTAACGTAAGAGTAAATGGAACTCCGACGTTTTTCTTAAACGGAAAAAAACTGTCTACTCCGCGGAGTTATGAAGAATTTAAAGAAATAATTGAATTAATAATAAATAAACAATAATAAAATTATGAATGAAAATACAAAAATCATTGTTTTTTCCGTCATTGCGGCTGCGATTGTCGGCGGTATTAGCGGCTGGGCGATTGTTAATTTTCGAACTCCGAGCGACGAAGAATTGATTAAAGAATTTTATCTTGTTGAAAACGCCGTTCATGTTTCGCCGCACAGCTTGCGTAAAAAAATGTCAAAAGGGGAGACTGACGGATTTATTTTGGTTGATTTGCGGAGCGCGCAGGAATATGAAAAAGAACATATTATTGCCGCTATTAACATTCCGGCCTACAAAGACCCGGAATACTCGGCTTATGACGAAAAAGACAGGATTGTCAGCGCGTTTCGTCAATTACCCAAAGACAAAGAAATTATCGTTTATTGTTATAGTACGCCTTGTATGACTGGCCGAAAAATCGGTCAAATGCTGGCCGAGAACGGCATCTATGTAAAACATCTTGGTATTGGCTGGAACGAATGGCGTTATTCATGGAATCTTTGGAATCATGACGGAGAACTTCCTTCCAAGGCGGAGGATTATATCGCAACCGGCAAAGAACCCGGCGTTGTTAAAACAGGAGAATTGCCGTCTCCGTGCGGAGAAGGTGAGTTCGGCTGTTAAAAAATATGCCGTTTAAAATTTTTTTTCGGCAACTTAAGGAAAAATTAGGTCTGGCTTTTTATCTTAAGCCGCAGTTATATTCGTTTTCGTATTCCGTCCGCGTTGAAAATTTTTATTCGGAAAACAATGAAATAACCGTAATTTTTCCGGTGGCTGGAGAAACTGTTTCGCAGAAAATAAAAAAAGCGCCGGTTTTCAGTCCGGCAGGATACATAGAAAACAGCGACGCAAAATTTAAAAATCATTACGTTTGGTGGCGGACGGTTTTACCCGCTAAAGGAAGCGCGGAATTTTCCGAAACCGGCGAGATTGAGGTTTTTCCAAGCGAATTTTCTTTTGAAAAAGGCGATTTTTTCTTGGATGATTACCGCAATGTTAAAAATTTAAGCGAGTATCAACTTTATCTTTTTTCCGATTATTATCTCAGCGGCCGCGATGAGAAAATAAAATCATTGGCTGAAAAAGCCGCCGGCGGTGAACAAGGGACGGTTAAAACCGCCAGAAAACTTTATGAGTTTACAAAAAATTATTTGACTTACGGCAATCCCATAAAGGGGCTTTACGGTTTCAAAGACGCGATGGTTAAGCGCGAAGTCGATTGCGGCGGCTTCGCTTCTTTTTTGGGTTCGCTTTGCATGGCCAAAGGCATTCCTGCGAGGATCATCGCCGGTTTTTGGGCGGCTCATCGCAATCATAACGGCGGTCAGCCACCGATGCACGCTTGGCTTGAGCTTATGATGCCCGACGGCCGATGGCTGCCGACCGATCCTTCGGTTGAACATCTTTTATCGCGCGGCCGAACCGATAAATC
>ERZ1292623.4681-Hain-H51-01um-R1-4681-length-11152-cov-8_pt1 | contig 11152 bp, 8 predicted proteins | sample MGYA00564398_ERZ1292623 | MGnify/ENA primary metagenome ERZ1292623 (study PRJEB36523, sample SAMEA6512633) | groundwater metagenome | collected 2019-01-07 | study: AquaDiva: Metagenomics assemblies of 32 groundwater samples
TCATCCCCCTGGCCGCCATTTCCGGCTTGGGTCTTTTGTTTATTTTCAATCATCATCGACTTATTTTTCTCGGGGCCGCCGCCATCTACCTTTATTCCCTGGTTTTAGATACCGATCTTTATTTCAACCACAATGGCCGGCTTTTGGGTGAAGGTTTTAACGCCGGTCACAAACAGGCAGTGGCGCTCATCAGGCAACTCGATTCGAAAAAAGTTATCTTTACCGATGTTTATGGTCAGCCGTATATCTACTACTTGTTCTACACCGCCTATGACCCGGCCAGTTACCAGGCAAAAAACAACTTTATTAGCGGGGGAGTCGACGTCGGCCGCGTTCCTTCGCTTGATAACCTTGAATTTCATCAATTTTCCGTTGACGATATCACTACCGGCCGGGATACCCTCTTCATCGGCACAATTGGCAACATCCCCGATACCTTCAATGGTACGACCGAGAACATTACCTACTTTGATCAGATCAATTATCCCAGCGGACATCCTATCTTCCGGGTCGTCAAGACCAATTAACTTATGAAAAAACACTTTCTTCTAATTCTTATCTTGCTTCTCGCCTTTATTCTGAGAGTGCCCTTCTTAGATAAATACCCCGCCGGGTTAAATGCCGATGAAGCGGCGGTCGGCTACAACGCTTATAGTCTCCTTCAAACCGGTCGGGACGAGCATGGTACCAGCTGGCCACTGGTCTTTCGCTCCTTCGACGATTACAAACCGGCCGGCTATTTTTACCTCGTCCTTCCTTTTGTGGCCGCCTTTGGTCTAAACGTCTGGGCCGTCCGCCTCCCCTCTGCCCTGCTTGGCGTCGTCTCGGTCTATTTCATTTATCTTTTAGTAAATAAATTATTTCCCAAAAAATCTCATCTTTCCTCACTCGCCGCCTTACTACTAGCCATCTCACCCTGGCACATTCACTTCTCCCGCGCTGGTTGGGAGGTAAACGCCGCCTCGACCTTTATGGTCATCGGACTCTATTTCCTCCTCAAAAGCCTCCACAATACCAAATACTTTCTCCCAACTACCATCTTCTTTGTCATTTCTCTCTATACCTATCATTCTCTCCGCGTCATCATCCCCCTTGTTTCACTGGCCTTCCTCTTGATTTATTTGCCTGACATTAAAAAACCGGTCATTATCTCCATTATCTTTGGTCTCCTTCTTCTTATTCCTCTGGGGCTCCAGTTCACCAGTCAGGAGGGCCGGTCCCGTTTCTCCGGTGTTTCTGTCTTTGCCGACACCGGCCCGTACTGGGAGGCGCTGGAATACCGTCGTGACCACGCCAATATCTGGATTAACCGTTCGCTCCATTCCCGGTTCGTCACTTATGGTCGGCGGTTTGTTGAAAACTATCTTAGCCACTTTTCCCCGACATTTCTATTTATTAGTGGGGACGAAATAGGAAGAAGCAAAACCCCGGAGGTTGGACAACTGCTTTTCGTGACCGCCCCCTTTTTAATTTTAGGGCTCTGTTTCTTAATCGGCAAAAACAACAAAAGCGCCAAACTTATCTTAACTTGGCTGTTTATTTCTCCCCTGGCCGCCGCCCTTACCTTTCAGTCTCCCCATGCCCTCCGCGCCCAAAACATGGTCTATCCCCTGGCTATAATTACCGGCCTCGGTCTCTTCAAATTTCTTTCCCTCATCTCTTCTCTAAATCTTAAGCTCCTAATTCCGATCTACTTACTGCTAATTACTATCTTTGGCTATAACTTCTCCCGCTATCTTCATCTCTACTTCGTTCACTACCCCAAAGAGTTGCCCTATGCCTGGCAGTATGGTTTCGATCAAATCGGCGCCCTGGCCAAGAGCCGTTATGACAGTTATGACAAGATAATCATCTCTGACCGTTATGACCAGCCCTATATCCTCCTGGCTTTCTTTACCAAATATCCCCCCCAAACCCTCCAGAAAGAAATCAAACTCACCCCCCGCGACAAATTTGGCTTCTCTACCGTCACCAATTTTGGCAAATATGAGTTCCGGCGTATCGATTGGGCCAAAGACAGCCGGACAGCCAATGCGCTGATCGTCGTCGCCGACGAGAAGGCCCCCGATGATCTGACTATCGACCGGATTTTGGACCCCGCCGGCCAGCCGATGTATCGGATTTATGATACCAACAAACTAAAATGACACTCGTCAAAAAACAATTTCTACTTTTCATTTTTCTTGCCCTTTTTGGCATCAGCCTTCGGCTGATTAGTTTTGGAAAAATTCCCTTCAGCCTTTTTTCCGACGAGGTCGACATCGGCTACCAAGCTCTGTCTTTTAAGCAAACCGGCCGGGACTATTTCGGTAATTTTCTACCCCTCCAATTTCACTCCTTATCCGACGTCCGCGCCAGTTTGCCTATCTATGCCGCCATCCTCGTTTCCTATCTTCCCGGTATCTCCCTGGAAACGGCAATTAGATTAGCCCCCCTTCTTTTTGCCGCCGCCAGCCTGCTGCTCATTTATTTCTTCATGAATTCTTTTTGGGATTATTTCAGACTGAAAAAACCGGGCGGCGTCCTGCTTCCCGGCCACTTCGCTGTTTTTACCCTAAGTTTAATGCCCTGGCATTTCACTTATTCCCGGACCGGTTTTGAACTAAGCCAACTCTTCTTTTTCACCCTCCTGGGCTTTTATTTATACTTTCGCTATCTACTGTCCCGGAAAACAAAAACGCTTGTTTTTAGCCTGATAGTTTTGGGCCTTACCCCAATGGTCTATAGCACTGCCAAGCTGGCTCTGGTCGGCTACCCACTCGTTCTCTGGTTATTGGCCGACGGCCCCAAGTCACGCCGAAATCTATTTTCCCATTGGTATCTGGGTTTAGTCCTTTTTCTGCCCCTGCTCCTTCTCTTTCTTAATGGCGGCGCCGGCCGACGCTTTAGCGAGATTGCCATCTTCACTGACCCCACCATTTCCTCGGAAGTTAACTATGCCCGTCAAACCGACCTGGGGCCGAAACTTGTCGTCGGCTCCAGCCCGAGTTTGCTTACCAAAATTGTCCATAATAAAGCCACCCTGGTTCTTTCCCGTTTTCTAAAAAACAGCCTTAATCCGTTGTCAACTTCCTTTCTGTTTGCCGCCGGGGATAGAAATCAGCGTCACGCCGTCCCGGGCTGGGGCATGCTCTTGAAAACATTTCTGATCCTTCTTACCGCCGGTCTCTTCTACCTGGCCAACAAAAACTCTCGTCATTTGCTAGTCTTTTTGGGTCTTCTGACCATCATCGCCGTCATCTCCTCGGCCCTCACGCGTGACGGAGCTGATCATGGTTCCCGTTTGTTTATGCTCATCCTGCCTGTCGTCATTATTCTTACCCTTGGTTGGGTTTATCTTTGCCGTTTCCGGCTGGCCCTGGTTATCCTGTTACTAATTACTCTGGTCGAGTCTTTCTTCTATTTCCACGACTATTTTATGCATTATCCCTATGTTTCAGAAAAGGACTTTCATACCGGCCTAAAAGAAGTTGTTCTGGCGGCCAAGGCCGAGAAAACCCTGGTTGCAATATCACCCAGATACGAACCACCCTTAATTTTCTATCTCTTTTACACGAAATTTCCAGCAGCCGAATTTCAAAGCCTAATCCGACAACCCGACCGCCTCTATCGCCAAATTGACGAAAAGTACAACCTGGAAGGTTTTCGGGTCGGGGACACACCCCTCTTTATCGCCGGGATTAGAAACCCCGCCGCCTGCCCGCTTTTTGCACAACTGGGTATTTACTATTTGACATTTCAGGAAGCCGCCTCTGTCCTTGGAGAGGGAGTAAAGAATATTGAACCGCTGATCAAGACGCCTTCCGGTCTGCCTCTCTTCTATCGGATTGAAGTTGACGAACTACCATCTGGTCAGCATTCGCTTCAATGTGTAAACGAGGTTTGTAGCCAGCCCGCCGGGGTTAGCATAAAGCGTGAAGGCCAAACTACCCTTGACCGGCTCCCCGTTGATAAAAAGCCCGGCTTCGGGAAATGTTTCGTCATAGGGGACAAATAGCTCCAGATCCGGTTTGGCGTCCGGCATGGTAAGTGTTATTTCAATCCCGCCTTTCGGATTTTTAATCGGCGCAAAGCGGAGGTTAAGGTCAAAGTCGTCGCCAATAGCGCCACTGCCGATGGGCAGATTCCGGACTTCCGATCCGTCTTTGTTGGCGATCTTCACCAATAAAGTTTCCTTTGTCCGCAAAATGAAATTTTTTAATCTTACTTTAATGGCGTTGATATCTGTTTCATTTGTCTCAACACGCTGACTGATTGTTGTTCTGGACGTAAGGGTGAATTTGGGAATAACCCTGTCCCGGTCGACCAAAATGTAATGGCCGTTTCGCGTCAGGACGTAATGGGCGCCGACAAAAATGATCGCCGCTGTCAAGACCAGTGTCAGCAAACTAATAAAGACACCGGGAGTTTTCCAATCTTCATCCGTTTCGTCCCGGACGACGGCGTGAACCGCCAGCCAGGTAGTTCCAGAAAGAAACAAAGCCCGGCCAATCCCGGTCAATTGTTCCCCCAGCCCAAATCGCTCGACCGTGACGACCAGGGGATTCAAGGAGTCAAAGGCATTATTCATTGCCTTAAACATCCCAAGGGCGACAAACTTGTCGTTAAAAAGAATCACCGTCAAAAAATATCCGGCAATTATCAGTAGATAAGCCGGCCAATTAGATCTTTGGGTCGCCACCGCCAGAACCAGAAGCGGGGAGATCCAGACCACCCACTGGGGATTGAAATAAGAAATAGCCAAAAGCGTTCCCAGGACAAACGAGTAACCCTCAACCAGGCTTAACTTTCTTTGTTTTGCCAGCCAAAGAATAAAACCCGCGTAAAGAGTCAGAAAAATCGGAATATAAAATCCGTCAGACAATTCAATCCTGGTCCCGAAGAGGGTATTAGATAAATTAGACAAAAAGATTGATCTAAAGACAAATGGGTCGACCCAGGCGGTCGCGGTCGAAAGAAAGAAAATTGCTAACCCACCGGCCAGCCCCACCGTCTTCTGTTTCGCTCCCCGTTGGTCGATCAACCAAAGAACCGGAAAAAGCAACAATCCGTACAACTTCAAGCCGGCGGTCAAGCCCAGCGCCAGATAACTTAAATTCCATTTATTCCGCTTGGCCAAATACAAAGAAAATACCATTGCCAGGGTCGGCAGGATATCGTAATTGGCAAAGCCATAGACGGCGTATAGCGTTAGCGGGTTAAAGATCCATAGCCACAGGACTTTCGTCTTGTTTTTCTCGGCCACCAGGCGGATGAGAAGGAAAGCAATCGCCAAATCGGCCAAAAGCCAGGGGATTTTCATGGCCAGAAGATCCCGGAAAATGTAGGGGTGGTTCAAAACCTGCCCTGCCCGGCCATCGGCCAGGAAGGTTGGGAAATAATCGGAAAACAAAAAACCGCTTATTTTCCGGTTTGCCTCAATCAGGGTATAAACCAACGGCGGGTAATAAATCGGTCTGCCGGTGTCAGCGGCGATACGATAGGCTTGCCTCCAGCCGGAATTGATAAATCCCGCCTCAAGGTAAATATTTTTGACGTCGGTATGAAATAGGAAAGCGGCCAGCAGCAGCCTGATAACTACTCCGACAATCACCAGCTTGAGGATCGACCGATCAGCCTTCATTTTCACACTCATTATGACATAATATAAAGACTGGGGTGTTGAATAAATAATTGGTTTATGGTAATATATCTTTACTAAACGTAAAAGGCATCCTAAACGGGTGCCTTTTGTATTTTTAATTGCTCTCTTAGATATTTAAAGTCCATAAATTTATCTCCGGCAAGAACCCTGATTTCTCTGGCTGTTCTCTCAGATCTTGCGAGTATGTGAACTTTCTTTCGTTTGTTTTTTAGATATTCAAGAACTGGAGCAAAGTCTCCATCACCGGAAAGCATTACTATTTCTGAATACTGGGACATGTATCTCATTAGGTCGAATGTCAAGTCTACATCACAGTTCGCTTTCTTGACCGTCGTACTTCCGTTGCGGAAGATTTTTGTAGGCTTAAGTCTTAGCCTATATCCAAACAAATCTAGTTTCTTGTAAAATTTGACTCTCTGAGTATACCTCTCAACCTCAAATTTTTCTGTTTTCTTTAAGCGCTCTGTCCGAAGTTTCCGCTGAAAATATTCCAAAAAAGCATAAACCATAACACCATGCTAATCCGAAGAAATACCGAATGTCAACTGGATAAAACAAGATCATCTAAAAATAAGTCAGAATCGGGAACGTTAGGTGGTCACTGTATGGGATCCTGTGCCATAATATACCTTACGATGAAGCTCTCCGTCACTCTGGCCACCTATAACGAAGCGGCCAATATCAGCCGCTGTTTGGAAGCGGTCAAAGACGTGGCCGACGAGATTATCGTTGTCGACGGTTCCTCGACCGACGCGACCCGCGAAATAGCCAAAAGTTTTGGAGCGCGCGTCATCAAAACGACTAATCCTGCCATCTTCCACATCAATAAACAAAAAGCCAACGACTTGGCGAAAGGGGATTGGATTCTTCAGCTCGACGCCGACGAAATCGTCACCCCGGAATTAAAAAAAGAAATCAAGCTATTACTGTCAGATAAATATTACGGTGTTGACCGCTGGGTCTCGCCGATTAAAAAACTTCTGGTCAAAAAACCAAAGGCCTTGACGACAGCAGCGGCCGCCTATTATCTGACCCGCAAAAACTTTTTTCTTGGCCGTCAACTAAAACATGCCGGCCAATACCCCGATCCCGTCATTCGTCTCTTTCAAAGGGGCAGGGCCCATCTTCCCGCCAAGGACGTCCACGAACAGATGGTCGTCGACGGTCCCATTGGCTTTCTCACTGCCGACCTTGACCATCACGCCACCCCGGACTTTGGCCGCTACCTGGTTCGCGAAAACCGTTATTCTTCCCTGGCCGCCGTCCAACTAAAAGAAGCCGGCGTCAAGGTTACCCTCCTCAACACGATCAACTATTTATTCATCAAACCGGCGGGCACGTTTATCTCTTTATATGTCCGCTACCGCGGTTTCCTCGACGGCTTCCCCGGTTTTGTCTTCTCCCTTTACTCCGGCCTTCATTTTGCTTTCTCTTATATGAAATTATGGGAACTCTATAAAAATGCCAAAGATTAAAGTCAAAATCGAAGGCGGTGAACATTCGGCCGGCCGGGGAGTCGGCTTTTATCGAAATAATCTGGTCGAAGCCTTGTCAAAACTCGATGGCCTTGAAATCGTTGGGGAAAACCCCGACTTGATCCATTATCCCTTTTTTGATCTTTTCTACCCGACCTTGCCCCAAAGTCTTTCTTTGCCCACCGTCGTTACCATTCACGATTTGACCCCTCTGGTGTTACCCGACTTCTACCCCCTTGGCCTTCGGGCCAGACTGGCTCTCTTTACTCAAAAATGCGCCATCAAGCACGTCTCGGCTGTACTTACCGACTCTCTTAATAGCAAAAAAGACCTCATCAAATTTTTCCACCTGCCCCCGGAAACCGTTTTTGTCACCCCCCTCGCCGCCGATCCTATTTACCTCCAAATACCCTCTCCATCTCTCCTAAAAATAATCAAAGAAAAGTATCGGCTGGCTGATAAATTCATTCTTTATGTCGGCGGCATCAATGCCAACAAAAATCTGGTCCGCCTGGCCCAGGCCGCTATCAATCTCAACGTCCATCTTGTTCTTGTCGGCGGGGAGTTCGTAAAACCTCCGCTCGAAACCTTTTCTCTAAAAAAACTTTTAGGCATCCAAAAAATTCATCCCGAAATAAAACAGTTCCGAAAACTTCAACAGCTGATTTCCGGGAGCCCTCTTTTTCACCTTCTTGGTTTTGTCTCTTCCGACGAATTGAATGTTATTTATCGTCTGGCTTCAGTTTATTGCCAACCCTCTCTCTACGAAGGCTTCGGTATGCCTCTTCTCGAAGCCATGACCGCCGGTTGCCCGGTGGTCTCGTCTGACACCGGTAGTTTGCCGGAGATTTACCCACCGGAAATCCACTCCTTCGACCCAACCAATCAAAAAGAGATCGAACAAACCCTTGCCAGAGCCCTTGCCCTTGCTCCCAAAGAAAAAGCTAGGCAAATCAAAGCGGGGATTATCAAAGCCGGGGAGTTTACCTGGGCCAAGACGGCCCAATTGACGTATGCTGTCTATCGGAAAAATATTTAAATCAGTTTTTCTTTGGCGACTTTTGATTTTGGCCGTCGCCGTTTTGGCTGTCTTCATTCTTCCCATCAAAGATTGCTGCCAAACTTTCGGAGCCAATGTTTCCTTCTCCTATCTGGCCGGCATTTGGTCCAACTTTGCCGGGGCAGATTTCCTTGACCTGGCCCGCTTCGGCTATGGTTATCCTCTAAAGCCCGGCACCTATGTCTTCTTTCCGCTCTTCCCGGCAGTGATCAGGCTTCTCACCACCATCATCCCCGACTATCTTGTTTCCGGCCTGATCCTGGTTCACGTCAGCCTGGTTTTGGCTCTTTATTACCTTCACCGCTTGGTCCGACTTGATCACAAAGAGAAAGTCGCCCAAAACACCATCCTACTTCTCCTCGTTTTCCCCACCGCTTTCTTCTTTGGCGCCGTCTATACCGAGTCCTTTTTTCTTCTCACCATCGTCCTTTCCTTTTATTTTGTTAGGAAAAAAATGTTTTTCCTTGCCTGTTTAATGGGGTTATTCGCTTCAGCCACGAGAGTCGACGGAATTTTTCTTTGGCCCGCTCTCATCTGGGAGATGAGACAGAACCGCGATCGTACCCCGCTGGTTTGGCTTCTCCTGCCACCCCTGGGCCTGCTTGCTTATATGAAATTATTAGTTACCAAAACAGGGGACGCTTTTTATTTTCTTAAAATTAGCCCCGACTTTGGACCAAATCTGGTTATTGGTAAGCTGATCTTGCTCCACCAAGTTTTCTACCGCTACGGCAGAATGCTCATTGGCAGTCAGTGGGCCAACCCCCTCTTTTTTACCATCGTCATAGAGCTTGCCGTCGGCGTTCTCTTTCTTATTCTTACCATTCTTGCTTTCAAGAAACTGCGCCGCTCCTACGCCATTTTCACCCTCCTGGCCTATCTTATTCCCACCCTTACCGGCACTTTTGCTGGTTTACCCCGCCATGTCCTGACTATTTTTCCCGCCTTTATTCTCCTTTCACTTTGGTATGGCAACCAGAAACCGTTAGTTAAAAAAATCTACTTGGCCGTCAATATCATCGCCGCTGTTTTTCTCATTGTTTTCTTTACCCGTGGTTATTTTGTGGGCTGAAAAAGATCAAGTGGAACAATTTATAATCAACATCAATTCATTCTATGCGGCGCTTCATTAGTATCTTCTCCACTCCAGCGGCGCGCTCATCCGCTATTTACTATTTTGGCAATTTTTTACTTGGATCCGGTCGTTACCTTTTTCACCTGGTCTTACTCCGTTTGCTTTTGCCATCCGAGTACGGCGAATTTCTCGCCTATTTGTCTTTGATGTATCTCCTGGGAATTCCTAACGGCACCATCAATACTATTGTGACGAAGTACGTCTCCGAGTTTAAAGGTAAAAACCAGGAGCGAACTATTAATCATTTCTTTTATTATTTCTTGGGTAAAATCACCCCCTACTCTCTGCTTATGGGGGTTCTTCTTATCTTTGCCAGCCGCCCACTGGCGGTGATCTTCAGGGCTCATCAGGGCGCCTTCGTTATCTTGGGCCTTAGTCTTTTTCTCAATTTTGCTGGGACGTTAATTCGGGGATATCTTAATGCTTTCCAACGTTTCGTGGCCGGCATCGGCGTCGGGGTCGTCGAAGCCATTCTCACTATCGCCCTGGCGGCGCTCTTTATCTCGGCCCGACTTTCGGCCACTGGCGCCGTTCTGGCTCAACTAGTTGCCAGCCTGATTGGAATCCTGATGACCCTTTTTCTTATCCGCAAAGCGGTTTACCCCAAAGCCGGCGGAAAGCCGGAAACATTCAAATTGTCCGGTTTTACCGGTTATAGCCTGATTTTCGCTCTCGGCACGACCTCATTGATTTCTTCCGACGTTCTCTTGGTCCGTTATTTTTTCAGCGAACATCTTTCCGGAATCTATGCCTCTCTTTCTGTCCTGGGCCGGATGGTCTACTTCGGCTTGGGCCCTCTCATTTCCTTGGTTCTTCCGGTGGCCGCCCACCGTCAGGCGGCCACAAAAACCGCGCGGTCAGTCTTTTTAAAACTTGGCGGTATCGTCATGCTTTTTGGGCTGGCTGGCACCTCTGTTTTCGTTATCTTCCCGGGCCTGATCGTTTCTCTTTTTTCCGGCGCCAACTATGCCCAAGCGGCCGCCTTCCTGCCTCTCTTTGCCGTCTCCATGCTCTTGTTCTCCCTAAATCTTTTTGCTCTTTCCTACCTAATGGCTATCGGCCAGCCCCAAGCCAACCGTTATTTTCTCCTCGCCGCTCTTGCCCAGCCCCTTCTCATCAGCCTTTTTCATCAGGACATCTCCCAGGTGGTTTGGATAAACCTGACTGTCGAATCCTTCCTTTTTATTCCTCTGCTCGGTGAAGTCAAGGCTTCGATATATAATCGGTCCTGAATGAAAAAAAACATCATTGACCAACCGCTGAGAGCCGACTCAAGCCTTCTTTCCGTCATCGTCCCCGCCTATAACTGCCCGACAATTGACCGCGATCTACTTGGTATCCAAAAATACCTCGAAGAACTTAGTTGCCCTTACGAAATTATCTGTGTCGTCGATGGCCCGAATTCAGCCAAAGACGAAACCGCCGATTTGGCTAAGTCAGTCCGCGGTCCGCGGATAAAAGTTTTTTACTATCCCGAAAACCGCGGCAAAGGCTACGCAGTCCGTTACGGCATGGCCCGGGCCAGGGGAGGGATAATCGCCTTTATCGATGCCGGGAATGATCTGAACGCCAGCGGCATCGGCTTGGCCTTGGAACACCTGAAATGGTACCGGGCTGATATTGTTGTCGGCAGTAAGCGCCACCACGCCAGTCGGGTCAATTACCCTCTAGACAGAAAGATCTTAAGTTTTATAGTCCAACGGGCCACCCGTCTTTTCTTTGGCCTAAACATCTCCGACACCCAAACCGGCCTTAAAGTATTTCGCCGCGAAGTTTTGGAAAAAGTGCTCCCGAGACTATTGGTCAAGCGTTGGGCTTTTGATTTGGAAATTCTAGCC
>ERZ1292623.4682-Hain-H51-01um-R1-4682-length-11151-cov-27_pt1 | contig 11151 bp, 30 predicted proteins | sample MGYA00564398_ERZ1292623 | MGnify/ENA primary metagenome ERZ1292623 (study PRJEB36523, sample SAMEA6512633) | groundwater metagenome | collected 2019-01-07 | study: AquaDiva: Metagenomics assemblies of 32 groundwater samples
TTTCTATTACCAAAAAGCACCCGTAAAATTTACGAGTGCCTAATCCCTTTATCCCCGGCAATTAAACAATCTAAAATAGATATAGATTATTAGAAAAAGATTGTCAAGGGGGTTTTTTGATGCCTACAGTATCTCTAACCTAGCGATAGCCCTTCTAAGACTTTCAGCAACATACGAAATATTATCTCTGGCCTGAGTAATTCTATCTCCGACCATTGGTTTAACCTGTTCTTCCTGAGGTCTGTCTCCAAATATCAGACTGTCTATTTTATCGGCGACTTGCCGTAGATCTCCGATAGCCTCAAATAATGTTTTTTCTGTCTTGTTATCTGCTCTATTTGTTATATCCATTAATTATCACCTCCCTTATTTATTTCTGTTACACCAAAATTCGTGAAAAGCCATCCGGGAGCATCCGATACACAGCTTGCATTTTCTATCTCCTAAAAGGCGACCAGTTTCTGTAACTGGGAATCCGTACATTCCCCCTATCTTTTTAGCCCAAGGAAAAACAAAAATTTTCATTTTTATTCTTAAAATAAAACTGTCAATTTGTGATCCAATCTCCTGAAATTTCATGTTTTATCTTGTTTTCTTATAACATCCAGACAATTATCAAACCATTTTACCCATTGTTTTTCGGTCATACTTACGTTTAGGGTTGTCCCCCTTTGGGAATGCTTATACCACCGAACTTCAATTTTATCATATTCGAAATTTGGTTTTATGGCTTCTTTTTTATTTGTTCCCCAATAATATTCCCTATATTTAATTCCCGGGATTCCTGGATCACCCAATTGGTCCCAGCTTTTCTGGTTTTTATTCCAGTAAACCCTTTCTATTTCTTCAAAAATATACGACAATAGCGCATCCACAAACTCGGGGCATTTATATTCGCTGACGGGATTTCCGAAAGCTAGTTGACCGAGTTCTAAATCGGATGCAGTAATCTTTTTGTTTTTCATATCAATCTCCGTTTCAAAAAAGCCTTAATCTTAATGTATAAATCCCATACGATTCTTGATGGTCTTAATGGTTTTTTTATAATCCGTAGCCGTCCTTCGGCAAGGTCCAAATATATTTTTGCTTCCATTTCAAAATTATGGATACCCGCCATGTTCACTAAACCGTGGTTTAGACGCTCTGCAGTAGGTCTAAATGACACTTTGGGTGGGAAAAGGACTAGAATCACACTCATGGCGTGGAATAGCCCGATTAGAGAATCCCCTAAATAAGATACGCCATAATATTCATGCTTTCTCGGTTCGTAAAAATTCCTTTTTCTGAAAGTTAAACCAAACCCCTTGATATTTTTCTTAAACCATTTTCTTATTTGGATTTCTTTGGTCGGAGAAAGTCTTAGAGTTATTCCTTCGGGATCTAAAAAGTAATGCCAGTTTTTATCGTTTTTTAAGATAACCCAATACAAGGAATTTAAAAACTCAAATTTTCTTCGTAGGTCAAGATTTTTCTGGTTGATTCGATATGTTAATAACTTCATTTCCCCTCCCCTTGAAAAAAACTGATAATTAAGATTATTAAAATTGAAATTAGAAACGCACCTATTCCAAAAACGATTCCCATACATAGTCCTTTCAATTCTGAATAACTATCTGAATAACTAGTTGGTTTAATCATTTCCCCTCCAGATTTTTTGTTAATTCTTTGAATAGTGGACTAATAAACATTAGATAAAATAACCAAGTGGCTATAAAATATGAGGAGTCCCTTCGTTTCTGATTTATTATTAGTATTATTGCTAAAACAATAAAATCAAGATTGGTGATTGTCGGTAACCCTAACCACTTAAAAAATCTTATCAATAATCGTGTTAAAATATAATCAAGTCTTCTCAATACTGTTTTCATTTCCCCTCCTTCTCTAGGGTTAATGTTTTAATAATTAAATGCTTAATAAGCATAAATATATTTTCAGTTGCTTTGCTCCATTCAAAACTTGCCCCATGAGCATTCTGTTTTGCCACCAAGCCGTCCTTAATCAAAAACTCAACTAGCTCTCTTAAATCTTTTTCGGAAAGATATTTAATATCTTCTATTTTATTATTAGCTTCATCCATTGTAAAAATCATATTTTCCCCTCCTTCTCTAGGGCGGAGAGGATGTCCAAAAGTGAAAATTTCATAATAAAAACTCCCTCCATATAATCGTACTTGTAAACTCCGAATTTTTTAATGCCTTCGTTTATTGCGTTTCTTTCTGCCCTCTCTATCTTCTCCACCATCTCTTGCTTCTGGGAGGCGAGGAGGGAACGGATAAAAAATTTTAATTTTTCAACAACATCTATAGGTTCAAATATAACCATTATTTTTTCTTTTTCATCAGAAACCTCCCCTACATACTCATTAACTATTTTATTAAACTCTTTCTCCCACTCTTGGGCCTGCTTGACTGTTTTCTCCCTTTTACACTTTCCGCACATTCCATCAAGTGTTTTAGTCATGCAGTAACAATGCGGACACAAGGACAAGTTCAGTTCCTGGGTCTGCTGGACTGGTAGTTTACTTGGTTTTTTGGTCTTCATTGTTTCCTTTCTTTCTATAAATTCAATAAATCCACTTTATGCTTATGCCGAGATATTTGCTTGCCTCTGTAATTTTGTATATCTTCATAGGGTTATATCAATGGTGTCCGTTAGTTAGGTATGTTTCATATTGGTTTTAGTTTCTTAACCAGTTTCATAAAATAATCACAAATTTTAGTGATGGCGGCTGACCTGGCTGACCAGATGACCGACTCGGCTGACTCGGCGGCTGACCTGGCGGCTGACCTGGCTGACTCGGCTGACTCGGTGGCTGACTCGGCGGCTGACCTGGCTGACCAGGCTGACTCGGCGGCTGACTCGGTGGCTGACTCGGCGGCTGACTCGGCGGCTGACCTGGCGGCTGACCTATTCTTCTCCGTGTCTCTAAAAAGGACTTTTTTGGCCGCCTCTATCGCTTGCCGGGGACGTAGGTCATTTGGATATTCTTTTTCAAAATTACCCAAAACCAATTCCGCCGAATAGATGGCCAACTTTAGCGAATCTTTTTTTGTCCACTTCCACGTTTTCAAAACCCTCATCTCGCGCCAACACTCTTTATTGATGTCAGCCAAATGCTCTCCCCGACATTCAACTAACGCCAACACTTCCCCTTGTACGTAAGAAAAAGCGTGGTACGGTTCCTCGCAGGCGTGGAAACCGGCTTTACACATTTCCAGTTCTCTGGTAAACTTCTTCCACTTCCCGATTTCCCAAGTTTCTTCCCCGCTTTCCGACTTTAGGCCGGTACGAAGGAATTTATAGCGTTTGTATGTTTTAGGTTCGGTTAATTTTTTCATATTTTGCCCTTATCGTTGGACTGGTGGTTTACCTGGTTTTTTGGTCATTTGGTTTTCCTCAACAATTCTGGATTTTCATAGATGTTGCCGATAACTTCGACATACTTTCTATCGCTAATATGCCAAAGACTAGTGCTGTCCCATGGTTCTCCTTTTTCTTCCATTTCTTTGAGAGTAGGATTGAAACACTGAAACTCATATCCGCACGTTTTGCCGATTACTTCTGCAAACCCGCCGTAACTACAATCTCCGTAATCTTTTTTGGCTGTTTTTATCTTGAGAATATCCCCTTGATAAATCCCTTTTCCATTTTTGTCTCTCAATCCAGTAAATTGCATCAGTTGCATTTCGGGTGCCGGGAACACCTCTCCGTCAATTTCGTAATAGTCATAAACATTTCCGTCAAAGCTGATAAAAATCTGGTCGTCGTCGTCCGGGTATCTCATTATCCTATTATGCTTATTCCACGCCCGAAATTTAATTTCCCGTTTTACTGGTTGTTGTTTGGTTGGCTTCATATTGTATATATTGATTTAACTCCGCAATTTTTACATTTCTGATTTGTTATTTTTTCCCCAAATGGAACTTGAATTATTTGACCTCGCCATGAAAACCCACGGTCTGGCCATCCACAGTTACTGCATCTGGCCTCAACGGTATAGTGTTTCTTCTTCATCAGTTGGTATTTGGTTGAGTTAGTCATTGTTTCCTTTCTCTTTCTTCAGTCAGAACTCTCAAAGTTAGATAGATTCCTAGGACAACCTCTCGGTCGGGCGTAGCCGTCGCTTTTTCAACCCCGTCTACCTAACTTTCAAAGTTCTAATTTTAGTTTTCTATATTCTTTAAAAGCATCTTTGTTATTTGGCAACCATCCATAAATTTGTCCCATAATGACCAATGCAATTTTTTATAATATGTTTGTCCAACTTCTATATTTTTCTTAGTTACTTTTTTCATTTTCCCCCCTCAATCTTCTTGGCGATAGCGTTAATGTACCTGCGATACCAGTGCCTACGCATATTGGACACACTACTTTCCCATCCATTCCCATATCAATATATTTCATCCCATAACAATTAGAACATATTTTCTTGCCCATCTCCTTCACAATCTTAGCTCGCTGGCGGGAGAGTTCGGAGCGGATTATCTCTTCCAATTCGGGATTGTAAAAAATATAGAACCCTAATTTTGGAATTTTCGTTTGCCCGAATTTGATCAGACGCATCACCCAGTCGTGGTTACAGATTTTTACTTTATCCTCCCACTCTTGGGTCTCCTTGACTGGTGGGGTGGTTATTTTAGTCATATAATTTCATACCAAGTTTAGAAAGCTCGCTTATTAAGTATTTTGCTTGTATCAATCCATTTATAAATCCTTTCCTATACTCTTTATGAAATGTATTGTCTGGGTGTTTTTCGCACCAAATTATTTCCTTATCCAATATCTGCATAATATCTTTAATTTGGTTCTTCATTCTATCTCCTATTTTAGTTTCCCCACTCTTTACGGTTGTATCAGTTTTCATTTGGACTCCTCAAATACTTTTTTATATTTTAATAAAACTTCTATTTTACCCTCTTCTTTGGCTATGGCTATTTCTCTATTGATAAATTCTTCTAGTTCTTTTTGAGAAACTACGGCATTACCTTCAGAACGAAAGAACATTCGCTGTAACCGCTGTCGCGGCGTAGACACCCTCAAAACAGCTCTATCAACTATATCTTTCTCTTTCGGCAATTTATGGTTAAATTTGAATACTCCACGCTTAATATTGAATTTTTGGTGTTTGGTTGATTTAGTCATTTTTCCTCTTTCAGCCATTTCTGCAAAGCTGTCAATTCCAAAATCACTGGATTTTTAGTCATCAGCTCATCTTCCGGCAGTTTGTCAAAAATAGCGATGGCTTCGTTTAGTACCGCCTCCGCCGTCTTTTCTGCGACAGTATCAAGGGCGTGGGAAAGGAAGGATTTAGATTTTTCTCTTAATCTCTTTGGGGTAAAACCATACATTATTTCCCAACGATTTATTTCTTGTTGTTTGACTTGTTTTGCCCACATCCTCTCTAGCGGCATAATTATCTCCTCAAACTCCGCCAGCAGGGAGGACTTTAGTTGGGATAGATTATTTGTTTTCATATTTTCAATTTCTTTACAATCTCTTGGGCGGCGATAAGAGCTTCATTAAAACCGATTATTATTCCTTCTTCTACGCCCGTTTTGAAGGCATCTTCTGGGTTGCTGAACCATGTATCTTCTGTAAGTTTTCCCGTATCCGAGTCCACTTCTTTCTTCATTTTCCCAATCTCTTCTATAATCCTTTTTCCACAATGCCTTGAATGTCCTGACAGTCTCTCCCCATCGGGATATTTTCCCGCTTCCTGTTCACACTTCCCGCAAATCCAATTTGAAGCGGCTTTGGTGGCTTCTAGGGTTTTAGGTTGATTGGTCATTTTCCCTCCTTCTCTAGGGCGGAGAGGATGTCCAAAAGTGAAAATTTCATAATAAAAACTCCCTCCATATAATCGTACTTGTAAACTCCGAATTTTTTAATGCCTTCGTTTATTGCGTTTCTTTCTGCCCTCTCTATCTTCTCCACCATCTCTTGCTTCTGGGAAGAAAGAAGTTCTTCAACCCAATCCCACAAGAACCTCTCTTTATCAGAGAAATTTGCTTCAGGAGTTCTTAACAGGTTAAAAAAGTCGTCTCTCATCTTCTCCCACCCTTGGGTCTGCTGGACTGGTGGTTTACTTGGTTTTTTGGTCATTTGGTTTTCCTCAACAATTCTGGATTTTCATAGATGTTGCCGATGACTTCAAGTTTATGATTTTCCTTGGTTAAAATCTGCATTGGATATTTAATTCTGCTTTTCTGATGTTGTAAACAGAAACCACCCTCGGCCCAACTAACTAACGATAAATAATCACCGTCATACACAATGTCTCCTTCCCAAATCTCTTTCCCTTTTTTGTCTAGAAGTCCGGTGAATTGCATCGGAATTAAACGGCTAGTCTTTTCTGGAACCCAAAATCCATTAGTTGAATAATCTTTGACCAAAAGATAGTTATCTGATTGACTAACTATGGCAAATGGCAAACCAGTCATCATCTGTTTTTTTGTATCCCACGCCCGAAATTTAATTTCCCGTTTTATCGGTTGATGTTTGGTTGATTTAGTCATTTCCTTCGCAAAGCACTCCGGGCAAACCTTAATCCCCAGAAGGGCAAAGAAGAAGTATTTGTATGAATGGAATCTCTTATGGCATTTTTGACAGATTTTGGTCATCCCCCCTCCTTCTCTAGGGCGGAGAGGATGTCTTCAAGCTCAAATCTCATCTCAAATACTCCATTATTGTAGTCATAATTAAGAACTCCATATTTTTTGTATGACTTATCAAGTGCGTGTCTTTCCGCAACTTTTATCCTCTCCATCATCTCTTGCTTCTGGGAGGAAAGGAAGGGTTTAATTATTTCTATTACTCTTTTCGCCCATTTTCTATCTTGCTCTTTCATTTCTTCTGATAAATTATCATAATATGTGACTATCAAATTATCCCAACGTGACATTCTTTCCTTCGACAATTTCTCTTTTGTAGATATATCCATTGCCCAACTTACCCATTGCCTATGTTCTAAATTTGCCAACTCTTCAATTAGTTTCTTTTCCCACCCTTCAGCCCCCGGTTGGACTGGTGGGGTGGGGTTAGGTTTCATATAATTTCTCTATTGTCTTCAAACATTTTCTGCAATAAAAAGTCATTCTTTTCCCCAATGTATATTGCCAGTGGAATGTAACATTGATACAGTCCCAAACGTGGTTACATTTTTTAGTTTTCTTGGTCATATTTTATTTTTTATATGTTTTCTGATTATTATCATTACCTTCCGGTCTCTCACATTGACCATATTCTTTGACTAGGCTATCTATTTTCTCCTTTATTTTTGCTATAACTTGTTGTTTAGTCATTTTTCCCTTTCAAAAGTTCTATTATCTCCAAATCTTTTTTAGTTAAATTCTCCTTCACAATCTCCTCGGAAATCTTTTTTCTTCCCATAAAAGTTACTTTTAAAAGACTTGCTGTCCATTTCTCCTTGACTGGTGGGGTGGAGTTCATCCTTGATACCCCTAAAATTTCTTTATTGGCACACTTCATACACATATTCCGCCTCTTTGGGTCAAGTGGGTGCGATAGGGTGACAAGGTTGCCCATACAGTTGGTACAGCGTGAGAAGTTAGGTTTCATAATTAGTCACTCAAAAACCAATCAACATAAAAAAGAGTAAGAACCAATAAGCCGACAAATGCGTATAGCCCGGTAGCGTAAACTCCAAGAGTAATTCCAAAAACCACTATTTTATTAAGCATACTGTTTAGTAAAATTAAAAAAATTGTTATTCCTAAAATTAGTTTTTTCATTTTTTAATCTCCTTATACATTTCTACCGCTTCGGCTTCCCAGTCTAAATGTCGGCAACCCTCGTATGGATGAACGATGCGGTGGATTTGATTCAACAATTTGATTGCCGACTCCCAATCTTTGAATCCCATACTTTGGGCGGTTTCATCATAATCCGCATTGTCTATTAAACCTTTTAACAATTCTAATTTTTGTTTATCCGTTAATTTTTTCATATACTTCTCTATGTTAATGTTCTAGGTTATTTTAATTGGCTAATTATTTCCTTTAACTTTATTTCTTCCCTTAACACGTTTGCCTGTTGTTTTTCAAATTCCGCATAAACTAACGAGTTTTCTTTGGTTAATAGAAAAACTTTCTCCCCATTTCTATGGTTAGGGAGTTTGTAATCAGAATCATATTCCCCCATATATTTCCATTCCGGTTTGCCGTCCTTTATGTTTTTTCTTACGGCTATCGCTTTACCAATAAAATCTTTGAAAACCCCATCAATAAAATAACCCCTCAAATCACATTCTTCCCAATTTGGATAATCTATTATCTGCTCGGCTTCAAAAACATACTTTACGTCTAAATCCTGACCCTCAAGGTTAAATAAAATCCGCCCATTTTCTTTATTATAAAATAGGTCAATCCCTTTGTATGTTTCTACTTTGGTTAATTCTTTTAGTTTCATATTACTTTTAACATAGTGAAGGCTGGATCTGCGTCTTTTTGCCAAACTGCGTGCATATATTCGATGCTATCGGTTTTCCCATCATCGGTAAAACTAAATCTCCGATGATGAACGTAAGCCCAAGTGGGTAATTGTTTTTCCCAAAAATCTAATCGCTGATTACTCCCAAAAAAGTTAAGCCGCAAAAGCATAACTACATAACCACCCGTTTTTACATCTTTTAGAGCCTTCTCAATCACTTCTCTTGCAATATAAAACGGTGGATTAGTAATAATCACATCATAATATTCGGGCGTTATGTCTGCAAGCAAATAATCTTCTTTTCTTTCGGCCAAACTATCTTCACGGTAATCAATTGTCCCAACCTCTGCATCAAACTCCGCCTCAATAACTGCCGGATAACTCATTTCATGCTTGGCGTCACCTCCGGCACACGGATCAAGCCACTTTGCCCTGTCGGGGTCTGTTCCCACGCTTAATTGGTCGTCATGAAACTCCCCCATAAGGTCATCAAGCCAATGCCCAAAGAATTGCTTAATACAATCTTGCGGAGTAACATAGAAATCCACCTTGTGTCTTTCGTAACCCCTATTCGTTGAACTCATAATAAGCTAAACTATACTACTTTATCTAATATTTGTCAATGGGGAATTCGATTTTTCTTTAATGCTTTTAACTCTTTGGCTTTTTCTATGTTTCTACTAACCCTTTTTTCAATTGAAGCCTGTCTTTCTCCCCAAGCCTTACTTAGAAATGGGGATACATGGGATCCGGTTTCTTCTTTGGACATCATCCCGCGGGCTAGTTTTAATTTATAATTTTGTTTCATATAATCTCCTCATCTTTGTCCTATCTAACCATACAATATATAGGACAAAGTCAAAAGACTACTGTTTGCTCGGTAATGGCAAGATAAACTGTCCCGTACCTCCTGTGATAAGGTAAGTCGGGTAATGTCCATCCCATTTTTCCAGCAAAATTTTCTGCAACAGTTGATCTGAAATCGTTGTCCGTTGCAATTCTTGCTCCCTTGCGGATGCTTCTGCCGCCGTAATGGTCGCTAATTTCTTATACTTTGCTTGCTCGGCAATGTTCTTTTCAGTTTCAACCTGAACCGCCGCGACCTGTTTTGCCTTGATAGCATTCACATACTCTGGGGCAAAATACAATTCCCGGATACCGACCGTATCCAATGTTAAGCCATTGTCTACAAAGGTTGGTTTCAACTCTTCAAAAATAGCTTCTTGAACTTGTTGAGAACCTGCTCCGGTATAAAGAGTTTCCGCATCAAATCTCCTAGGAATATTTCTAGCCCAAATACGAGATTCGGTTTTAACAATTTTTTCCACTAGGGCTGTTTGGCTCCCAATATTCTGGGCCACCCAAACTACCTTAGTCGGATCAACGCTAAAACGGATAGTGTAAGCCATATCTACGGGCTGACCATCTTTGGTATTAGTGTCTACCGGGAAATCTTTATAATCGGCTTTCGAATCCTTTTGTTTATCCACTAGAGACGTTTCATACGTTACCTTTTTTGTGTTGTAATATAATGTTCCTTCGATAAAAGGGGTAATAATATGTGCTCCTGGTTCAAGGATTCTTCCAGTTACCGCTCCGAATCTAGTTACTACGGCAACTTCACCCGAATCAACACTACGGACTCCCAATAAAGAGACAATCAAAAAGAAGAGTAATGCACTTCCAATTCCAATTAATAATGTTTTCATTTTTTTTCACCTCCCCTCTCCTTTCCTGCGATATATACTGACCAAACAAGATAGGCAAAGGCAACAATAATTAAAAAGTCTGTTAGGAATATAATTGATCTCATATTTTATAACCACCCCTCTTCTCTTCCAGTCGTCATTAACATATCCTGTAATGCCGGAATTATTTTTGGTTTTTCGGGTTCAAAATTCCCGTCAATCATGGATTTGCGTTCTTGACTGTTTTGTATCAAAGATAGCACGTATTCTCTTTGCCATTGCTCCCTCAAGTTTTGTTTCCCTAACCAGGCCGTATAATCAGACTTCATCTTGCGGAGTTCATCGCCTGTCATTTTACCTCCTGAATAGAGACAGAAATAATCCCTTTTGATAGTGGTGCCAGCGCCGTAAACGCTGCTTTAGACAAATCTAAAGATATGCCTTCTGCTTGGAATCCCCCTCGATCCGTACAAACAACCGTAACTTCGTTTGCCAGATAACGAACCCTAAATATTGTTCCCAATGGCCAGGGATCAGAACAGGCCGCCGTATAAGCCGTTTCATCAAAAGTATTCCCGTTTGCCATACGTCTGTTAGCAGAACAGCCCAGACACTCATTATCAGCCGTACCGTACCAACTGACCCGACCGTGAATGATTAAAGAAATCGGGGGTTTTGCCATAACAGGGGGAATTGATTCTTGAATACTGCTACCGGATTCTGATGTTTCATATAATTCTATAAGTTTTTGATTTATTTCCACTTGATCCCGGTTGAAGTCTATTATGTTTTGGTTAATGCCGTTTTGGATATTGAATATACTAATAAACTGGGACATTTGATAGTAGAAATAAACGAAAGTTGCCAGCTGGAGAATAAAATAAAAACCCAAAATAAATAACCAACGGGGGGAAATATCAGATAAACTGATATGAGTATGAGCATTATCGGGGAGACGATAAACAATTTTTGACATTGTGGAATACTATACTATCGTTGCTTGGGTTTGTCAAGA
>ERZ1292623.4683-Hain-H51-01um-R1-4683-length-11148-cov-5_pt1 | contig 11148 bp, 13 predicted proteins | sample MGYA00564398_ERZ1292623 | MGnify/ENA primary metagenome ERZ1292623 (study PRJEB36523, sample SAMEA6512633) | groundwater metagenome | collected 2019-01-07 | study: AquaDiva: Metagenomics assemblies of 32 groundwater samples
CGTCCATCTGGTCAATACGCGCGCCGATGAGGTTGATGGTCTTTTGATAATCGGACAGCTCGTTGCGCAGCGCATCTATTTCCGTTCCCCGCACCTCTCCGCGTTCTTTGATGGCATCTATCTTTTCCCACACGATGCGGTGGATGTTGAGATAGCGGTGGAGCTGTGACTTAAAGTCGCGAAAGAATATCTGCGACTCAATAACTTCGCGCGTGAGGGTTTCGTCGCGCAAGTTGTTGATGACGATCATGCCTGCCGCGCGATATACCTCCACGTTTTGCGTGGCAAGCGCGGAGTAAACATCCTCGCCAAAATCGGCAAACAGTTTTTCCACCGCCGCTTTCTCCGCGTCAGTTACGGTGACGATGTAGGGAAGAATGGTCTTGATGTTGGCAAGCTCTTTCGGCACCGGCGCGCCCTTGCTGAAAATAAGCGAAAGACTTTTAGAGAGTTTTTCGTCGTAGTAGTCTTTGATCGTCGTGCAGTCGTCTTTCAAGTTGTGAAACTCTCTCTCAAGCACGATAAGGCCGTCTTCGTAGATGCGGTAGTTGATGCCGATGCTGGTTGCGACCGCAAGGTATTCCAAGGGGCCGTTTTCGCGACTCACACTGGTGATGGCAAGCGTTGCGCGCGCCGCGGCAAGCGCATCTGTGGGGAAATCAAGGTGCGACTTCCCGTATTTCAGAAAATCCCATATTTCGGTGAGGTGGAGCGTGGTGCGCTGGAACCAGCCACCGATATAAATTTTCTGAATGGTCATGGGGAGGGGAATGTCACCGTCACATCCGCGACTTTTGCGGGGCCGTGGGAATATGCGATGCGTATGATTCCTTTCTTGAACACTTCACATATCTTTTTTGCGAGCTTGGTCGCGAGCTGATTTTCGGTGGTTGTCACCTCAAGTCCCGCGCGGGTTTCTTTTACCTGGATAAGACGGTCCAGCGGGTCCTTTTGGTATGCGCGCGTGGTAAAAGCGTGTATAAGCGCCGCAAGGTTCGCGCGGGATGCGGATGGGATATTTTTGATGGTGATCCGTCCTTCGTACTGTTTGTTTTGTATTGTGCGGCACGCAGGGCATATCGTGAAGGAGACATGCAAGTCCTCGCGCAGATTCGGGTGGCGCCGCAGGTTGTGGTGCCATGATTTTTTGAAATACACGATGTTGCACACGCGGCACAGCACCAGCCCCGCTTTGCCCTTGGGGAACTCGTGCTCTTCCGCCCGTCCCGCTCGCCCACCTCGTCGATACTTTTCGTTTTGTGATGTCATATGAACAGAGTATACCAAGTTTGTTTGCAGTGAGCAATTCTAGAAAGCGGCCGGTCACAAAATTCAGTATATACGCAAAAGTGTGACCGTATGCTCGCTGCGCGATCCACAACAAACGCAAGGGCCGGGTTTTTGAATTTCGCGAGGGAGTTTCTTTTTGACCGGGTTTTGGGTATGATGACGACATGCTCCATTTAGTGAAAAGTTTTGTTGCAGTACTGGCAGTGGCCTTGTGTTTGGGTGGTGTGCATGCGCCTTCTGCGCATGCCTCATTTGCGTTTTCGCCCATCCCCGATGGGGCGCTGGTACGCGCCGCGGGACCCGAAGTGTATGTGCTTGACAACGGCATGGTGCGCTGGATACCGAACCCGGAGGTGTTCAACGGCCTTGGGTACGCGTGGGAAAGCATTCACGGCGTTACCTCCAACGATCTGGAGGTGTATCCGCGCGGGAAAGATGTCGCAAAGAACGAACGCTCTATTAACGGCACGGTCGTGCGCGCCGCGGACGAGAAAATATATGTCATCAAGAACGGGAAGCGCCAGTGGGTCCGGACGCCGCGCGACTTTGAAAATCTCGGGCTTGACTGGAGCGCCGTTATCCAAATTTCAGGGGAGTCGCTCAAAAAGATTTCCGAGGGAAAGCCCATTGAGCAGCCAACGCTTCTTGCGCGCCCCCTGGGGATGCTTTTGAAAAAACCGGAGCAGACCGTGGAAGAGTTTTCGGTAAAATTTGAATTTTCCGGCGTTGCGGCGGCAAATATGCCCGCAAGAAAGCTTTCCTTTGACACGTTCGTGGAAGGGGTGGATACGCGCTGGGTGACGACCGCGTCCCAGCAGCGCACCGTCTCCCTGCCAAAAAAGGCCGGTATCTATACGTTCTTCCTGCGCGCGAAAGACCAGAACGGTGTCGCGGAGCGCGTGCCCAAGCAGTATACCTTTGCCGTCAATGCGTCTCCGCACTACGGCGACATTATCATTTCGGGAGCGAATCCGCGGACCGCAGACCTCGATGCAGAATCCATCACACTCGTTGGGAAGTCGCAGCAGCCGGTGGCGCTCGCGGGCTGGACGCTCGAAAGCAAGCAGTATCACACCAGCTTTATCATTCCCGCGGAGGTGTACACCATTCCCGACCACCCCTACTATGAGCAAAAGGTTCCGCTGGTTTTGCGCAGCGGCGATAAGGCGGTGATCTATACTGCCGCCGGCGAGCTGGGAGTTAACTTCCGTCTGAACAAATGCGTCGGGTACTTGAGCGCATACCACACATTCACGCCCGCGCTGCCTCATTTGTGTCCGCGGCCTAAAACCGACGAGATACGAAAGTTTTCGGCGTATTGCCAGCGCGTGATATCGTCGCTGGGTAATTGCAAAGAGCCGGACCTGAACGACCAGGGTCTGGAAATAGAATGCAGGCAGTATATGAAGGAACGGTTCAACTATTCAAAGTGCGTTGAGAACAACAACCAGTTCTACGATTTTTATCTGAACGAGTGGCGCGTATATCTGAACCGTCCCAAGGAGATCTGGACCAATACCGGCGGCGACACTATTTTCCTCAACGACGAGAACGGGTTGATGGTTGCCCAATATACCTATCGGTAGGGTGTAACGTTTTTTGAGCGCTCTCGTCTCCAGGTACGTAACCATTAACCTTTTTTATGAAACACACAACTCTTGCCGCCATGGCTTTTTTTGTTGCCGCAGCGGGTATCAGTGTCGGGTATGCATTCGCTGAAGATACGGATATAACGCCGCCGGTGATAAGCAGTATCACGGCAACAAGCACGCAAACGACGGCAACCATCGGATTTGCAACCGATGAGTTGGCGTACGGACAAGTGGAGTATGGCACCACCACGGCCTACGGCTTGGTAACCGCATGGGAAGCTGCGTCAAGCACCGCGCACACCATCGCGCTTGCATCGCTCACCGCGTCAACGACGTATCATTTCATGGTTGCGGCAAAAGATGAGGCAGGCAACACCGCAACGTCTTCTGATCAGGCATTCATAACGCTTCCGGTGCCGCCTGCGCCGGACACGACCGCCCCCGTCATCAGTAATGTTTCGGCCACAAGCACACAGACGACCGCGACCATCACATGGAATACAAACGAGTCTTCAGTCGGGCGCGTTTCATACGGTACATCAACGGTCTACGGCATAACGACCGCCTGGGAAAGCGTGGCGGGCACGGCGCACGCGGCAGGGCTCACGAGCCTTGCGTCGTCCACCGTGTATCACTTTGCCGTTGCGGCACGGGATGTGGCGGGCAACACCGCAACATCGTCCGATTATGTCTTCTCGACCCTTGCGCCAACAGTTTCTCCTCCGCCCGCGACATCCACTGCTGATGTTGTGGTAAAACTCAAAGTGGAGCCGCGCAGTATTAACGCAAAAAGCAAAGGGAAGTGGGTGCAGATTCGCGTGGCATTTCCGGAAGGGTACGATGCACGGGATGTACATACTTCGTCCATCAAGCTCAACGGAACGCTCTCGCCCGAACGCGTGAAGGTAAAGTCAAAGCGCACCAAATGGTTTGATTTTGAGAGCGGGCGCGAAACGAGTCTTCAGCTCAAATTTTCCCGCAGTGCGGTGGTGAATTTTCTCGCCGTAAGCGCATCAGCCGCTTCCGCAACTACTTCCACCGGTACCTCTACGGTTCCGCTGCTTACTAAAAACATTACCATTTCGGGAACCATTGGCACGAAGTTATTTTCAGGAAGCGCGGCTGTCCGCTACATCGGCACGGGAGACCTGCCCAACGGAACGGTTTGCAGGGGAGATGGTTCATCAGAGGTGTATATTATTTCAAACGGCAAGCGACGCCACATTCCTACCGCCCGCGCGTTTGAAGAATTGGGATATCGCTGGAACCAGATCAGCATTCTTCCGCAATCCGTTGTGGATGCATACATGGACGATATGCTCATAAAAGCAAGCAACGGTGCTTCGGTGTATCTTGTCTCGGGCGGCAAAAAGCGTCATGTTACCGACCCCGCGGAATTTGAAGCGCTCGGTCTTGATTGGGAAGATATCACGACGTTAAGCGCCAACGAGCTTGGGTACTTTGCGACGGTAACGAATATCACTCTCATCCGCGCATCCGGCGACGAGAAAGTCTACTTCGTCTCGGGTAGCGAGCGGCGTTGGATCCCTTCCGTGAATGTATTCCAGAAACGCGGATATAAATGGGAAGATATTGTGATCGTGGACGAAAGCGAACTTGAAAATTACCGGGTGGGAACCCAGGTTGACTAGCACAACAGAATAATAGGAAACCAAAAGAGCCCCTAAGGGGCTCTTTTGGTGCGCACTCATGTGGTATACTATGATCATGTCGGAACTCAAAAACAAAAAATGCGTGCCGTGCGAGGTGGGCGCACCGCCACTGTCGGCGGATGTTATCGCACAGCATCTTGTGCAGCTAAACCCCGAGTGGAAAGTTATGGATGGAAAGAAAATTGTTCGGAGTTTTATATTTAAGGATTTCAAGGATGCGCTTGTGTTTGCAAACAGTGTGGGCGACTGTGCCGAGCAAGAAGGGCATCATCCTGATTTGTATGTGGCGTGGGGCAAGGTAACCGTTGAACTCTGGACGCATGCCGTCGGCGGCCTCTCCGAAAACGATTTCATCCTCGCGGCGAAAATAGACGCCCTGTAAGATCACAAAAACCATCCCGATGCTGATCGTGACGGTTTTTATATTGACAAAAGCAATTTCTTATGCAAGTGTACAGTTCTGTCATTGGGGGTTGTAGATTAAAAACAAAATAACCAAAAAAGGGAGGTGGTTTGAATGACGTTCTATGCAGACTCTCTCGGTTTCCTGGGAAGCCCAGGAAAAGGTGTTGATGTAAGGACTGACGATCCTTTTGCTCTTAACCTAGTGCATTGCACTTCGGTTCCACCATGGATTGACACCATGGAGGGATGTCTCGCGGCGCACAAAAAGTTCCGCAATCAGGTGGAGCAAGAGTTTTGTCAGCTTCAAGTCATTGTTGAAAAAAGTGATATTGAGGAACTGCCATCCCACAAAATAGGTGTCGTGTTCGGAATGCAGCATACGCCCAAAGATGTGGATGTTAAGGCGCTTCGCGCTGCAGGCATTCGTATTATTGCCCCCTGCTATGAAAAGGTAAACCAGTTAGGGGGTGGATGGAGGTATCCAACTATTTCGCTTGCACGCAAAGGAATACGTTTTGTGTACGATTGCGCCGAGCATGGGATGATAATTGATCTCTCTCATGTCGGCGATACCACAGCAGAAGATATTCTTGAATACGCCAAATTAAAAGCGCTGGATGTACCGATTATTGCGTCCCATGGCGGATGCTTTGAGCAGTATGCGCACGACAGAAATCTTCCCGACCATGTTCTTAGTGAAATCGCAGAGGGAGGTGGGGTCGTCGGTATCTGTACCATGACATTTCTTCTGCATAAAACCGATAACTCCGCCATTCCTTTCCTGCAGCACCTTGAGCATGCGCTTGAGGTATGTGGAGAGGACGGAGTATGTATCGGCAGCGACGCGAGCTATATCTCGCGCGATCCGGCGCAGGCGGAAAAGGAATTCTACGAGCTTAGGGATAAACTTGATCCCGATGGCGCATATCGTTCGCGGTATCCGGACCACCCCCCAGGACTCAACGGCGCCGACCGAATGAAAACCATCGCAAAAGTGTTGGACGGCCATCCCGCAGCACAAAAAGTTCTCGGGGAAAATCTTCTCAACTTTTTTTTGAAGGCACTCTGAAAAATTGCAGCCACATGGCTGACAGCGGACAAAATATTGCCCGCTGTTTTCTTTTAAGATTACTACACCTTTCTTGTTGCGCGTGAGCGCACATGGTATACTGTATGCATGGACGCGCTGGCGAAGGCGGATATCTTTTTTTTCATCACAGCGATCGCGGTGGTCGTCATTTCCGTTGTATTTGTTGTTGCGCTCGTATATGTCATTCGCATCCTGCATCGCGTGGACAAGATATCCGAGCGGTTTAAACAGGAGAGCGGCGCCGTTTTGGACGACGTTGCCGCATTTCGGGCGCATGTGAAGGCAAAGGGGGTTTCGGTTGACCATTTCATCTCGCGTTTTTTCAAAAAGAAAAGAAAAACTAATCATTAAATCTATTTTTGTATGGCAAAAACGAAAAAATCATCGGCAGGGAAAAGGGTTGTGTTGGGTGCGGCGCTCGCGGCAGCCGCTGCGGTTGCCGCAGGAGCATATCTTTTAAAGACAAACCCCAAAGCCAAGGCATGGGCGCGCACAGCAAAAAAAGATGTGCTGGTGGGTATGAAAAAAATGAAGGGCATGAATGAAGAGGCGTATCGTACCGTAGTGCGGAATGTGATGCGCGGATACACAAAAGTAAAGAATGTCGACCCCACAGAGATCGCCGCGCTGACGCGCGAGCTCGGAGGGCATTGGAAGAATATCCGGAAGCATCTCGCGCACGCAGAAAAAGAAGCGGTACGCACAGCGGTCAAAACGGTAAAAAGCGGTGTCCGCACGGGGAGAAAATTTGCGCGAAAAATAAGATAGTTATCCGCACCAAAGAGAAATTTCGCACCAAAAGGCCACTTGGCGGCCTTTTTGCTGTTGATAACTCTGTGCGTAAGAATGTGCGTAAACCGTGCATAAATAGCTCACTTTTTGCGTGACATTCAAAACTGCGGGGGGATAATATATATGCATGGACCGCGACGACGACTTTTTTCTGATAGAGCGTGCGCGGCGCAACAAAGAGGAATACGGGTTGCTGTACATCAAATATAAAGACAGGATGCTTGGTTATTTTGTGCGCCGCGTCAAAGAACGAGCAACTGCGGAGGACCTTACGCAGGAAGTGTTTCTGCGTTCATTTGCGCGGCTGGATGATTTTCAATGGATGGGACACCCCTATAGCGCGTACCTGTTCGCCGTTGCGCGCACAGTACTTGCAAGGCATTTCCAGGGCTTTCGTATGTATGATGCACTGGATGAGGAGACGGTTTCCGACGGTTCTGCGGCACACGACATGGCGGAGCGCCTTGATGTTGTACATCGTTCCGAAGCCGTGTGGCGCGCATCCGCGCGGCTGGTTCAAAACCGCAAGGTTGCTTTTTTCTTGCGCTACGCCAAGCACATGCGGGTGCGGGAGATCTCGCAGAACATGCGGATGTCCGAAAACGCCGTGAAGCTGGCGCTTTCGCGCGGTAGAAAACAGATCGCACAAAGCGTTCGCGACAACATGACACCTTTTCGTTCGTTCGCGCATTATCATAAGCAGAGGCAGCAGGGTCGAGCTGTCATGATATCAGCCTAACAAAACGCAATGGACCTTGGTAGTCCGGAGGATAGCGATAGCGCGGCCGGTCATTCCGCAATAAGAAGCTTCCGATTCCTAAGGGCGGCTTCTTAACGCGTGTGGCGTCACCGGCGGCGGATCGGATTTCCTTCAAAACTGAATATTGTACACCCCCCAGCGCCTTTTTGATAAGGCGTCATCGAGGCCCTTACGGAGGGCACCGTCCCCGGAGGAGCATATGAAGGATTATTATCTCTTCTTAAGCTCACGCTCCGGGGTTTTATTTTCATCACAATACTCCGCCGCTCGTGGCGGAGTTGCTACAATGGGAACGAAAATATCCCGAGAGAGCTCGGAGCTACGCGAGGGCGACGAGGGATTACTCAATACCCTGCGGTTTTGCCGCGATATCTTTGATTTTGTCTACGGTACCCCGGAGCGACTTTTTTTAGTATAATGCGCCCATGCGCATAAGCATCAGAACATTTCAAAAAACGGTATGGCGGCATTACCGGCGGCATGGCCGTCATGACATGGTGTGGCGAAAGAACATCACGCCATACCGTGTCGTCGTTTCCGAGGTGATGCTACAGCAAACGCAAGTTGCGCGCGTGACGCACAAGCTCAGGCCGTTCGTAAGAATGTTTCCGAGCTTTCGCTCGCTCGCTCGCGCGCCACTTTCCCGCGTGCTTGCCGCATGGCAGGGTTTGGGGTACAACCGCCGCGCGCTTATGCTCAAGCGGCTTGCCCAAACCGTTGTGCGCGAACACGGCGGAATATTGCCGCGCGATCCGGTCATGCTTGCCGCGTTGCCGGGTATCGGTTTTGCCACTGCCGGTTCTATTGCCGCGTTTGCGTTTCAGGAGCCGGTGGCGTTTATTGAAACCAACATCCGGCGCGTATTCATCCATTTTTTCTTTCCTCACAAAAAGAGCGTCCATGACAGCGATATTTTAAAGATCGTTCAAAAAACGGTGGATACGAAAAACCCGCGGGAGTGGTATTTTGCGCTTATGGATTACGGCGCATGGCTTGCGCGCGCGGAAAAGGAAAATCCCAACCGCAAAAGCGCGCATTATCAGCGGCAGCCGAAATTTGAAGGGTCCGACCGTCAGGTGCGTGGGCGCATTCTTGCGTTGCTGGTCACCGACGGTCCCTTGGCGCTTTCTGTTATCGCACGCCGCTTATCGGAGCCGCGCGCGCGGGTGATGAAAGTGGCTGTAACGCTTGCCAAAGAACGCCTGGCTACCATTATGAAAGGGAAGATGCGTATCGCCATGTGATGTGATATACTCAAAAAATCATGGATGATAAAAGCAACGTGACGGAGCCGGCCAGTGTCCGTGTGGAGGTGAAAAATCAAGCTGCAAGCTACATTGCCGCGGCGTTCGGGTTTGTGGCGGGTCTTGCGTGGAACGACGCGATCAAGGCTCTCATCGAGTATCTGTTCCCGTTGAGTACCAACACGGTGCTTGCGAAATTCGCCTACGCCATCATTTTAACGGTGATCGTGGTAGTCGTGACGGTATATCTTATGCGTGTTCTGAAACGGCAATGATCACCTTTGAAGACTTTAAAAAGATTGAACTCCGCGTCGCAAAAGTCCTCACAGCGGAAAAGGTGGAAGGTTCGGAGAAGCTGGTACGGCTAGAGGTGGATTGTGGAGAAGAATCAAAGCGACAGATCGTTGCCGGTATCGGCGCACAATACACACCGGAAGAGCTGGTGGGAAAAGAAATCGTCATTGTCGCAAATCTCGCGCCGCGAACGCTCATGGGGCTCGAAAGCCAGGGCATGCTGCTTGCCGCATCCGGCGATGCAGGCCCCGTGCTACTCGTGCCGGAAAATCCGGTCGGCCCCGGCGCGGAAGTTCGCTAATACGACCATGATGGTCGCGGTGCTTCACAATATCCGCAGTATGCATAACGTCGGTTCTCTATTCCGCACGGCGGATGCGGCGGGCATTGAAAAATTATGTTTGTGCGGCATCACGCCGACGCCGGTTGACGAATACGGACGCATACGACCGCAGCTTGCCAAGGTTTCGCTTGGGGCAGAGCAGCATGTCGCGTGGGAACGGGCGCGCTCAACCGCGCGTGTTCTGGACGGTTTGAAAAAGGATGGCTACCGCATATTTGCACTCGAACAGAGTAAAAAGTCTATTCCGTATACGCGCATTAAACTTTCACGAAAACAACTTGCGAAAACGGCGTTTGTCGTTGGCAATGAGGTGAAGGGATTGACGCCTACCGTTTTGTCCCGTGCCGACAAAATCTTGGAAATTCCGATGCGCGGCACCAAGGAGTCGTTGAATGTAGCGGTGGCATTCGGCATCGTTGTGTTTCATTTCGCCATGCATCTTTCACAAAAGCGTTTACCATGATAGGTTTCAGATGAACGTATGCAAAAAAGAACCAACGGAAAACGAACACGAAACATATTTGACCCGGCGTCCGACCAGCCGTTCAAAATAAGCCGCACGAAGATAGAGGAATTTTTGCGGTGCGCGCGGTGTTTTTATCTTGACCGGCGGCTCGGGGTCGGGCAGCCCCCCGGTTTTCCATTTAACTTAAACAGCGCGGTCGACCATCTCCTGAAGAAAGAATTTGATGTCCATCGGGCTCAAGGCACGCGTCATCCCCTGATGGAGCACTACAACGTGGATGCTGTGCCATTTGTGCACGATGACCTTGACCGCTGGCGGGAAAACTTCGTCGGCGTGCAGTACCTGCACGGGCCGACCAACTTTATTGTCACCGGCGCGGTGGACGATATCTGGGTCAGTCCGAAAGGGGAGCTCGCGGTGGTGGACTACAAAGCAACATCCAAGGACAGCGAAGTGAATATAGATGCGGAATGGCAGCGAAGTTATAAGAACCAGATGGAGATCTATCAGTGGCTTCTGCGTCATAATGGTTTTTGGGTTTCGGACACGGGATATTTTGTGTATGTGAACGGTCGGCGCGACAAAGCGGCGTTTGACGGAAAACTGGAATTTGACGTCAAGCTCATCCCGTACACCGGCTCGGATGCATGGGTGGAAAAGGCACTCCTGGATGCGCGTGCGTGTTTGACGAACAATACGCTGCCGCAGGCCGCCGCCGACTGCGAGTGGTGCCACTACCGTGAAGCGGCACAGGCTGTTACTGCCGCGTCATAAGTAATCCACTGTTCCCGTTTGACGGAAACAAAAGAGGAAGGTACCATAGGAGAATATTCCCTTGCAATTTAGGAGGGGTGGTGACCCAGCGTGGTCGCCACCTTTTACTTTATGTATGAAAGGGGTTGAAAGAATCGGCTGATAGGGTATAGAGTAAGGATATGGATATAAAGATCGTTCGCCTTTTTATTTCACTTCCTGTACCGGAGACCTACCGCGACGCGTTTGGCGAGTGGCAGCATGAGTGTATAAGGAGACACGAGGAAGTTACGGGACAGTTACGCTGGACACAACGCGAGCAGCTGCATCTGACGGCGCGGTTTTTGGGCGATGTTGACGACCAGCGCATTTCCGCGCTTGAGCAGGCATTTGCAACAGTGTGCAGAGTGACCCCCCCGTTTGAACTCATATTTGAGAAGCTTGTA
>ERZ1292623.2780-Hain-H51-01um-R1-2780-length-15348-cov-42_pt2 | contig 11147 bp, 10 predicted proteins | sample MGYA00564398_ERZ1292623 | MGnify/ENA primary metagenome ERZ1292623 (study PRJEB36523, sample SAMEA6512633) | groundwater metagenome | collected 2019-01-07 | study: AquaDiva: Metagenomics assemblies of 32 groundwater samples
CGCTCGCGCTCGAAGGCCCCGGCCGGAAAATCCGGTTGGCGCACGATCAGTGCCAGCAGTTCCAGCGCCGGTTGCAGCAGCCTGGCCTCGCTCAAACTGCGCAACTCGACGAGGGCCATGTCGCGACCGGCGTCCTGGCCATACTCGGCGCCGAGCCGCTCGAAGCGACGCGCGATCTCGCCGGCATCGAGCCCGCCCGCACCCTCGTGCAGGAGGCGGTTGGTCATGAGCGCAAGACCGGATTTGCCCACCGGGTCGCGGCTGGCGGCGGAGTCGAACACCAGACGTAGCTGCACCATCGGGATATCGTGGGCCTCGACAAAGTACACGCGCGTGCCGTTGGCCAGCGTCCAGTGCTCGATGCGCGGTCCGGCCCCGGCCAACAGCGGGAATGCGAGTAGCAACACGGCCAACCAAGACGCGCGTAGCGCGGCTCGAATGCCCTCACCCCTTGCCCTCTCCCGCAGGGAGAGGGGGAGTTGGCAAAAATCTACATATTTACTGGCCATGGCGCCCCTCCATCGCAGGACGGCGTTTCTTCTTCCCGGGATCCATCGGCAACGGGTCCAGCACCGCCACCGTCAGGTTGCTGTCGATGAGGTAGCGACGCGCCACGGTCTGCACCTGCTCCGGCGTAACGGCCTGGATGTGACGGACGAAGGCATCGGCCTGGCGCCAGTCAAGCCCGATGGTCGCGTAACTGGCCAGTTTGCGTGCCTGCATATAGATAGAATCGCGGGCGTAGACATCCGCCGCCACCACCTGCGCCTTCACGCGCGCCAACTCGTCGGCGCCGACCGGCTCGCGCTTGAGGCGTTCGAGCTGGTCGCGGATGGCGCGCTCCAGGTCTTCGATGGTGTGCCCCTGCGCCGGGTGCGCCTCGGCCATGAACAGGGTGGTACCGCGCGACACCGGAAAGTAACCGACGCCGGCGCTGGCGGCGATCCGGCGCCCGCGCACCAGATCGCTGGAAAAGCGCGCGCTGTTGCCGCCGTCGAGGATGCCGGCCAGCACGTACAGCGCATAGGGCTCCCAGGACTCGCGGTAAGCAGTGTGCGACGGCGCGTGGTAGCCCATGACCAGGTACGGCACCTCGGCCGGCAGCTTCAGGCGTACCCGGCGGGTTTCGGTCTGGGGCGGTTCGGCCGGCAGCACCGGGTGGTTGTTCGCGCGTGCCGGGATCGGGCCGAAGTATTTTCGCGCCAGGGCAAATACCTCCTGCGGGTCGACGTCGCCCACCACCACCAGGGTCGCATTCGACGGCGAGTAGAAGCGGTCGTACCAACGGCGCAGGTCTTCGACCTTCATGTTTTCCAGGTCACGCATCAAACCGATCACTGGATGCCGGTAGGGCGAGACGCGGTAAGCGGTGGCCATGAAACGTTCGTCCACCTGCTGCTCCGGCCGGTCCTCGATGCGCAGGCGGCGTTCTTCCATGACCACGCGGATTTCCTTGCGGTACTCAGCCAGGTCCAGGCGCAGGTTGTGCATGCGCTCGGCTTCGAGTTCCAGCGCCACCGGCAGGCGCGAACGCTCCAGCATCTGGAAATAACCGGTGTAGTTGTGCGAGGTAAAGGCGTTTTCGGTGCCGCCGTTGGCGGCGATGATGCGCGAGAATTCGTTGGGCTTGAGGCGCTTCGTGCCCTTGAACATCATGTGTTCGAGCACGTGCGAGACGCCGGTGATACCCTCGGGCTCATCGATGGAACCGACCCGGTACCAGACCTCCGACACCACCACCGGCGCGCGGTGGTCTTCCTTCACGATCACGCGCAGGCCGTTGGCCAGCGTGGTTTCGTGCACGGCACTGGAACGGCCGGGCGTCCCGGTCGCGCAGGCAGTGAGGAGCAGCAGACCGGTCGCAATCACCAGCCGCCGTACGGGTATCTCGTGCATGGAGAGTCCTTTTATAATGGTCACGACGTCGCCGGTAGCATAACCGAAGCCCAACCGATCCAGTAAACACCTTGCCATCATCCGCCTCGCCTCCCGCCTCCAGCTCTGACCGCCAAACGCCCTCCGGGTTTCTGGGCCGGCTGCGCCGCGGCCTCGCCAGCACCGGCCAGTCGCTGGCGCGTGGCCTCGCCGGCCTCACGGGCGGCGCGCCGGATGCCAAAACGATTGAAGACCTGGAAACCGCCCTGCTCTCCGCCGACGTCGGCGTCGACACCACGCGCGTGCTGCTCGACGCCATCCAGCGGAAGATGTCGCGCCGCGAACTGGCCGACGGCCCGGCGGTGGCCGCGGCCCTGCGCAGCGGCATCCGCGAGCTACTTGCGCCCTGCGAAGCCCCGCTGCACCCCGACCCGGCGATCAAACCCTATGTCATTCTCGCGGTCGGCGTGAACGGCGCGGGCAAAACCACCACGCTCGCCAAGCTGGCGGCACAGCTCCAGCAGGACGGCCGACGGGTACTGCTGGCCGCCGCTGACACGTTCCGCGCCGCCGCCATCGAACAGTTGCAGAGCTGGGGTGACCGGCTCGATATCCCCGTCATCGCCCAGCACACCGGGGCCGATGCCGCCGCCGTCGCGCACGACGCCATCGCCGCCGCCCGGGCGCGCAACGTCGACGTGCTGATCGTCGACACCGCGGGCCGCCAGCACACCCACCGCGGCCTGATGGACGAGTTGCGCAAGATCCGGCGGGTGCTCGACAAGGCCATGCCGGGTGCCCCGCACGAAGTGCTGATGGTGCTGGATGCCGGCACCGGCCAGAATGCCCTGTCGCAACTGAAACATTTCCACGAGGCGGTGAATGTCACCGGTCTGGTCGTCACCAAGCTGGATGGTACCGCCAGGGGCGGCGTGCTGATCGCCATCGCCCGTGCCTTCCGGCTGCCGGTGCGCTTTGTGGGTGTCGGTGAATCGATCGAGGACCTTTTGCCCTTTCGCGCCGATGATTTCGTCGACTCGCTGATCCCGGAGCGCTGACCGATGCTGCAACTGAGCCACGTGGGCAAACGTTACCCGAGCGGCTACGAGGCGCTCAAGGCGGTCAGCTTCACGCTGGCGGCCGGCGAGATGGTGTTTCTGACCGGCCATTCCGGCGCCGGCAAGAGCACCTTGCTCAGATTGATCGCCCTCATCGAGCGGCCGACGCGCGGACAGCTGATCGTCGCCGGCCGCAACCTGCAACGTTTCCCGGCGCGACACATCCCCCGCTATCGACGCGACCTGGGCGTGGTGTTTCAGGACAACCGCCTGCTGTTCGACCGCACGGTCTACGACAATGTCGCCCTGCCCTTGCTCGTCACCGGCGCCCCACCGGCGGAGATCCCGAAGCGGGTGCGCGCCGCGCTCGACAAGGTCGGTCTGCTGGAGAAGGAGCGGTTGAGCCCGGTCGTGTTGTCGGGCGGCGAACAGCAGCGCGTCGGCATCGCCCGCGCCATTGTCCACCGGCCGACCATCCTGCTCGCCGACGAGCCGACCGGCAATCTCGACCCCGATCTGTCGCTCGAAATCCTGAAACTGTTTCTCGATTTTCACGATCACGGCACCACCGTGCTGATCGCCACCCACGACATGAACCTGCTGCGCGTGGCCAAAAAGCGCGTGCTGCAACTCGACCACGGCGAACTCATCCTCGATACGGGGGCGCGCGCATGATCGTCTGGGCGCGCCATCATCGTCAGGCTCTGGCGGCGGCGATCGCCAGTCTGCTGCGCACGCCGCTGGCCAGCCTCATGACCGTCGCGGTCATCGGCATCACGCTGGCGCTGCCGACAGGCCTGCACGTCGTGCTCGACAACCTCAGCCACCTGACGGGCGGCTGGACGCGGGAGGCCGGCGAGATTTCGGTTTTTCTGAAGCCGGGCACGTCCACGGCGAGCGCCGAAAAACTGGCGGAGCGGCTGCGCCGCGAAAGCGACATCGCGGCCGTCCAGCATGTCACGCCCGATCAGGCCCTGCGTGAATTCCGTGCGCGCCCCGGATTCGGCGAATCGCTGAAGGCGCTCGATACCAACCCGCTGCCGCATCTGCTGGTGGTGCGTCCGGTGACGTCGCTGTCCGCCGAAAGTCTCGACCCGCTGCGCCAACGCCTGGCAAAGGAATCGGCCGTCGACCAGGCGGTCCTGGACCTTGCCTGGGTACAGCGCCTGCAAAATTGGCTGGAACTGGCCGGGCGGTTTGCGGCCATGCTCGCGCTGCTGCTGGCGCTCGGCGTGCTGCTCATCGTCAGCAATACCATCCGCCTCGCCGTGGCCAATCGCCGCGACGAGATTGCCGTGACCAAACTAGTGGGCGGCACCAATGCCTACATCCGCCGGCCTTTTCTCTACGGCGGCGCCTTGCAAGGGCTGTTGGGAGGCCTGCTGGCCTGGCTACTGACCCTGGGGGCCCTATGGGCACTGGCCGGGCCGATCGGCGAACTGACCCGTCTCTACCAGTCGGATTTCGCCGCCCATGGCCTGCCGGCCCGGGAGCTGCTGATACTGGTGGGCGGCGGAACCCTGCTCGGCTGGCTGGGGGCCTTTATTGCCAGCAGTGTGCATCTCTCCGCCATAGAACCAACATAACTCACTGTAGTTGATTGGATTTTCCGTCTGAACTTTGCCGCTGATTGGCACTCTCATAACGCGAGTGCTAATATTCGAGCCATCAGATGTCAGAGGGAGAACCATGACAAATTCACTACCGATCCCGATCGCCCTGAGCCCTGAACGCGGGCTGTCTGCTTACCTGCGGACCATCAACGCCATGCCAATCCTGAGCGCCGAGGAAGAAACGGCGCTCGCCCTGCGTTACCACCAGCACCACGATCTCGATGCCGCCCGCCAGCTGGTGGTATCGCACCTGCGCTTCGTGGCGCGCATCGCCCGCGGCTTCAATGGCTACGGCCTGCCGCAGGCCGACCTGATCCAGGAAGGCAACATCGGCCTGATGAAGGCGGTCAAGCACTACGACCCTGACCGCGGCGTGCGCCTGGTGTCTTTCGCCGTGCACTGGGTCAAGGCCGAAATCTACGACTACGTCCTGCGTAACTGGCGCATCGTCAAGATCGCCACCACCAAGGCGCAGCGCAAACTGTTCTTCAACCTGCGCAAGTCGCGCGAACGGCTGGGCTGGATGAGCGAGGACGACAAAACCTCGTTGGCCACCCGCCTCAACGTCGACCCGAAAGTGGTCTCGGAAATGGAGGCGCGGCTTACCAGCCACGATCTCCCGTACGACGGCGCCATCGAGAACGACGACGAGCACTTCACCGCCACGCCGGCCGGCACCCTGCCGGACATGCGCTACAACCCGGAAGTGATCGCCTCCCGCGCCGACCAGGTGGACGACCGTCAGGAGAAACTGACGACCGCGTTGGAGCGTCTCGACAACCGCGCGCGCGACATCATCGAACGTCGCTGGCTGCGCGAGGACGACAAATCCACGCTCCATGACCTGGCCGCGAAATACGGCGTCTCGGCCGAGCGCATCCGCCAGATCGAGAAACGCGCACTTGCGCAGATGAAAAATGCACTAACCGCGTAACCCCTGATGATGGCCAGACGAACGAAGTAGGGCGACAGTAATCACCGTCCAGTAATGGCAAAAGGGCTTCCGCGTGGAAGCCCTTTTTTATTGAACGACACGGTCACCCGCTCAACCAGCGGCACGCCCGGCCACATCAGTCACAAGGCAGGTGAAACCAGAAAGTGGCGCCCGCGTCGGGATTATTGCGGGCGCCGATCTCGCCGCCGTGCAGGTGAATCATCTCCTTGCAGATGGCCAGGCCCAGGCCGCTGCTCGTCTCGCCGCCCGTGGGGCGATTGCTCAGGCGCGAATAGGCGACGAACAACTTTTCCCGCTCGGCATCCGGAATGCCCGGTCCCTGATCGCAGACCTCGCAGGCCAGCGAATCGCCGTCACGAAACGTGCGCACTGTGATGGTTTTGTCTTCGGGGCTGAACTTGATGGCATTGCCGATGAGATTCTCCAGAACCTGCATGATGCGGGAGTCATCGGCGAGGATGGTCGGGATATCGTTGGTGAATTCAATTTTCAGACTGATGCGCTTGCTGCTGGCGTAGACCGAATTGCGCGTCACGGCCTGGCGCACGACGGCGCCCAGGTCGGTGGGTAACGTGGTCAGCCGCAGGCGCCCCTCGTGCAGGGCGCCCCAGTTCAGGAGGTCTTCGACGATACCCTGCATGTACTCGCCGGTTTCGATGATGAATGACAAGGAGGAATGCTCGTCGTCAGTCCGTGGCGATCCCGGCTGGGAATCAAGACGCAACTGGCGGGCGATATCCAGCACCAGCATGATCGGTTTCTTGAGGTCATGGCTGGCAATCTGCAGGAACCGGTCCTTGGCCTGCTTGAGTTCCTTGAGGGCCAGCTGGGTACGGACGCGTGCCAGCACGATGCCCAGATCGAACGGCTTGGTCACGTAATCGTTCGCGCCGTCGCGCAGGGCGCTCACGACGTCCTCGGGCTGACCGAGCCCGGAGATCATGATGATCGGCATGTCGAGCAGATTCTGCTTCTCGCGCAACTGGCGAAGCAACGTCAGGCCATTCATGTCCGGCAGACGGATATCAAGCAGCATCAGGTCGAAGGACCGGCCTTCGAGCATCGCGACGGCATCGTGCGCGTTCTCCGACGTCGAGACGACATAGCCCTCGCGTTGCAGCTTGATGGCCAGCACATCCCGCACGCCGCTGGAATCGTCGACGATCAGCAGACGCCCCTTCCCCGAAGGCGCGCGATCTTCCTGTGGGCTCAGGCTCTGGGCCCCTTCCGGATTTCCCTTGCTCATGTCGCCGGTTATCTGTCCGCGCGGACAGTCCCCTCCATTGGTCTGTGTGTCTGACGACGCCGGGATTCAGGGTGAGGCTATGAATTCCAGCGCGTTGCCATCCGGGTCGCGGCAGAAAAGCGCATCTCGCCCGGACCTGCTGGAAGTATAGGCAATCCCGGCCAGGTGCAGCGCCTCCCGGACCAGCGCCAGATTTCTCACGAGAATCGCCGTGTGGCGGTCACGCCCGCCGTGCGCCGGGCGACCGGTATTGGCATCCATATTCGGCAATTCAAGCAGATGGATCTGCTGCCCACCGACCGCCAGCCAGGCGCCGGGATAGCCAAGATCGGGGCGCTCCGGCAGCACCCGCAGCCCCAGCACATCCCGGTAAAAACACAGCGCCCGTTCCGTCTTGGCCACGAGCACACTGACGTGTGCAATCTCCAGGTATTCGATCATTCCGCCTCCAGTGCCGTGTGCGCGGATTTCACGCCCGGCGCCCAGTTGGCAATCGCCCAGCCCCACAGACTGTCGAGATCGGCATCGCGCAATTCACCGGGAAGCGTCTGGCCGAGATGGCCGAGCGCATCCAGCAACTGCGGCACGGCCTGGCGTGCATCCAACGCCACCGCTCCGGTCTGCTTGGAGAGTTTCTCACCCTGCGCGTTGGTCACGACGGTGCAATGCGCATATAGGGGCGCCGGGAAGCCCAGCAACCGTTGCAAATGGATTTGTCGCGGCGTGGATTCGAGCAGGTCAGCGCCACGCACAACATGCGTGATGCCCTGATCGGCATCGTCCACCACCACCGCCAGCTGGTAGGCCCAAAATCCATCGGTGCGCTTCACCACAAAATCGCCATAGTCACGCGCGAGGTTGCGCTCGATCCGGCCCTGCCAGCCATCCTCGAAAACCATGTCCTCATCCGTGGTGCGCACGCGCCACGCCCGCACGCCGCGCCCGGCGGGCAGTCCACCCCGGCAGGTTCCGGGATAAACCGGACCCTCGATGCCGTGGACGCTCGAATCGGCGATCTCGCGGCGGCTGCAGCCGCAGGCGTAAACAACGTCTTGTCGCTCCAGTTCGCGCAACGCCTCGGCATAGTGATCGTGGTGGCGGCTCTGATAGAGCACCTCGCCATCCCACTCGAAGCCGAAGGCCTCCAGCGTGCGCAGGACGTCATCGGCCGCGCCGGGCATTTCGCGCGGTGGATCCAGGTCCTCCATGCGCACCAGCCACTCGCCGCCGCGCGTGCGCGCTTCGAGGTAGCTCGCGCAGGCAGCCACCAGCGATCCGGCATGCAGGGGCCCGGTCGGTGAAGGCGCAAATCGGCCGCGGTAGGAATCAGAGGTTTTGACCATCGGAAAAATAGGGGCAGACGTTTACGGACAGTGACAGGCCCGTTAACCTTAAGCGAGCAGCCATTATCCATGACAGTACAAGCCGCCACAAATCCCCGGGCTGGACCAGACAACGCAACGCGCGGGTTCACGCGCTGCGCGCGTTTCTGCCTGCCGATGCGCTTGTGACGGAAGCCGAGGCCCTTCGCCCGTATGAATGCGACAGCCTGTCCGCACTGGCCGCGGCACTGCCGCAAGTACAGGCGACTGCGCCGATGGCGGCCCAGGCCTGATGTCCCTATCAAAAGAATCACCGGCCGATCCCGCGACGGCGTAATTCATTCATCGGGATCGGTGCTCCGGTCATCGGGTATGCGGTAGCCCCGGGCTACGGTATCCGCGCCGCAATCCTACTATTCGTCTCGACGATGGATTGTGTTCCGTCACCGCACGGCCTGCGGTGACGGAACAGCAGTACCCAAAAAGAACGCGACCGAAAGGAACCACGGCTTATCATGAGACTCGGCGTTCCCAAGGAAATTGCCCCCGGCGAGACGCGCGTGGCGGCCACGCCGGAAACGGTGAAGAAACTTCACGCCGCCGGACTCGAGGTCGCGATCGAACGCGGCGCCGGGCTGGGCGCGCATTTCACCGACGAGGCCTACATAGCCGCCGGCGCCACGATCGTGGACTCCACCCAGGCGCTCGGCAGCGACATCGTCTTCAAGGTTCACAAACCCGCGCCCGCGGAAATCCGCCACATGAAGCGCGGCGCGGTGCTGATCTCCTTCCTTGACATGTGCCACGACGACGGCACCTACGATCTTCTTGCCGAACAGGGCGTGGATGCGCTGGCGCTGGAAATGATGCCGCGCCTGTCGCGCGCCCAGACCATGGACGTGCTCACCTCGCAGGCCAACATCGCCGGTTACCGCGCCGTGCTCGAGGCCGCGCGCCTCTATGGACGCTTCTTCCCGATGATGATGACCTCGGCCGGCTCGGCCAAGCCGGCACGTGTCGTCGTGCTCGGCGCCGGTGTCGCCGGCTTGCAGGCGATTGCCACCGCGCGCCGTCTCGGCGCGCAGGTGTGGGCCTACGACGTGCGCCCCGAGGTCAAGGAGCAGGTGCAGTCGCTCGGCGCCAAGTTCATCGAATTCGACCTCGGCGAATCGGGCTCGGGCAGCGGTGGCTACGCCAAACAGCTTTCCCCCGAGGCGCAGCAGAAGCAGCAGCACATGCTCCAGGAAGAGTTGAAGAAGGCCGACATCATCATCTCCACGGCGCTGATCCCGTGCATGCCGGCGCCGGTGCTGATCACCGAAGACGCGGTCAAGGGCATGCACGAGGGCGCGGTGATCGTGGACATGGCGGCGGCCACCGGCGGCAACTGCCCGCTCACCGAAGCCGACCAGGTCGTGATCAAGCACGGTGTGATCCTGTGCGGCGTGACCAACTTTCCGGCGCTCATGCCCTCGGACGCCAGCAACTTCTTCGCGCGCAACCTGTACAACTTCCTGATGCTCATGCTTGAACAATCCGATAGCGAGTGGCGCTTCAAGGACTGGTTCGCCGACGAGATCACCACCATGACCCTGATCACGCACCAGGGCAAGGTGCGTTTCGAAACCACCAAGAAATCCAAAAAGACAAAGGCCGGGTAAACCATGTCCGAACCGATGGTCGTGCTGTATATCTTCGTGCTCGCCTGCTTCATCGGCTACTGGGTGATCTGGGGGGTGACGCCGTCGCTGCACACGCCGCTGATCTCGCTCACCAACGCCATCTCCGGAATCATCATCGTCGGTGCCATCCTGGTGGCGGGCTTCGACGGCTCGCCGCTCACCGAAGCTCTCGGTTTCATCGCCGTGCTGCTAGCCTCGATCAACATCTTCGGCGGGTTCGTGGTGACCCAGCGCATGCTGGCCATGTTCAAGAAAAAGCGCAGGCCCTGACATGGTGCTCGGCCCCGATACGCTCGCCCTCGCCTACCTCGGCGCCGCGACGCTCTTCATCCTCGGCCTCAAGGGTCTCACGCACCCGTCCTCGGCGCGCCGTGGCAATGTCTACGCCATGGGCGGCATGGCGGTGGCGGTGGCCGCCACCCTGCTCAACCCCGCGGTCAAGTCGTACGGCTGGATCGTCGGCGGCATCCTGGGCGGCGCGGTGATCGGCACGCTCATCGCGCTGCGGATCAAGATGACCGCCATGCCGCAACTGGTCGCGGCGCTGCACAGCTTTGTGGGACTCACCGCGGTGCTGGTCGCCATCGGCACCACCCTCACGCACGCGCACAACCCTGTGCTGCTCGTCGAACTCTTCGCCGGCAGCTTCATCGGCGCGATCACGTTCACAGGCTCGCTGGTGGCCTTCGGCAAGCTCCAGGCGCTGCTCCCCTCCAAACCGCTCCGGTTCCGGGGCCAACACCTGCTCAACCTCGCCCTGTTCGCGGCGCTGCTCGCACTCGGCGCGGACTTTGTCTTGAACGATCGCTTCGTCTCGCTGCTCGCGCTCACCGCCATCGCGCTCGCCCTCGGCCTGCTGCTGGTCCTGCCCATCGGCGGCGCCGACATGCCGGTGGTGGTATCGATGCTCAATTCCTATTCCGGCTGGTCCGCGGCCGCCACCGGCTTCACGCTCTCGAATCCCCTGCTCATCATCACCGGCGCGCTGGTCGGCTTCTCCGGGGCGATCCTCTCCTACATCATGTCGCGCGCCATGAACCGATCGATTTTTTCGATCGTGTTCGGCGGGTTCGGTGGCGCCGCAGGCGTTGAAACGGTGGTGGCCACGGCCGCCGGCAAGGGCGTGAAGAGCGCGGCGGTCGAGGACGCCGTGTTTCTCATGAGCAATGCCTCCAAGGTGGTGATCGTGCCGGGCTACGGCATGGCGGTGGCGCAGGCCCAGCATGCGCTCAAGGAACTCATGGAGACGCTGCTGGCCAGGGGCATCGAGGTCAAGTTCGCCATCCACCCGGTCGCCGGGCGCATGCCCGGGCACATGAATGTGCTGCTGGCCGAGGCCGACGTGCCCTACGACCACGTGTTCGAGATGGACGAGATCAACCCCGAGTTCAGCACC
>ERZ1292623.4687-Hain-H51-01um-R1-4687-length-11145-cov-6_pt1 | contig 11145 bp, 9 predicted proteins | sample MGYA00564398_ERZ1292623 | MGnify/ENA primary metagenome ERZ1292623 (study PRJEB36523, sample SAMEA6512633) | groundwater metagenome | collected 2019-01-07 | study: AquaDiva: Metagenomics assemblies of 32 groundwater samples
GAAAAAAAAGAAGGTAATTTTTATTTTTTAATTAATTTTATTTAAATTACTTTCCCTATATTATAAATAAATAAAAGGAGGTTAAAAATATGGCAAAACAAAGCGGGAAAGTTTTGAACTTTATAGCTTGGTTAACAGGAGTTTTGGTTTCGTTGTCTGTTGGGTTTGCTATGATAGATGGAACACTTTCTCTACCAACTTGGCTCGGCGGCAATGTCATGGCAATGCTTGTTGGCTGGATTGTTGTTATAACTACAGTAGTAAGCGCGGTTATGGCAATCCTTAGAGAATAAGATTTTTTATTTTTATTATTTTTTGTTTTTGTTTTTATCTACCAAAAAATTCTTTTACCTTTTTATTAAAAAAGAGATAAATCATTATCCATAGACTTACAATAATATATGATCCAACAATAAAATAATATGCGACATAATTCCCACTAAACCCTGCACCAAAAGAAAAGATATATGCTGGAAGAAAACCAGGGATAAAGAAAAATATTATTGTAAAAATTCTCGCCCAATTTTTTCCTTTCCTTAAACTTAATGATGCGAATAAACTAACAAAACTAATTAATACTATTATAATTGGGATAAGTAGAAAAGTGCTAAATCCTCTATTAGGATAAATAGCTATAAAAGTGAGTATGGCTCCAAAAATAATTCCAAAAAAACTAGCTATGAAATAAAGAACAGACACAACCTTTACTCCATCTGGAATTTCTTTATTTTCCATATAAATCTACTTAACCTGCTTCATGTCTTTCCATGCAAGCTCGAAAAGCTGTTCTAAAGCTTGGGCGAAGAATTCTGTGTTTATCCAGACACCAACATCATAGTTTGGATGGAACTTTTCATCATCTAAAAGCATAAACATAATCTGGTTTGAATCTATTATTATCAATCTGGCCTTGAACTTTTCAAGATTCCTGACTTCTGCAACTTTCTTTAAATCTTTTGCGACTTTCAGGTTATTCTTTGTTATTGGTGCAGCAATTCTTATCTTAACACCCCTTTTCTTGATTTTTTCAAATGTTTGCATAAGAACTTCCATTTTTCTGTTTAATCCTTCTTCTGTTGTTATAATTGTTACTGTGCTTTCTGCATCTCTTACCATCATGTCTATATGATTGTATAGGTTTTGGCGACCTTTGATGCTTCCAGACAAATCGCTTGGTTCCACAAATTTAATACCCTTGGTAAACAAGCTATCAAGCTCATCAAGAACCTCATCACCCCTTAAAGTTTCAAGTCTCTTGGACCTTTCCTTAGCGTCAACCATCAAATTCTTCTTAACACGCTCAACAACTTCTCCTGGTTTCAAAGCCACGAATTTTATTGGCTTTCCAAGCTTCATTACAATAAATCCTTTTTTTTCAAGACTTTCAAGAATGTCGTACGTCCTTGAACGAGGAACATCTGAAATGCTGCTCAATTCCCCCGCAGTGCTTGTGCCTCGGGAAAGAAGCGCTGTCCATACTTTGACTTCATATAGGTTCAAATCAAAGATTTTTCGTAGACGGCTTAAAAATTCTTCTTTTACTATCATTTTCTTATTTTAAATATCTTGGAACGTTTTTAAATATTGTTATGATAAAAGAGTAACCCTTCTGAACTTACCTCTTAGTAACGATTATTGCTAGTTCCCCTCTTTTATCTTTTATTGAAAAGCTGATTTTGTTTTTAAATGTTTCCTTGAATTTGGTTCCTATATTAACTTTTCTTGAATTTGTCCTCTCTTTTATCAGTTTCTCTTGTGAATGCAGAAAGTTTTTGAAGTTATCGTCCGCAGTTATATACAATTCTATAGAGTTTTTCTTCTGCAATCCAAGTTTTTTTCTGAAATCCTGAACTTGTCGAGAAATCTCTCTTGCAAAGCCTTCTGCTTCGAGTTCTGGGGTCATTGTTAAATCTAATCTTACCATCTCTCTATTTAATTTTGTAGGATCAATTAATCTTTTGTTAAAACCCTTTTCAATTTCAATAGTTTTAATATTCAATTGGGATTTAATTATCTCGGACATTTTATTGATGGCATTATTATCATTACTATATATTGTTGCTTTTATTAACGGCCACCTTAAACCAATTTTTTCTTTATCTCTTTCAGCAAGACCAAGTTCGATTATAGTCATAGCATTTCCAAATTCTTTTTCCAATCTCTTATCAATTTTCTTCTTGTCTACTTTCGGCCAGTCACACAAATGAACACTCTCTTCCTTGACAATTCTTTTTTTCTTTAAATTCTTCCAGGAATGTTCTGTTATAAAAGGACAAACAGGAGAAAGAAGTTTTAGAAGAGTAGTGTAAACTTCTTTTACAACAAACTCCGCTTCTTTGTCTTCTGTAGAAAGTCTATCCCTCACAAATTTTATATATCCTCTAGAAAAATCATTTAACCAAAAATCTTTTAATTCTCTCACAGCTAAATGAGGATGAAGGTTTTCCATCTCCTTAGTAACCTTTTCTACAAGTGAATTCAATTTTGACATTATCCATTTATCTTCTATTTTTTTTATTTTAGTTTCTTTTGAATCTTTTACCAGGTTTCCAATATTATAAAAAATATTCAAATTATTTGCCGGCTCTTTTGCAACATGAAACCCAAATCTCATTTCCTGGCTTGGATCTTGGAGGCAATACAATAATCTCATGGGGTCAGCCCCTATTTTATCAGCAGCTTCGTCAAAAGGAATTGAATTTCCCTTGCTTTTGTGCATCTCTTCCCCTTTCTCATCTTTTAGGGTTTCATATCCAAAAAGAGATTTGAATGGAGTTTTTCCTGTTATTGAAATGCTCGCCCACATTAATGCATTAAACCACCCCCTTGCCTGCCCAGGCATGTTTTCAGATATCATGTCTGCAGGGAACCATTTTTCCCAATATTTTCTGTCTGTTAAATAATTAAGAGTTGAAAAAGGAACAATTCCTGCATCAAGCCACGCATCTCCGACATCCAGAATCCTTGATACTTTATTTCCGCATTTTTTGCACTTTATTTTTATTTCATCTATCCATGGCCTATGAAGTTCTTTCAGATTATCAACTTTCTTTTTATCAATCGCTACCCCTCTTAACTCTTTTAAGCTTCCAGCGACAAAAACCTGGCCACAATTGCATTCCCAGATTGGCAATGGCAACCCCCAATATCTTTCTCTTGAAATCAACCAATCACCCATATTTTCGAACCATTCTTCCTGCCTTATTTTTCCATATTCAGGATACCACTTAACTTTTCTATTTTCTGCAATCATTTTTTTCTTTATTTCATTGCATTTTATGTACCATTCATCAACAAGCCTGAAAACAAGCTCTTCCCCACATCTCCAACAATGAGGATATCTATGCTTGTAAAGAACTACTTTGTATGCAGAACCTATTTTTTCAAAATCGTTAAGAACTTCCTTATTAACTTCTGAATATTTTTTCCCTGAGAAAAATCCAAATCCTTCAGAATAAATTCCAGATTCATCAAGTGGAGCAATCATGTTTAAATGCAGTTTTTTCCCAAGCTCATAATCCTCTGTTCCACAGCCAGGAGCTATATGGACAATTCCTGTTCCCTCTTCTTCTGAAGCCAAAGGCCAAAGAACAACTTCATGCTGTGACTTTGCCTGGCTATTGAAATTATTATAAGGCATGACATATTTCATTCCTTCAAGTTGTCTTCCTTTTTTCTTTTCAATAACCTTGTAATTTCCTTTCAATTCACCAAGTCTTTTTTCAGCAATCCAATAATTCTTTCCTTCTTGCTCTGCTTTAACATATATTACATCTTTGTTTACAGCAATTGCAACATTTGCCGGAACTGTCCATGGCGTTGTTGTGAATATCAAAAAGTATTCGTTCTTTTTTCCTTTAATAGGAAATTTCATAAATAATGCGGGATGAGTTACTTCCTTGTAGCCTTCTGTGACAATATCATGTTTAGAACTTGCTGTCCCACATCTCCAACACCACGGAACAGAATCTTTTCCTTTGTATAACCATCCCTTATCATGATAAGTCTTAATCAAAAACCAGTTATGAAGATTATTTTTATCAGACATTGTATAATAGGAATTTTCCCAATCCATCCATTGTCCAAGTCTTATTGATTGTTGCATTTGTATTTTAGAGAATTTTTCAACTCTTTTTTTGCAGGCATTCACGAAATTTAATATCCCGAATTTTTCAATATCTTTTTTATCTTTCAATCCAAGATTTTTCTCTTCTTCTCTCTCAATCCACAATCCCTGACAGTCAAAACCATTCTGATATCTTAATTCATAGCCATTCATAGCCCTGAATCTGTGAAACAAATCCTTGTAAGTTCTTCCCCATGCATGATGAACTCCCATGGGATTGTTGGCAGTAATAGGGCCGTCAATAAAACTCCATTTCTTGCCACCTTTGTTTTTCTTCTTCAGTTTTTCAAATATCTTTTTTTCTTTCCAAAATTTAAGAATTTCTTTCTCTATTTCCTGTGGATTATACATGATAATTATTTATAGATGATTATATTTTTAAATTGATTGCTGGTTTTAAGGAGAAACCAGCTTTTAGATAATGATGGCTATGATAGAAAGAATTTCAGAGTTTCTTATAGCCATAGATACTATAGCAAAATGAAGTTTTTAATACTTTTTGAGCTAAGTATCAAATAAGTAATATGTTACCTTTCTAAAATTACAACAGGTTAGAAACATTTAAAAAGGTGATATTCTCCTACATTTTAACCTAAACTGCTCTAAAGTAGTATAAAACAAGATGACGCCAACAGAAGAAACTTTAAAGAGAATGACAGAAGATTTAACTTCTGATGAACCAGGTATAGTTAGACATCTCATAGGAGAAGGAAGAACTTTTCAAGAGGTAAGAGAACTTGTTTTGAGTGGAGCTTTTGATATTAGTTTAGATAGTTGGTTAGGTGTTGGAGCAACTTCTCAAGGAATGCCAAAGCCAGAAATTCCTAAAGGAGATTTATATTACTGGAATCCTCGTGAAAATAGAGTTGCGAGGTTCGATGCTTACTCCTACAGGGCTTTCCTCAATTGCGGCAGGAATCCTGGCAGCAGGAACTCCGTCCTCGGGGTATTTGCAGTTGCTGAAGGGGGCAAGTAAGCTCGCTAAAAATAAAATAAACAAAAAATGAAACAAAAAATTTCAGTAACAATTGATGAGAAAACTTTAAAGATAGTGGAGCAAATCATAAAAAGCGGTATTTTCAGAAGCAAATCGCATGCTGTTGAATTTGGATTAAATAAGATAATAATGGAGAAAAAAGAAAGACAAAATGGAAGGAACTTATAGAAACTCTACAGAAGTGGGAAGCCTTGGCGGTGTTCCAATTTACATGGCAGATGTAGTTGATGCTTGTCTTATTGGAAGGCTTAATCTATTCTTGCAAGGAGATACAGGTGCTGGTAAGACGCAATTAGCGAGAGATGCGATGGGTTATTTCCCTGGAAAAAACACCTTTGTTCTTGGAAGAAATGATCTGGATGTAAGAGAATTATTCCAGCAAATTAATTTGGGAAAGCTTAGAACTGCTAAAAATACTGGAGAATTAAAAGAAGTAACTTCTAAAATTAATAACCATCTAACTGTTGTTGATGAACTTCCTAACTGCGTGCCTGCTGTTCGTGCCCAATTATTCAATATGTTTGATGGTTATATTGAACTTAATGGAGTTGCCTATCCTATTGGAAAAGGTTATAGTGTAGGAATTGCCACGGGAAACATAGGACAGAAATTTACAGAATCTTCAAATGAGCTTGGAAGAGCATTGAGAGATAGAATGCATGTTATTGTAGATGTTGATTATTTTCATCCCACACCTTCTGATACTTTAGAAATTCTTGCCAAAGACACCAACCTAAGAGTTGATTTTGCTCGTAAAGATGAAGATAGGTCACAAGATATAATTTCCAGAAATAAATCTTTAGCATTACAACCAATTCCTTTAGAAAAAATAATTATTGCCAATTATCTGATTCATGGATTAGATTATTGTAGCAAGGGTTCAAAAAGAAAAATGAAGGATAACTGGCCAACAGAGCTTGAAGACCATGAACAAGGAAGCGATGTTGGGCTTATTCTTCCTATTTCTACAAGAGCTGCAAAATCAATAGTAATGCTTTCTCAATCATTTGATCAAATAGTAAAAGAAAAAGGCGGAAATCCTGAAGCATTTGAATCTATGATGCAAGCTTTCAGGTTTGTTGCTCCTTATTCTGGAATTCTTAATGAAGCAGAGGTCCATAAGAATGATAAATATGCAGGCAACCATTATGATGCTGTTGATGCAGTAATTTCAACAACTACGACTCAATTTTCAGAGCAAGGAGATAATATTGCTGCCGGATATGAAATGGTAAGAAACGGAGAAAAAGATCAAAGAATTTTAGATAGATTTACAAAAAGATGGTCATTTATGAAAGATACCCTTAGTGGATTGGCTAAGAAAGTTAAGGAGGAATAAAAATGAAAAAATTTGAACTACCAAAAGAATTCAGGGGAATAAGCACGAAGGAAGCTTATGAAAGAGTTATCAATAGCAAAGCTCCTGTGGAGGAGCCTTTAAGTGTTCCTGCAAATATTGACCCAAAGCAATATATTCAAGTTCCACAGCACAAAATCTCAATTGCAACAAGAGAAACACATCTTGATAAAAATATGTATGATACATTAGATGCCCTTTCTGGAGAAGGACTGAAAATGCCATCTCCTTTGAGATTCATGACTCATTGGAGAAATATTCATCAAGCTGCAGAGGGGAAAAGAACTTTACTATATGCTGATGGAACTCCTGTAGAAAGAGATTCTGCTGTTGATTTATGGAATTATATGTCTTCAACAGACAGAAAACCATTTAACGAAAAACCTTGCTGGACATGGCTGAATGCTTTATTTGAAGAAGAAAACGGAATAATGCACATGGTAACTGATTTAAGAACAATTACGCAAGGACAAGAGAAATCTCTTGCTGGAACAAGAGTCGCATTGGATTCTTTCTTAGAAACTAATGGCTGGGCTGATTTAAAATTGAACAAGCAAGGATTGCCTATACAGCCATCAAACAATAATAATTATATTCAAGGAGAAAATATTTATTTTTGGAAACCTGTAAATGGAAAAGTTGCGAGGTTCGTTGCTAACTCCAACAGGGCTGGCCTCGATTGCGGCTGGTATCCTGTCGGCAGGTACTCCAGCCTCGGGGTATTTGCAGTTGCTGACGCTGTTAAATAGGCTCGCAAAAAAATAAAAAATAAAATGACAACAATACAGGAATTAAGAAAAAAATTGCATGAACAGAAGAACAGAGTTGGGTTAGTTGGCGGAACAGTTGAAATTGAAGAATTTGACAAAACAAACCATAATATTTCTGCATCAATAAACCCTAAAGGCTGGAAAATAAAAGTTTCTGTAAAAAAAGGATTTAATCCAATTCAAGACAATCGACAGAGAGCTTATGCAAGAGCAAAGAAAATTGTGGATGGCTTGGAAACTTTAGTCATGCATGTTGGAGGATTGCATGAGCCTGCTCACTGGGAACTTCCTGTTGATTCTCAAAGAGGATGCCCATATAATATTTATTGGCACGATAAAATTCTAGAAGCTGTAAAAAATGGGCTTCCTGATAATAAAAAAGGGATGGCTTCTTATGTAGCTAATGCCTTTGAAGATGTTATAATAAATCCAAGATGCAGAGAATTTAATCATGATTTTTCAGGGCAGGTTTTATTCTGGGATTGGGAAGGACTTTCTTTAAAAGAAAAAGGCAAACAGCATTATACACCTTTTTATGAAGCTTTTGTAAAACTTAACCTTCATCTCTTTGGGGATAATAAAGATCGTGCTTTGGTAAACAGACATTATGCAAATACTCAGCAAGTTGACGAAGCTGTAAAAAAAACAATAAATGATTTAGGCTTACAAGAAAATACCCAAGATACTGCTTACTTATTTAGAAGGGCAAGTTGGCCCATCATGGCAGAAAAATTTGCTAGAAATCTTGCTGATTTATTAGAGCAAGCCCCAGAAGAAAGGCTTTCAGCCTTTTCTAGAGATTCTGATAGTTGTGAAGGAGAAGATAAAGATGGAGAAAGTTCGGGAAATGGAATTGAACAAAAAGCAGGAACTAAAGAAGGAAAAGAAGAAATTGCTTACGGAAGATATTCTGGAAAAGAAAAACACTCACCAAATTTAACCAGTTTCGAACAGCTTGATTCTTTGTATAGAAAACTGGCAAGAGACATTCCTGTGGAAGTTGAAGCAATGGCAAGAGAGCAGGGTTTGCAAATTGCTCCTCTGAATTACAGACCATTTGATGATGAAAAAGATGACCCCCAAAGAATGAAAATTTCTAAACTATTTTTGATAGATCAAGGATTAAGATTTGGACACGCAAATGAACCATTGGCAGTTATGGCAAAATCAAAAGTTCAATTAAAAAGTTTTCCAAATTTTAAAATGATAGTTTTAGACAACTCAGGGAGCATGAAACAGGCTTCTGATGGAAGTGGAAATGTAGGAAACACTTCATTTATTCCATGGGGGGATAATAGCAAATATCATCATGCTTTGCTTGGATTTTATGGAGTAGAAAATTTTCTTCAGAGGCAAGGAATTGCTCAATATATTAAGCATGGACTTTCTTTATTCTCCTCTGAAACCAGATATGCGGAAGCTGATTTCCAAGGTTCAGAAGCAGTGAGAAAGAGGGCACTTTCTCCAGAATGGGGAAATACAAGAATAGATGCTGGAGTTTTAAAACAGGCTTTGCAAGGAAGGGAAAGCTTTGTCCTTTCTCTATCTGATGGAGGAATTGAAAATTGGCAAACTGAAAGAGATGAATTTAGGGGACTCATATCAAATAACTATTTTGCTCATATACAAATAGGAGAAGCTAACGAATTTACAAGAGATTTAGAATCCTGGAATGTTCCTGTTTTCTATGTTCATTCAGCCAAAGATTTGTCAAGATTAATGGTAAAAACAACTAAAGATGTATACCATCAATTTGTAAGAAAATAAAAAATGACAAAATTTGAACTACCAAAAGAATTCAGGGGAATAAGCACGAAGGAAGCTTATGAAAGAGTTATCAATAGCAAAGCTCCTGTGGAGGAGCCTTTAAGTGTTCCTGCAAATATTGACCCAAAGCAATATATTCAAGTTCCACAGCACAAAATCTCAATTGCAACAAGAGAAACACATCTTGATAAAAATATGTATGATACATTAGATGCCCTTTCTGGAGAAGGACTGAAAATGCCATCTCCTTTGAGATTCATGACTCATTGGAGAAATATTCATCAAGCTGCAGAGGGGAAAAGAACTTTACTATATGCTGATGGAACTCCTGTAGAAAGAGATTCTGCTGTTGATTTATGGAATTATATGTCTTCAACAGACAGAAAACCATTTAACGAAAAACCTTGCTGGACATGGCTGAATGCTTTATTTGAAGAAGAAAACGGAATAATGCACATGGTAACTGATTTAAGAACAATTACGCAAGGACAAGAGAAATCTCTTGCTGGAACAAGAGTCGCATTGGATTCTTTCTTAGAAACTAATGGCTGGGCTGATTTAAAATTGAACAAGCAAGGATTGCCTATACAGCCATCAAACAATAATAATTATATTCAAGGAGAAAATATTTATTTTTGGAAACCTGTAAATGGAAAAGTTGCGAGGTTCGTTGCTAACTCCAACAGGGCTGGCCTCGATTGCGGCTGGTATCCTGTCGGCAGGTACTCCAGCCTCGGGGTATTTGCAGTTGCTGACGCTGTTAAATAGGCTCGCAAAAAAATAAAAAATAAAATGACAACAATACAGGAATTAAGAAAAAAATTGCATGAACAGAAGAACAGAGTTGGGTTAGTTGGCGGAACAGTTGAAATTGAAGAATTTGACAAAACAAACCATAATATTTCTGCATCAATAAACCCTAAAGGCTGGAAAATAAAAGTTTCTGTAAAAAAAGGATTTAATCCAATTCAAGACAATCGACAGAGAGCTTATGCAAGAGCAAAGAAAATTGTGGATGGCTTGGAAACTTTAGTCATGCATGTTGGAGGATTGCATGAGCCTGCTCACTGGGAACTTCCTGTTGATTCTCAAAGAGGATGCCCATATAATATTTATTGGCACGATAAAATTCTAGAAGCTGTAAAAAATGGGCTTCCTGATAATAAAAAAGGGATGGCTTCTTATGTAGCTAATGCCTTTGAAGATGTTATAATAAATCCAAGATGCAGAGAATTTAATCATGATTTTTCAGGGCAGGTTTTATTCTGGGATTGGGAAGGAATAAGATGCAAAGAACAGGGAGAAAAGCATTATACCCCTTTTTATGAAGCTTTTGTGAAACTTAATATGCATCTCTTTGGCGATAACAAAGATAGAATTTTGTTAAAGAGGCACTATTCAAATACCGGAAAAGTTGACGAAGCAGTAAAAAAAGTCATTGATGAACTTTCCTTTCAGGAAAATATTCAAGACACTTCTCCTTTATTCAGAAGAGAAAGATGGGCACAGATGGCCTCTTCTTTCGCAAAAAATCTTACACCTCTTTTGGATGAAACTCCCAAAGAAAGACTATCTGCATATTCTCAAGAAGGAAATGGGGAAGGCCAAGATGCTGAACAGCCTGCAGGGAATGGGATTGAAAGAAAAGTAAGCACAGGAGAAGGAAAAGAGCAAATAGCTTTCGGAAGATATTCATCTGGAGAATCACCATCAACAAATTTGACCAATTATGAGCAGCTTGATGCGCTTTATAGAAGGCTTGCAAGAGATATCCCTGTTGAAGTTGAAGTTATGGCAAGAGAGCAGGGCTTAAGAATTGCTCCATTGAATTTCAGGCCTTTTGATCCTGAGAAAGACGACCCCTCAAAAATAAAAACTTCAAAGTTAATGGTAACAGACCAGGGATTGCAGTTTGGCTATGCTAGAGATCCATTAACAATTGTTTCAAAATCAAAAATCCAGAAAAAAAGCTTCCCTAATTTCAAGATGGTTGTTCTGGATAATTCAGGGAGCATGAGAGCAGCTCCTGATGGAAGCGAAAATGTCGGCAACACTTCTTTTATCCCGTGGGGAGACAGAAGCAAGTATCATTATGCTTTATTGGGATTTTATGGAATAGAAAATTTCC
>ERZ1292623.4688-Hain-H51-01um-R1-4688-length-11144-cov-5_pt1 | contig 11144 bp, 9 predicted proteins | sample MGYA00564398_ERZ1292623 | MGnify/ENA primary metagenome ERZ1292623 (study PRJEB36523, sample SAMEA6512633) | groundwater metagenome | collected 2019-01-07 | study: AquaDiva: Metagenomics assemblies of 32 groundwater samples
CAACTCAAGAATCTTATCAATTAAAAATTGCTGGATATGAAGGGCCTTTTAATTTGCTTTTGAATTTAATTGAAAAAAGAAAACTCTTCATTAATGATGTTTCACTCGCTGTGGTGACAGAAGACTATTTGAATTATATGAATAAACTGGGTGGTTTAAATCCAGCAGAGATTGCTAGTTTTGTTTTAGTCGCTTCCACACTTATTTTAATTAAATCAAAATCGCTTTTACCAAATTTGAATTTAACAGGAGAAGAAGAAGGCGATATCCATAGTCTCGAAGAACGTTTACGTTTATTTGAACTTTATACAAAATTGGGTGGACATATAAAAGAAAATTTTGGGGAAAATATTATTTTTGCGCCGCTGGAAAGAAAAAATGAACTTCTAATATTTTTACCTGATGACAAGATTACCTCAAAAAATATGATGGAGTTTGCTCGGGGTGCTCTCGGGTCAATGCCGAAAAAAATATTTTTACCGGAAGTAGAAGTGCGAAAAGTCGTCAGTATTGAAGAAATGATTGATAATCTAACGGAAAGGATAAAAAGTTCTATCAAGATGAGCTTCAAGGATTTTGCCGGCAAAGCGGTGACTCGTGAAGAAAAAGTTTTTGTGATTGTTGGCTTTTTAGCGATGTTGGAACTTGTCCGAAATGGAATACTGCATGTCATCCAAGAAAATGATTTTTCTGATATTATAATTGAAAAGGTGGAAATAACTTCTGAAATTACATTATGAATTTAGAAAATAAAATCGAAGCAATATTATTTTGGAAAGGAGAACCTATCTCACGCAAAAAACTCGCGGAGATTTTGAAAGTAGGTTTTGCAGAAATAAATGAAGGTATAGAAAAATTAAAAATAAATCTAGAGGGTAGGGGAGTGACATTTTTAGAAAAAGACGATGAAGTAATGCTCGGCACTGCACCGGAACTTTCGAGTTTAATTGAGCATTTGCAAAAAGAAGAATTAAATAAAGAACTTTCAAAAGCTAGTCTTGAGACTTTATCTATCGTTCTTTATAAAAATGGTGTAACTCGCGCAGGGATAGACTATATTCGTGGAGTAAATTCCAGTTTTACTTTACGAGCTTTATCTGTACGCGGACTGGTAGAAAAAACTATAGACACAAAAGATAATAGGCGCTTTATCTACAAACCAAGTTTTGAACTATTATCTTTTATGGGTATAAAATCAGTAGAAGAATTACCGGACTATGAAAGTGTAAAAAATGGTATTGAAATTGCCGCTAAAAATTTAGAGGAAGAGTTGAAAGAAACAGAAGAAGAAAATATCTAATCAAATACTTATAACTCTGCTATCGCAGAAATATAAGTAAAAATAATATGGAGACAAAAAGTGAAAAAAGAATATGCCAGAATTGTCATGGTGAATTTATTATCGAGCCAGAAGATTTTAATTTTTACGAAAAGATAAAAGTCCCTCCTCCGACTTTTTGTCCGGAGTGTCGATTCCAGAGGAGATTACTTTTTAGAAACAATCGTGTTTTCTATAGACGTGAATGCGATTTATGTCAAAAATCAATGTTGAGTGTGTATAGTAAAGACAAGCCATTTACTGTTTACTGTTGTGAATGTTGGCTCTCTGATAAATGGGACCCTCTTGATTATGGTCAGGGTTATGATCCTTCTAAATCATTTTTTGAACAATTTGGGGAACTACAAAGAAGAGTACCGAGGGCAAATTTATATCAAACGAATTTCATTAATAGTGAATATTGCAACTATGGGCGAGATTTCAGAGAATGTTATTTACTATTTGGTGGAAGTAGTAATGAAAGAATTTATTTCGCTAATCAGGTTTTAAATTCTCATGATTCCTTTGATATTTCTTTTTCAGAAAAAGTTGAATTTAGTTATGAAAATTTTGAATGCAAGCACGCAAATAAATTATTTTTTAGCCATCACTCATTTGATTGTGTTGAAAGTTACTATCTGATTGATTGTCGAAATTGCATGAATTGTTTTGGTTGTGTTGGACTTGTAAATAAGCAATACTATATTTTTAATCAACCTTATACAAAAGAAGAATATGAAAAATTCATAGTGTCAAATGATACAGGAAGTTTTGAAAATCACAAAAAAAAATTAGCAAAACTTCAGGAATTAAATTTAACTATGCCTCATCGTTATGCTCGTATTTATAAATCGGTTAATTCTGATGGTGACGATTTATTTGAAGCTAGAAATACTCATAACTCTTTTAGTTCTCTTCTCACAGAGGATTCCAAATATTTATTTTATTGTAAAAATGGCGTAAAAGACTGCTATGATACTTCTTTTCAAGGTTTTAACAGCGAACTTCTTTACGAGATTGCTCATGGTTTTGGTGGATCAAATGGGGCTTTTGGTATTAGAAACTTTAATAATCAAGATTCTCGTTATAATGAAGAATGTCATGATTGTGTAAATTTATTTGGGTGTGAAGGATTGCGTAAAAAACAATATTGTATTTTAAATAAACAATATAGTAAAGAAGAATATGAGAATGTAAAAAATAAAATTATTAAAGACATGATGGAAAGAGGGGAGTACGGGGAATTTTTCCCAATAAAATTATCCCCATTTGCTTACAATGAAACTATTGCGCAAGAATATTTTCCATTAACAAAAGAAGAATCTTTGAGTAAAAATTATGAATGGAAAGATGATGAAAATAGAAATTATAAAATAGATATAAAAACCGAGAATATACCAGATAAAATACAAGAGATAAATGAAAATATTTTAAATAAAGTTATTGCTTGTGAACACGAAGGTGGATGTAAAGAACAGTGCACAGAAGCTTTTAAAATAGTTCCGGAAGAATTAAAATTCTATAAAAGAATGAATTTATCACTTCCTAGACTTTGTCCGAATTGCAGGCATTTTCAGCGGATTAGACAGAGAAATCCCTTGAAACTGTGGCATAGAACCTGCATGTGCGAAAAAGAAAATCATTTTCAAGGGGCAGGGAAGTGCGAAGTAGAATTTGAAACTTCATATGCACCTGAACGACCAGAAATAATATATTGTGAAAAATGCTACCAACAAGAAATTTATTAATATCAGCCATGGTGTATATGTAAAATACTTACAACTCTGCTATCGCAGATTTATAAGTAAAATAAGTTATGAAAAGTGAAAATAAAAATTGTCAAAACTGTAAACAAGACTTTACAATAGAGTCGGAAGATTTTAATTTTTACGAAAAGATAAAAGTTCCATCGCCTTCTTGGTGTCCGGAATGTCGAATGATTCGACGAATGGCCTGTCATAATGGCTGGAATCTTTTTTATAGAAATTGTGATAAATGCGGGAAACGAACGTTGTCTATGTATCCGCCTAAACAAAAAATTACAGTGTACTGTCCACTATGTTGGTGGGCTGATGATTGGGATGGCACAGAATATGCAATGGATTACGATTCAAATCATTCTTTTTTGGAACAATGGAAGGAACTTTCAGAAAAAACTCCATATGTTTCCCTTGAAACGACTTATTTAAATCTTAAAAATTGTGATTACAGTAATAGCATATCTTATTCAAAAAATTGCACCTTGGCAATCTTTGCAGATTTTTGTGAAAATGTTTACCTTTCTTCTATTTTAAGAGGAGCAAAAGATACAGCTGATTCTCTCAGAATATTTGATTCTGAGTTATGTTATGGATCAATTAGTCAAAAAAGGGCATATCGAGTTTTTTATTCAGAAGAATGTGATTCTTGTACAGAAGTGTGGTTTTCTCGTAATTGTTATGGATGCACAAATTGTATTGGCTGTGTAAATTTGCGCGGATCTTCTTATAAAATTTGGAATATACAATACACAAAAGAAGAATATTTTAAAAAATTTAAAGAACTTAAATTGGACACTCGCTCTGGTGTAGATACTCTACAGAAAGAAGCTAAAGTTTTTTCTGATAAATTTCCTCATCGAGAATATTCAGGAAATACTAAAAATTTAAATGTAACTGGTGAATATGTTTACAGCAGTAAAAATTGTAAAGACGTATATATGTGTAGTGGTGCAGAAAATTGTAAATATTGTCAGCTTATCACTGTTCATTCCGCCAAAGATTGTATGGATTATACTAGCTGGGGGAATAATGCTGAGCTTATTTATGAATCTTTTGGTGTCGGTGAAAATGTCAGTAATTCAAAATTTTCCCTCAATTGTATTTCTGATGTAATTAACACAGAATATTCTCTCTGGTGCATAGGAGCTAAAAATAATTTTGGTTGTGTAAATTTAAAGAGAAAGTCGTATTGTATTTTAAATAAAGAATACTCAAAAGAAGATTATAAAGCTTTATGTGAAAAAATTATTGAGGATATGAAAAATAATCCATATATAGATGAACAAAGGCGAGCTTGGCCATATGGAGAATTTTTTCAACCCGGTTTTTCCAAATTTGCTTACAACCTCTCTACTGCTTATAAATTTTTTCCAAAAACAAAAGAAGAAGCATTGGAAAAAGGATACACTTGGAACGATGAAGAAGAGAAACAACCAGAGGCAACCCTTTCAGGAAAAGATTTACCTGAAACCATTAACGAAGTAGATGATTTAATTTTAAAAGAGATAATTTCTTGCATTATTTGTGATAGAAAATATAAAATTGCCAGTCTGGAATTTGATCTTTTACGTAAAATGAATATACCATTACCTACACAATGTTTAAAATGCAGAGAAAAATCTCTTTTTGATAAACTTCAAATACCAAGATTATATAATCGCGAATGTATGAAATGTGGTACAGTAATAAGGACTTCATATTCCTCAGACCGTACGGAAATAGTTTGTTGCGTAAAATGTTACCAGCAGGAAGTTTATTAAATATTAATTTAGCATTAGCGGACGGTCGTCCACTAATGCTAAATTAGAATTAAAGACAATCTGGATTGATGGCGAGAACATAGTTATTTAGCAAATCAAAATCCTCAGCATATTTTTCTCCGTCGAATCCGGTGATGTCTGTGTTTTTTATTAAATTTTTATACTCTTTCGTAAATTCTCTAGCTAAAGGCAAATAAGACCAGTGCCATTTTTCTTCATTATGGCCAGTTAGTCTGTTTTCATCTTTTAATGTGTAAGTCTGGCAAAAACCAAAAGAAAGCGCATTTTTCACCAGCCAATTATAGACTTTTTTCCCATAAGTGGTTTCAAAATATTCTAAGTTCGCATTATTTATGTCTATGTCCGCACCCCAATGATGCCTAGAAGTTCCGGGGACGGCGCTGTATTCCAATATCTTTTCAAATCTTTCTACGCCGTCAGGCAAACTTTTTGATAAATCATCAACCAATGTATAGCCATTCCATTTTTTATTCCAAAGATCTTTTTGATAATCAAAATTCCTAGTGGCCGAGGCGATTTTTAAATCTACCCCTTCTCTTTTTGCGGCAATTTGCATTCCCCGAAAAGCCAAGAAGGTTTCTTTTCTCAAGTACATTATATTTGACACTATGGTGTATTCAGCCGGAATTAAAATAAAGTCATCTCTTTGTACTGGATCAAATTTACCCATTAGATAAATTCTTTGTTCAGCTTCTTTTTTTATTTTTTCTTCTTTTAAAAATTGTTGATGAATTTCCTCGTTTTCTTTTTGTTGTCTTAGATCAAAAAAATCCGTCGTAAAATAGGGGACAAATATAAAGAGAACTAGAGCCAATAAAAACACAGAATAAACTAGATGTAAAATATATTTTTTCACCTAAAAACTTTATCATATTAGGGTATTTTAATCAAAAAAAATACATGTTATACTCTATGAATGTATTTAAACTTGGTCAAAGTTTTCGTACCGACAACGGTAGCCTTCTTTTTGGGCATTTTTTTTACGCCGATAGCGACACATTTTTTCTACAAATACAAAATGTGGAAAAGATATTCTCGTAATATGGGTACCACAGCGACGGATTTTTCTAAAATACACAATGAACAAGAAGAGCTCCGGACCCCACGTGTGGGTGGAATAATAATTTGGTTTTCTGTCCTTGCTACCACTCTTATTTTTTATTTGTCTTCAATTTTGTTTCCTTCGGTTGATAGCGAAAAAATGAATTTTTTAAGCCGTAATCAAACCCTCATTCCGCTTTTCACTTTGATTGTCGGTTCGATTGTCGGACTTTGGGACGATTTGATTCAAATCTATGGCAAAGGGAAATTTGCTCGAGACGATAAATCTTGGCGCAAGTGGAAAGTTTTCCTTGTAACCTCTATTTCTCTTTTGATCGGCTTGTGGTTTTTTTATAAATTGGGAATGACATCGATCCATATTCCATTTGGTGGTGATATCTATTTAGGTATTTTAATTATTCCATTTTTTATAATAGTGGCGCTGGCGACTTTTTCCGGTGGAGTGATCGATGGTATAGACGGACTCTCTGGCGGAGTACTTGCTTCTGTTTTTTCGGCCTACTCGGTGATAGCTTATGCAAACAATCAAATAGACATCGCTACATTTTCCGGCGTCATCGCTGGGGCGATATTAGCGTTTCTCTGGTTTAATATTCCTCCGGCTAGATTCTATATGGGGGAAACAGGCATTATGGGGCTTACGATCGTTCTCGCCACCTTGGCCTTTTTAACTGATTCTGTTTTAATCTTGCCTATCGTCGCATTACCTCTAGTTATCACGGCTCTGTCAGTTATTTTGCAAAGTATTTCTAAAAAATTAAGAAGAGGTAAAAGATTATTTAAGCTTGCCCCGATCCACCATCATTTTGAAGCGATCGGTTGGTCTTCACATAAAGTCACTATGCGTTTTTGGATTCTCTCCGTCGTGTTTGCTATTATTGGCATAATTTTAGCAATTATTAGTAGATAAAAATAAATCCCGTTAGAAATATGAAAAATTTACACAACAACAAAATATTATTTATTAGTGAATTTCTAACGGGATGAAAGAAAAAAAGATAGATAATTTTTTTTTAATAATTATATTTCTTTTACTCGCTATCGGAGTGAGCGTATTCGTCTCTGCTTCCCTCGGAGTTTATGCTAAGAATGAAAATCTTTTCAAGTCTGTGCTTTTTAATCAATTAGTTCTCGGCCTCGGCCTCGGTTTGATAGCAATGTATTTTACTTTAAAAATAAACTATAAATTTTGGCGCAAATATTCTTTTCTTATTTTTCTCGGGGCGATACTGCTCACTATCTTGGTTTTTATTCCCGGCGTGGGTTGGAGTCATGGAGGAGCATTTCGGTGGGTAAAAATCGGTTTAATATCTTTTCAACCAGTAGAGATTTTAAAATTTAGTTTTATTGTTTATTTTGCGGCTTGGCTATCTTGGGTAAAAAATAAAGTGCAAAATTTTAGATTTGGTATTTTGCCGTTAGGTATAATGCTCGCAGTTATTGCTGGTGTCTTGTTAAAACAACCGGATACAAAAAGTTTTATTCTGATTACCATAACTGGAATAATAATGCTTTTTATTTCTGGTGTACCGATGAAATATATTTTAGGCATAGGGCTCGGGGTAATGATATTTTTAGGAGGTTTAGTTTTATACAAACCTTATTTACAAGAGAGAGTCAAAACTTTTATCAATCCGGGAGCTGACCCGCGCGGATCTGCTTATCAAATTCAGCAATCACTGATCGCTCTCGGATCTGGAGGAGTATTCGGCAGAGGGTATGGTCAGAGCATACAAAAATTTGGCTATTTACCCGAAACACAAGGAGACTCTATTTTTGCTGTTTTAGGAGAAGAATTTGGTTTTCTGGGAGCAGTAGGGACGATTTTCCTTTACTTGCTTTTTGCTTTACGTGGTTTTCGAATTGCTAATAATTCGCCAGATCTCTTCAGTAGACTTTTAGTCTCTGGAATTGTTATAATGCTGACAATGCAATCTTTTATGCATATTGCTTCAGTGACCGGAGTTTTACCGCTGACAGGTGTGCCTTTACCCTTTATGAGCCTTGGAGGGACATCGCTTATGATCTCCCTAGCAGTTCTCGGCATAGTGCTTCAAATTTCAAAATTTTCCGGAAGAGGCGGATCAGCCTAGGGCTGAAGTAACAATAATTCAAAATATATAATATGAAAATAGTTTTTACAGGCGGAGGAACAGGCGGACATTTTTATCCGATTATCGCTGTTGCCCAAAAGGTTAATCAAATAATTGACCATGAAAAAATTTTAGGCTCAAAGCTTTATTATATTTCTGACAATCCTTATGATAAAGAAATGCTTTTAGAACAGGGACTTCTCTATGAAGAAGTAAGTACTGGGAAAATGCGTACTTATTTTTCTTTTAAAAATTTTTCTGATTTTTTCAAAATTATTTTGGGTGTGATTAATGCGATAATAAAAATGTTTTCGATTTATCCGGATGTTGTTTTCGGTAAAGGCGGGTATGCTTCTTTCCCAGCCATTTTTGCTGCTAGGATTTTGCGTATTCCAGTGGTGATTCATGAGTCTGACTCTGCGCCGGGCCGGGTAAATAAATGGGCGGGAGTTTTTGCGAAGAAAGTAGCCGTGTCTTTCATGGAAACAGTAGAATATTTTTCCCCTAAAAAAGTCGCCTGGATTGGCCAGCCGATCAGAACGGAGATAGAGCATCCAGCTTCAAAAAAAGAAGGGCTCGAATATTTTAAACTCGAAACCGATGTTCCAGTTATTTTGGTCTTAGGCGGTTCGCAAGGGGCTGAATTGATCAATAATATTGTTTTAGACGCATTGCCTAGATTAGTAAATAACTATCAAATCATCCACCAGACAGGTATGAATAATTTTAAAATGGTGACAGATAGGGCAAATGTTGTATTGGGTGATGATAAAAATAAATTAAGATACTTCTCTACCCCTTTTTTAAATCCTTTGACGATGAAGATGGCTGCCGGCGCAGCAAGTATCGTCATCTCTCGAGCCGGATCAATGCTTTTTGAAATAGCATCGTGGGGCGTGCCGTCTATTTTAATACCGATTACCAATACAAATATGGATCATCAGAAAAAAAATGCTTTTAATTACGCTCGAGCAGGCGCATGTAGCGTGGTGGAAGAAATGAATATGACAGCAAATATTTTGAGCTCGGAAATTGAAAGAATAACAGGGGATAGGGAGATTTATGACCAAATGGCGCACAATGCCAAAGCTTTCAGTAAACCCGGCGCAGCCGAAAAAATAGCTCGTGAATTGGTAGATATTGCCTTGAGTCACGAAAAAATTTAGAAAATATAAATACAACCCCTCTTAATCTCCCCTTGTCAGGGGAGAAATAAATACAAAAATACAACTCTCCTAACCTCCCTTATCAGGGAGGAAAAAATGAAAAAATGTAATTCGCTAAATATTCCTTATATTCCTTATGATAAAAATCTAATTTCTCGTGCTAGAGAATTAAGGAAAGAAACAACTGAAGCAGAAAATATTTTCTGGGATAAAATTCTAAAAAATAAAAAATTAGCACACCTAAAATTCACGAGACAAAAACCACTGGATTATTTTATTGTAGATTTTTATTGTGCAAGTTTAGGTTTAGTAATAGAGATTGATGGAGAGATACATAATTTTCAAAAGGCTAGAGACAAAGAAAGAGATAATATATTAAAACAAAAATTTGAGTTAAAAATAATAAGATATAAAAATGAAGAAGTTTTAAATAACCCGAAGAAAATTATTGAGGATTTAATTAGAAGAATAAATACAACCCCTCCTTAATCCTCCCCTTGTCAGGGGAGGGAAATACAAAATTCGTATTGAATTTCTTCCCCCTGATAAGGGGGATTAAGGGGGTTGTATCTGTATTCTTTTTTTAGAGTATTTAGAGGTTGAATTTTATGTTATTATATAAATATGTCTGACACAAAAGTTGTAACTAGATTTGCGCCTAGCCCGACGGGCCCTTTGCATTTGGGAAATTTCAGAACGGCTATTTTTGCTTATCTTTATGCTAAAAAATATGACGGTGTTTTTGTTTTTAGAATTGAGGATACTGACAGAGAACGTTCAAAAAAAGAATATGAAGATGATATTATTGAGGGCTTAAAATGGCTTGGTCTTTCGTACGATAAATTTTATAGACAATCTGAAAACTTAGATAGACATAAATTTTATTTAGAAAAAATGATTAGAGAGGGGAATGCCTATATTTCTAAAGAAAAAGCCAAAGACAGTAGTGGCAGCATAAAAGAACTTGTTAGATTTAAAAATCCAAATATTGATGTCACCTTCAAAGATAAAATAAAAGGCGAAGTCACAATGAATACAAAAGACTTGGGTGATTTTATTATCGCAAAAAATATAAATGAGCCGTTGTTTCATTTGGCAGTGGTAGTGGATGATTTTGAAGAAGGAATAACTCATGTGATCAGAGGAGAAGATCACGTTTCTAATACTGCACGTCAAATACTAATCCAAAGAGCGATTGGCGCAGAAACACCAATCTATGCGCATTTGCCTCTAGTTTTAGATGCTAGTAAATTAAAACTTTCCAAACGTAGAGGAGCTTTGTCTTTACTTGAATACAGAAAACAGGGTTTTTTGCCGGAAGCTATTTTAAATGCAGTAGCTTTTGTTGGCTGGAATCCCGGAACAGATAAAGAAATTTATATGCACAATGAGTTGGTCAAAGATTTTGATCTCACGCGCGTGCAAAAAAGCCCCGCTATTTTAAATGAAGAAAAATTGGAATGGTTTAATAAAGAACATATGAAGCTTCTTCCTCTAATAGAAATAGAGAAAAATATTTTAGAATGGTTGCCGGAAGGTATGAAAAATCCAAAATTAGCTCCGATTATTTTTGAAAGAATTTCTAAATGGAGCGATGTAAAAGAAATGGCTGAAGCAGGGGAGTTTGATTTCGTATTACATACTCCAGACATCGTAAAAGAAAAACTTAATTACAAAAATACTTCACAAGAAAAAACTTCTAAAAATTTAAAACTAGCTATCGGAACGCTAGAAAATTTATCAGAAGAAAATTTCACACAGGAAGATATAAAAACTGCTTTGATGCTAATTGCGGATAATTTAGAAAATAGGGGAGAGTTGCTCCATCCAGTACGCTATGCCCTATCGGGAAAAGATCAATCTCCGAATCCATTTATTATCGCTTCAATTATAGGGAAAAATGAAACTTTATCGCGCCTACAAAAAGCAATTTAATAAAATATTTTTTTTATTTTTACTAATAA
>ERZ1292623.4691-Hain-H51-01um-R1-4691-length-11143-cov-5_pt1 | contig 11143 bp, 9 predicted proteins | sample MGYA00564398_ERZ1292623 | MGnify/ENA primary metagenome ERZ1292623 (study PRJEB36523, sample SAMEA6512633) | groundwater metagenome | collected 2019-01-07 | study: AquaDiva: Metagenomics assemblies of 32 groundwater samples
ACGGCAAGCCGAAGAAGCGCTACACCGATGGCCACATCCACAAGATGGCAATCTGGCGCACGGCCACCCAAGTGGCGCGTTGGATCTACAATCAGTGGACGGCACTCGAACGACAAGGTGATGGCGATCCCAACTTGCCGGTTATCCCGATCGAGCGTGAGCCGGTCCTAGTGTAAAGTTTGAGTTACGATCGGGCGAGCATGAACTTTCTGTCTTTAATGGCAGCGAACATGCACCTGCCCAATCAAGACCCCATCCGTCTGCCAAAAGCAGATTAGGGTGGGGTTCTTTTTTTTTAGAAAATTTGGCAAATTGACTTCGCCTTCGTCTAGTGGTAGTTTACAATCCGGAAGTGCGAAAATCTACATGCCCCAAAGAATGGCGATACTAGGGATGCACTTCCATTTTTGATCTTTCGACCAGAGAGAAAACAAGCATGCTCAAGTGAGCGATTTTTAGGGTTCTCCTGGTTTTTGAGTATAGAACAGTTGGCGAATCTGTCGGTGCTCGAAAGAGCGAGCCGACTCGTGCCAGCTGTCCCGTCCCGTCACGCCGTAGGCGGACGGGATTTTTTTATTTTGCGTAACCGATCGCCGCGTCGAACTTGATCGAGAGGAGACGCGAGACGCCATCCGAACCCATGGTCACGCCATAGATTAGATCAGCTCGCGACATCGTTTCGCGATTGTGAGTAATTAAAATAAGTTGCGTCTCCTTGGCCAAGGCCTCGACCATATCGCCGTATTTTTTTGAATTAGCTTCGTCGAGCGCGGCGTCCGTCTCATCGAGAATCATAAATGGTGGCGGATGAACGCGCGAGAGGGCAAAGAGGAGGGCAATGGAAGTAAGCGAGCGCTCGCCACCGGAGAGCATCTCGAGGCCACTAATGCGCTTGCGCGGTAAGCTAACCTCGATCTCGAGGCCTCCTGTTTCAGCCACCTCAGCCTCTGCCTCTCCTTCGCCAAACTCGCCTTCATCATCACCACGGCGAACTCTAAGTTTAACCGTCCGCAATTCGGCCTTACCGCCACCAAAGAGCAGGTGGAAAAAGTTTTGAAATTCTTGATTGATCCGCTTCAAACCGGTAGCGAACTCGTCATCAATCTTCGCTTTCAAGTCAGCGGCCACTTGGTTGAGTGAGGCCACGCTCCCCTCGAGATCCGCCACCTCGCGCGCGAGGTGAGCCTCACGCGCCGCCGCTTCCTCGTACTCCCGCGTAAGCTCGCCCGAGCCCACACCGTGCTCCTCAAGCTGGAGCTTTAGCCGCTCCAAGCGACGACGCGTCGCTTCCACCGCTTCCGGCACTCGCTCACCTGTGGCCGGCGTGTGTTTATAATCCAAAAGTTCTCGATCGGTTAGCGCCACCGCCTCGGCGAGCTCCCGCTCGAAGTCGGCGCGAAGATGCTTCAACCGGTCGCGCTCGAGCCGGAGTGAGGCGAGCTTACCTTCCTCGGCCGAGGCTTTAAGCTTGGCTTCAAGTAGTTGCCCGGCCGCGGCGCCGCGCGCGGCCGACTCACTAGTAAGCGCCGCTCGCACCCGCTCCACCACTGCCTCTTCGTGTCGAATCTCCCGACCGACGGCCACCAAGCGCTCCGATACTCTCGCTTGCTCGACCGACCAATCGGTGACTTCCGCTTGGTTCGACCGACCGTGAGTCACGGCTTGCTTCATCTCACTCACCACTTCCTTCAATTTATCCCAAGCGGCGCGAAGTAAGTTAAGGTCGGTTAGCCCACGTGACTGCTCAAGCCAAGTTTCCAAATTCTCCACCCAACTTCGCACTCGCTCGCCAGCCACCGCCTCGCTCGTGACGAGTGGCACTGCTTTATCCGCTTCGATCCGACCTTCAATCCGACCGAGCTCTCGCGCGAGGAGTTCTCGCTCCGAGGTGGCTCGTCGCAAGGCCGCTTCGGCCGTGCTTAACTCTTGCCTTAGCGCTTTCGCCACCGCACTCTCACCCCCGAGCTCGCGCTCAAGCGCGCTCGCCGTAGCGTTAAGTTCCTTCACCTTCTTTTCGAGCTCACCTTCCACCCGATCGAGTCGCGCCGTCTCAAGCTCAAGATGTCGCGCCTCCTGGCTAAAGTAATTGAGGGCGAGCGCCTTCAACTCTTGCCGCAAGGTCCGCGACTTCTCCACCTTCTCCATCTCTTTTTTTAAAAATCGAAGGTGCGGGGCAATCTCTTTGCGCAAGAGTTCCACTTGTTTTAAATTCTCCCCCGTCTTAGCTAGCTTCTTCTCCGTCTCGCTTAATTGCCACTCGTAGAGTCGGAGGCCGAGCGCCGTCTCCACAATCTCGCGCCGCTCCGCGACGCTCGAAGTAAGGATCCGATCGGCCTCACCCTGACTAATGATGTGGTAACCCGAGGCGCCAATCGAGACTTGGTGGAGTAGTTCGTTCAAGTCTCGGAGCCGGACCGAGGATTGATTGATCGAGTAATCGCTCGTGCCATCGCGTAAGACCTCGCGCGTTACCGCCACCTCACTCGCGTCGAGCGGGAAGCGGTGGTCAGCATTATCGAAGATCATGGCGACGCTGGCTCGGTTGGCCCGCGGCGTGGCCTCACTCCCATGCCAAATGAAGTCTTCGCCGCGGCGGCCGCGGAGTGACTTGAGTGACTGCTCCCCCAAGACCCAGCGGCAAGCTTCGGCAATGTTTGACTTCCCCGAACCATTCGGGCCCACAATCGCCACCACGGGAGCGGTGAAGAGGAGCTCCGTCTTCTTGGCGAAAGATTTAAAACCGCTTAACTCTAAACGCTCGAGTCGCATAGCTATTTATCATCCGGTGCTTTAGTTAACCAGCCCTGCCCCGCGAGCGCGGCGCGCGCGGCCGCTTGCTCGGCCTCCTGCTTCGAGTGGCCAGTGCCGGTGGCGACAAGCTTCGTCCCTAAGTAGAGACCGACGGTAAAGGTTTTATTATGATCGGGGCCCTCTTCGCTCATTACTTCGTAGGCTGGAGTGATCTCAAGGGCGGCTTGGGCCTTCTCTTGGAAGAAACTCTTGGCATCTTGCCAACGTCGCTCGGCCACCACCGCATCAATCCGGTAAGCTAAGTGCCGCTCGATGAAGTGGTGCGCCACCTCAAACCCTTGATCGAGGTAGATGGCGCCAATGATGGATTCAAAAGTGTTGGCGAGAATTACTTGCCGTGCGCGACCCACATCCTTGGCCTCGCCGCGAGAGAGCAGGAGGAAGTCATTAACGCCGAGATCCGTCGCCGCCTCGGCCAAGGTTTGGGTATTGACCAGCGCCGCGCGGTAAGCGGTGAGGTCGCCTTCCGTTCGATCGGGGTAACGGCGGAAGAGGTAATCGGTAATGGCGAGCTCAAGCACCGCGTCGCCTAAGAACTCAATTCGCTCATTGTGATCCCGCTTCACTTCCTTGTGCTCGTTTAAGAAGGAGCGATGCGTTAGCGCCTGACGCAGATAATTAAGGTCGTGGAAGGCCACGCCTAGACGGTCGGCTAGGGGTTCACAGTCGGGTAATTGGTTCATACCGTTCGCTCATTAATCTTTTTAATCGCCTGATTTAAAATAGGGAGAATGTCGTCGTAGATCTTGAGGTCAAGCACTTCGCTCGCTTTAAACCAACGCGCATCATCGAGACCTTGGTTCTTATTTAAATGTAATTCCCGCTCATCCTTGGCCTGACCTAAGAAGTAAGTCACGCGCTTCCGAATTTTACCCTTCTCCGGATCACTCGCCACGTACTCATTGGTACCGAGTTCCTCCTTAATGTCGAGGTTGATGGAGAGCTCCTCCTTGACCTCGCGGATCGTGCCATTGCGCGCGTCTTCGCCCGCCTCAATGTGGCCCTTCGAGAGCGTCCAATAGCCGAAGATGTCGTGGACGAGAGCAATCCGCACCTCGCCCGCCGCGGGCTCGAGGTAGATCACGGCGCCACCCAAGTGCTCAACCGGCAGGTCGTCATAATGAGCATCTTTAACGCGGCGCTTCTTCAACGGCACTTCGTCCTTACCCGGCTCACCCATCTCCTTATAGATGGTACCGAGCACGCCGTTTACAAACTTGCCGCTCGTCTCACTGCCGAAGGTCTTCGCTAGTTCGATCGCCTCGTTAATCGCTACTCGTGAGGGCACCTCTTTCCGATCGCTAAAAAGGAGTTCGAAGAGGCCGAGCCGGAGGACGTTGCGGTCGATAATAGCGATCTTATCAAGCGGCCACTCGGGTGCCGCCTTCTCGATCACCCGATCAATCTCAAGCTTATGCTCAATGACGCCGTTGATTAATTGCTTAACGAAAGAGTCTTCTTCAAGACCCGGAGCGAATTCCGCCTCATTACGCTCGAGAATTGCCCCGGCCGCGATCGGCGGGAAATTATTAAAATCCCACTCAAAGAGGGTCTGGACCGCCAAACTGCGTGACAAATGCCTATTGGCCATCGTCGATTAAATTTTCAAAATTACTTTTTGGGTTTTCTAGCGTCGGCTACGCTCAGCTTGCTTCTTCTTCGCCGTCTTCTTCGCCAATTTCTTCGTGATGTCGACGACCACTCGGCCGCGGTAGGTACCACAGTTCAAGCAGACGCGGTGGCGAAGATGCGCCGCGCCACACTTGGCACACTTGCTTAACCGCGGCGCCACCAAAGCGTGGTGGGACCGGCGGTTAGCCGTATGGGCCCGAGTATGTCTCATTCGTACAACCATGGCGGTAAGTCTAACCTATTTCAAAAAATCTTTCAAGAACGACCGGCGATGGAGTGGGGATAGACCATGCCGCCGGAGGGCGGCGTAATGAGCTCGGGTGCCATACCCCTTATGGACCTCGAAACCGTATTTCGGATGTTTTTTGGCCAGTCGGGTAAGCCTCCGATCTCTCTTGACCTTAGCGGCAATCGAAGCAAGCGCGATAATTGGCACCGTCTCATCGCCGCGGATGATCGTCTCTTGATCCTCATAAATTTTCGGGGCGCTTAAACTCCCATCGAGTAGGATGCGACAACTTTTTGGATCCAAGTTTAGTCGTTTAAGACAGCGCCTAATCCCAGTCCTCACCGCCGGCACAATCCCCTGCTCATCAATAATCTTCTCCCCCACGAGCGACACGACAAAATCCAACCTCCCTTTCTTCTTCTGCTCTTTCAACCACCGGAACCATTCTTCTCGCTTCTTCTCACTCAACTTTTTCGAATCCCTAACTTTCAAATTTAACTTCCATTTCGTTACTACCACCGCCACTGCTACCGGCCCCGCGAGTGGTCCTCTCCCCGCCTCATCAATCCCCACCAAATAGCGCTTTTTTCCCATTCTCATTACCCTAGTTTATCATGCTATAATCCGGTCACATGAGTTTCGTCCACCTCCACAATCACAGCAACTATTCGCTCCTCGATGGGCTCTCCAAGATTGACCAGATGGTAGCGAAGGCGAAGAAGCTCGGCATGCCGGCGCTCGCTCTCACCGATCACGGCAATATGTACGGCGCGATTGACTTCTATAAGGCTTGCCGTGATGCCGGCGTCAAACCGATTATCGGGGTGGAAGCTTACGTGGCCGCCCGCTCCCGCCACGATAAGGAGCCGAATATTGACAACAAGCGTTACCACCTCACCCTGCTCTCAACCAACCTCGTCGGCTACCAGAACCTGCTCAAGATGGTGACGGCTGCTAACCTCGAGGGCTACTACTATAAGCCAAGAATTGATAAGGTCTTAATGCGCGAGCACCATGAGGGGATCATCTGCCTCTCTGGTTGCATGGCGAGTGAGCTCGGGCGCGCCTTGGGCAATCGCGATCTCGAGCGTGCGCGGGCGGTGATCAAGGAGTATCAAGAAATCTTCGGTCCCGAGAATTACTACCTCGAGATTATGCACCACCCGAAGATTGAGAATCAGATGATGATTAAGGAGGCGACGATCGGGCTCGCTCGCGAACTCAAGATTCCCCTCGTCGCCACCCACGATTGCCATTACCTCGAGACCGATGACGCCAAGGCTCACGACACCGTGGTAGCGGTCGGCACACACTCCGACGGTTCGGGGGGTAAACGCTTCTCCAATCAAGAAGAAGACTTCTCCTTCATCGACCAAGCGCGCGCGGCCGAACTCTTCGCCGATACGCCGGAGGCGCTCGAAAACACCCTCGCCATCGCCGCGCGTTGTGAGCTTGAGCTTAAGCTCGGCCAATGGGTCTTCCCCACCTTTCCTCTCTCCACCGGCGTGACCCCAGATCTCGAATTAACCAAAGCCACCGAAGCCAGACTGAAAGAATATTTAATGAAGAATCCGGAGACGGATATCAAAGTTGCCACCGAGCGAGTGCAGCACGAGCTCGCGATCATTACGAAGAAGGGTTACTCCCCTTACTTCCTCGTCGTGGCCGACCTCATCCACTTCGCTCATGAGAAAAATATTTATACCAACACTCGAGGCTCGGCGGCCGGCTCCTTCGTATCTTACTTGCTCGGCATTACGAACGTTGACCCCCTCGTCTATAAACTCCCGTTTGAACGCTTCTTGAATCCTGATCGTCCGTCGCCGCCCGATATCGACATGGACTTCGCCGACAAGCGCCGCGACGAGATTATTGATTATGCCAAGCAGAAGTATGGTCTCGACCGCGTGGCTCAAATCGGAACCTTCGGCTCGATGATGGCGAAGGCGGCCGTACGCGACATCGCTCGAGCCCTCGGCCACGCCTACGCTGTGGGTGACAGGCTGGCTAATCTTATCCCGCTCGGTTCGCAGGGCTTCCCAATGACGATCGCTCACGCCCTTGAGCTGGCGCCGGAGTTGAAGACGGTCTACGACGGCGAAGCGGAAGCCAAAGAGATCCTCGACTTGGCGCGGAAGATCGAGGGCAACCCGCGCCACATCTCCGTCCACGCCGCCGGCATTGTGATCGCGCCCTCGCCACTCACCGACTTCGTGCCACTCCAACTTGATCCGAAGGGGGGTAAAGTTATCACTCAATACGACATGTACGCGGTGGAAGATGCCGGCTTACTTAAGTTCGACTTCCTCGGTATCCGCAATCTTTCCATCATCGAAGACGCGATTAGATTGGTGAAGATTACGCGCGGTCAAGAGATTAAGATTGAAGACATTCCCCTCGACGACAAGCCCACCTTCGGCATCTTGGCTCGCGGCGAGACGATGGGTCTCTTCCAGTTGAACGGCTCGGGAATGACGAAATGGCTGAAGGAGTTGCGCCCGAGCACGATCCACGACATTAACGCCATGGTCGCCCTCTACCGCCCGGGACCAATGGAAATGATCCCCGAGTATATTCGGCGGAAGCACAATCCCACCCTTATCGCCTACCTCGATCCCCGCTTGAAGACGATTCTGGATCAATCCTTCGGCGTCATTACTTACCAAGATGACGTCATGCTTATCGCCATCCATCTCGCCGGCTACTCATGGACCGAGGCCGACAAGCTCCGCAAAGCAATGGGCAAGAAGATTCCAGCCGAAATGGAAGCGCAGAAGGAGAAATTATTAACGGGTCTCGTAGCGAACGGCATGAGTGAGAAGAAGGCCGAAGGTCTGTGGGCCTTAATCGAACCCTTCGCCGCTTATGGTTTCAACAAGGCGCATGCTGCGAGCTACGGCAAGGTGGCCTACCAAACCGCCTACCTCAAGGCTAACTATCCGGCCGAGTATATGACGGCCGTGCTTTCGGCCGAGTCGGGTGATACGGCCACGGTGGCCGAAATAATTAACGAGTGCAGTCGAATGAAGTTGCCCGTCTTGCCGCCCGATATTAATGAAAGTTTCGGCGACTTCACTGTCATTAAGAGCGACGAGGGCGATAAGATTCGCTTCGGCTTATACACGATTAAGAATTTGGGTACCGACATCGCTGATGCGATTGTCGCTGAAAGGAAAGAGCATGGCCCCTTCGCCTCTCTCGCCAACTTCCTCGAGCGAATCAATCATAAGAATTTGAATAAGAAATCGCTCGAAGCGCTAACGAAGACGGGCGCACTCGACTCCTTCGGGCTCGATCGCGGCCAAATTATGGCCAACCTCGATCTCATCCTCGAGTTCCACCGCGAGCACGCGCGCGGATCGACGAGTCAGACCTCGCTCTTTGAGACGATGAGTGATACTTCGACCGTGCCCCAGCTTAAATTAATCGACGCGCCGCCAGCAGCGATCGAAGAGAAGTTGGCGTGGGAGAAGGAATTGCTCGGACTCTACGTCTCGGGCCACCCACTCGAGAAGTTCCGCGCCAAGTTCAATGAAGAAAATTCGATTAAAAATTTGAAGACGAAACGCAACGGAGCGCCCGCCGCCGCGGCGGGCGTGATCGAGGAAGTTAAACCCATCCTCACCAAGAAGGGTGATCGGATGGCCTTCGTTCGCATCGCCGACTTCAGCGACAAGATCGAAGGCGTCGTCTTCTCTCGCGTCTTAGAACAATTCAAGGAGTTAGTCGTCGTCGACAAATGTGTCGCCACCCGCGGCCGCATCTCCATTCGGAACGGCGAGCCGACGATCGTTATCGACGCCCTCAAAGAATTGGTGTAAAATACGCCTAACTATGGCCAATGAAGAACTGCCAGCCAATGATCATCGACGTTTGGGCGCAGAGCTTGGACTCTTCGCCTTCTCTGACACGGTCGGCAAGGGTCTGCCCCTCTGGACCGACAAGGGAGCGGTGATTCGCCGCGAGCTTGAACGCTTCATCGTGGACGAAGAGACTCGCCGCGGTTATAAACACGTCTATACTCCCGATCTAGCCAAGATTGATCTCTACAAGAAGTCCGGTCATTATCCCTACTACCAAGACTCGATGTATGCGCCGATCAAGGTTGATGATGAAGAGTTTATGCTCCGACCGATGACTTGCCCACATCACTTCGAACTCTATCTCTCTTCCCCTCACAGTTATCGTGAGCTACCGATTCGTTATGCCGAATTGGCCAAGCTCTATCGCTATGAACTCTCTGGCGTCCTCACTGGACTCATTCGCACCCGCTCCTTCTGCCTCTCTGATGCTCACATTATCTGTGCTGATAAAGATCAGGCGATGGCCGAAGTACGAGGAGCACTCGACCTCATTTCTTTCGCCGTTGGGACCTTGGGTCTTGAGAAGGGAGTTGATTTCTCTTACCGCTTGTCTCTCGGTAATCGCCAAGATGATAAGAAGTATTATAAAGATGATGCCGCTTGGGCTGAAGCTGAGGATGTCTTGCGCCAAGTCCTGAAGAGTCAGGATGTCCCCTTCACTGAAGCTGAAGATGAGGCCGCCTTCTACGGACCGAAAATTGATATTCAAATGAAGGATGTGAAGGGGAAGGAAGATACAGCCTTCACCGTCCAATACGACTTCGTGATGCCGAAGCGTTTCAAATTAACTTACATTAATGCGAGCGGTAAGGAGCAAGAGACGGTGGTAGTCCACCGATCCTCGGTTGGTTCGATTGAGCGAATCATCGCCTTTTTGATTGAGAAATACGCCGGTGCCTTCCCCCTCTGGCTCGCGCCGATGCAGGTGCTTGTGCTCCCGATCAGCGACGCGCATCATGAATATGGGAAAAAGGTTTTTGATGAATTAAAAAAGCAAAACATCCGCGCTGAAATAAATTTAGACAGCGACACCCTAGGTAAGAAGATTCGCGGTGGTAAAACGCAGAAGATCCCTTACCTCATCGTCATTGGTGATAAAGAGGTGTCGAGCCAAACCCTTACGGCCGAAGGCCGGACTGAGAAATCCGAAGGTCTCACAATTTCTGATCTAGTAACAAAACTCCAAACCGAAATTAAGGAGAAGAAGTAAGGCTAATCTTAAAATAGGTCTTCGATATTTAATTCTGCTTGCACTAAAATTGATTTCAGGGTTTTAGGCGCAATAATTAACCTCTTTGACGGCACGACTACATGCAAATGTAATTTAGTTAAGTGTCTTAGATTAATGTGGCTACCAGTAGTGTGATGTTCGTAAAAACCAAATTTAAATAATATTGCTAAAATTTTTCTAGAGCCCAGTCTTGGAAGTTTAGGCATCTAAATTAAATACTGACACTTAGGCGGAAACTGCCAACCTCATTTTCTTGGGGGACAACTTGTCGATCCTTGCGCAAACCTTCCACATAACAACGAATGGCATCTTCGGCCATATTCCGCGCTTCCTTCAAATCCTTACCTTCGGTGACTAGGCCGGGCAGTGAGGGCACCGTGACGGTGTAGCCATTATCTTCATTTCGCTCAAAAACAGCAGTGTATTGATAGATTTTTTGTCGAGTTTTACTCATGTCACCAATCTATCACTTTTTATTAAAAAGGGCAAAATAAAAGCGCGCCACTTAAGACGCGCCTTGATCACGAGATTACGCTTTAGAATAAGGGTAGAACATTTGCTCTCCACCAAGTTTGAGTTCCATGCCGAAGGAAGAAAAGAACGAATCGATCTCCCTAAGTGTTCCAATGCCACAACCCCTTACTCCCGAAAGTCTGGAGATTGAAATATCTTCAGAAGACACCAGGTCCCCAAGTCTAAAATCTTCGGAGAAATTGAGTTTCTGAAGGAAAACTCTCCTGACCCTCAAACTTGTGGGCCTCAACTTCAGGGCATCACCAAGAGTGACCGAGTTGTCGGGTTGATGAGGACCAAAAACCGCACCTGAATCCAGAAATTTTTTCAGTTGAGCCAAGCGTTCATGGGAATGCTCACTCCTCAACCAACGAAAGAGTCTCTCCATCAATTTGAAGGTATTGATGGCTTCAATCTCAATCGATTTGCGTGGCATTTAGATTCCTCCTTAACTTGTGAATGTCCAGTAGTTACCAGAAAACTCCAAAATCACCCTAACAAATTAAATTCTATACGTCAAGAGTCGCCAGCTTGGCGTGGGTTTGGATGAAGATTTTGCGCGGTTCGACTTCGTCGCCCATGAGGGTGGTGAAGATTTTGTCGGCCTCGGTTGCCTCGGCGACGTTAACTTGTTTTAGAATTCGTTGCTCGGGATCCATCGTCGTCTCCCAGAGTTCTTCCGGATTCATTTCGCCCAAGCCTTTGTAGCGTTGGATGTGCGCTTCGCCACTAAGCGACTTCAAGACCTTCTCCTTTTCAATGTCCGAATAGGCATAACGCGTCTCCTTGCCGCGCTTAATCTTGTAGAGTGGTGGTTGAGCAATATAGAGGAAGCCCCCGCCGATGATAGCTGGGAAGTAGCGG
>ERZ1292623.4693-Hain-H51-01um-R1-4693-length-11142-cov-5_pt1 | contig 11142 bp, 13 predicted proteins | sample MGYA00564398_ERZ1292623 | MGnify/ENA primary metagenome ERZ1292623 (study PRJEB36523, sample SAMEA6512633) | groundwater metagenome | collected 2019-01-07 | study: AquaDiva: Metagenomics assemblies of 32 groundwater samples
TTCGGGAATGCAGCCGCTTTTGCCGTTCTTATTGGGAGAAACACATCCCGAAGGGAAACGTCTGACTGATTCGCAGAAAAGTTTTCGCGCTGAAGATATCGAAGAGATTGGCGACAATCGTCACACCACGTTTTTCGAGATGCTCGGAAACTGGTCATTGGGCGATTATTTTAAAGCGGAACAGGTTCCGTGGATGTTCGAGTTTTTAACCGAGGAGGTTCGGCTCGACCCGAATAAGTTGTACATTACTTGCTTCATTGGCGCGCCGGAGTATGACATTCCCAAAGATACTGAAGCCGGCGATCTTTGGAAGAAAGCTTTTGAGGCAAAAGGAATTAAAGCCGACGAAGCCGATATCGGTTCTGACGCGGATGGCTACAGCCGCGGTATGAATCCCGGTGAGCGTATTTTTTACTACGACGGTTCGAAGAACTGGTGGAATCGAGGAAAAACCGGACCGGCTACAACGCCCGTCGGCGATCCGTGCGGACCGGACTCGGAGATGTTTTATGATTTCGGCCCTACGACAAGCTCAGGGCAAGCACGGCACGACGAAAAATTTGGCAAGCACTGTCATCCGAACTGCGACTGCGGACGATTTATGGAAGTGGGCAACAATGTTTTTATGGCCTACTTTAAGGAAGCCGAAGGAAAGTTTATTCCGCTTAAGTCAAAAAATATTGATCATGGTTCGGGCCTTGAGCGTATTGCGGCCGCTACGAATAATGATCCCGATGTTTTCCATTTGGATGTGTTCCAGAAAATGCGTGAAAAATTGGCCACGTTTTCCAAGGAGCAGTTCACAGAAAAAGATACACGGCGCGTGCGCGTTATCTTAGACCACCTTCGCGGCGCTACATTTTTGGTTTCTGATGGCGTGGAAGTTTCGAACAAAGGACAAGGCTACGTTTTGCGACGGTTGGTGCGGCGAGCGATGGCCCATGCCCGACTTTTGAATCTCGAGGCTGGCTGGGTGGAGGAGTTGGTGAAGGTTGTTTCGGAATCGTATCGCGAGGCCTATCCGGACTTGGGCGCAAAAACAGAAGCAATCGTTATTGCCTTAAATACTGAGTTTGAAAAATTCTCGCGAACCCTGGAGCGGGGATTTCTCGAGTTTCAGAAACTAGAGACCATTTCCGGCAAAGACGCTTTTGATCTGCATCAGTCGTACGGATTTCCCTTTGAGCTGACCAAAGAACTAGGCGTGGAAGCGGGGAAAGTTATTGACGAGGCCGAGTTCAAAAGTGAGTTCGAGAAACATCAGGAGATTTCCCGGGCCGGCCAGGAGAAGAAATTTGGCGGGCACGGCTTGCTTTTGGATACGGGAGAAATTAAAGCTCGTGATGAGAAGGAGTTGGTTGTGGTAACACGACTGCACACCGCGACGCACATGCTTCAACAGGCCTTGCGCGATGTTTTGGGGCCAGAGGTGAAACAAGCGGGTTCGGATATTACTGTTGAGCGAACACGTTTTGACTTTACCTTCGGACGTAAACTGACGCCTGAGGAGGTTAAGAAGGTTGAGGAGCGGGTGAATGAAAAAATTGTGGAAGACTTGAAGGTCCAGAAAGTAGTTATGCCGAAAGCCGAGGCTGAAAAAACTGGCGCTTTATTTTTCTTCAAGCAAAAATATCCGGATCCGGTAAATGTCTACTATATGGGCAATGATTTAGAAACTGCCTGGAGTAAGGAGTTTTGTGGTGGACCGCATGTCACGCATACGGCCGAAGTTTTGAAATTCAAAATCGCCAAAGAAGAGGCCGTTGCTGCCGGTGTGCGGCGTATTAGAGGGGTAGTGGAGTAACCTCTTATCGCCTGTGCACAGTATCCTCATTCGTTGACTCACAGCAAGCTTCTTGCTCGAAACGAGATGACTGGAATATAATCATAATATGCAAACTCAGCGCGCAACGTATGGCGCACTAACATTAACTGCTATCCCGTTTGTTCTCCTGCCGATCCTTGCCCAGATGGTAAAAGCCAATCCCGCTCATGTAAACTACTGGATGCATCAGGATCTAGAAAGTGCGTCGTTACTATTGGGCTTTTCCGGATACGGCTTCTTTGCCTTAAGCCTCTTGATATCAGTAGCCTCCGTGGTGAAGGGAATAAGACAGCACCATCGGCTTAAAATCTACATTTGGTTTGTTCTGATCGCCGTTACCGACATTCTGCTGGCATGGGTATGGGAACCGATCGCCAGTTGGGCACTAGCTGGATGTTGCGATCTACTCTCCTGACCACACGCACCGCCGAAGTTTTGAAATTCAAGATTGCTAAATTCGCGGAGTAGTGGAGTAGACAAAAAACATATCGCTCCTGTCATTGCGAGGAGTGAAACGACGTGGCAATCTTTATAATGTTTTACTTTAGATTGTCACGCTCTCTGCGGAGTTCGCAATGACAAAATAGAATTCGCGGTATCGGCGGGATAACGGTATTCCTTATTTCTGCTCCTCCTTTGAAAAAGCTTTGACGATCGGTTCCATATTGCCATCGAGGATTTTTTCAATATTGTGGAATTTCTTACCGATGCGGTGATCGGTGATGCGATCTTCGGGGAAGTTATAGGTACGGATCTTCTCGGCGCGTTCTGATGATCCAACCTGCTCGCGGCGAAGGCCGCCTACCTTTGCTTCAGCTTCGGATTTATTGATTTCGAAAAGCTTAGCGCGCAAGACATCCATCGCTTTTTCACGGTTGGCGTGCTGTTGCCGTTCGGTGCGGGAAGAAACGACAATACCTGTCGGTTTGTGGAGGATACGGACCGCGCTTTCGATCTTGTTCACATTCTGACCGCCCGGTCCGCCGGCGCGGGAGAAGGTAACCTCGAGTTCGTGGTCCTTGATGTCCACTTCTTTGGCTTCCACCTGGGGCATGACGATGACTGAAGCGGTCGAGGTGTGCACGCGGCCGGATCGTTCGGTTTTTGGAACACGCTGAACGCGGTGGACACCTGATTCTTGTTTTAAGGATTCATATGGCCCCGCTTGTCCTGATTTATCCTGAGCAGAGTCGAAGGAGCTGGTCGAAGGACTGCCGACCACTTCGGCGATCAAGGTTTTAAATCCGCCTTGGGTGTTTTCACTGGAGTCGATGACGCTGAACTTCCAGCCTTTGATTTGGGCATACCGTTGGTACATCCGGGCCAGGTCGCCGGCAAAAAGCCCAGCCTCGTCGCCGCCCGTCCCAGCTCTAATTTCTAAAATAACTTTATTCATAATTGAAATGGGACGAGGCTCGCCTTGAGGCGGCCGGTTCCCGCCCTTACTTCCAAAATGAGTTTGTTCATGGATGCCCCTATTGTACGGTAGAAACTACCCGATCAGCAATAGGAATAAAAAAATCCCATGCACATGCCTGGGATTATAATTCAGTATCTAGAAAGATCGGACGCTTCTTTATGGGGGCGATAAGTTTCTGGATTTCCGGGCGTAGAACTTCGTAATCGAACCCCAAGACATCACAGACATTTCGGAAAGCGAAAGGCCAGCTTCTGTCGTCAGAGAGTACCCATTCCAAGGCTTCTTGTTGTATTGCTTGTTTTTTTCGTACTGGTCCAACCTCAACTACTTTTCCTCCGATAGCATTAAGGGCGTCCTCTAGAACAGCCACGCACAGCATGTAGCAAGGCGTCTCCTTAGGTGAGAGATCAAACCACTGTTCTGGAAGAAGAATGACTGGAACAAAGAGCCTCAGATGCCAATCTTGGTGATTGTATCGCTCAATCGCGATGCTGATTGTTTTCCTATTCGCCATACACCATCCACCCCCGCATGATTAATAACTTTTCGTATTTTGCATCTATCGTTTTATCTTGTCAACATTTACTTTCTCTTTTTTTCTTGTGCTACAATAAACATATGACTGAGTCACCCCTCGTCCTGATTGTAGATGACGAACAGAACTTCAGAGATATTATTTCGGCGGTTTTAGGGGCGAGCGGTTTTCGGATAGCGACGGCGGCGAATGGTGAGGAGGCCTTAGCTCGAGTGGAGGAAAGTAAGCCGGACCTTATCTTGCTGGACATGAAGATGCCAGTGATGGATGGGGCGACGATGCTGACCAGGCTGAAAGAAAAGGAAGGGCTAAAGGACATCAAGGTTTTGTTTTTGAGCAGTTTTGGTGATGCGCGAGAAGGGGCACACAACGCTGATCAGCACTTTGCCAAAGAAATGGGCGCGATCGACTATATTAATAAGACTGAAATTGATACGCAGTTAATTCCGAAGATAAAAGCTCTTTTTGGATAACTTATGAGTGAAGAAAAGACTATCCTTATCGTAGACGACGAGCCTACTTTTAAAGAAATTATCGGAACGCAACTTAAGGCGCTTGGTTTAAAAGTGGTAACAGCGGCAACTGGCGCGGAGGCAATCGCAAAAGCGGAGAAAGTTCAGCCCGACTTGATCTTGATGGATATTCATCTTGGCTAAAAAGAAACGGGGACCGATGTGGCGCTTTCGATGAAACAGAATGAAAAGACGCGTAATCTACGAGTTGCTTTTTTGACCAGTTTGAAAGAACCCTGGCCAGGAGTGGCCGGGGACAATCAAAAAGTGGCGAAGGAGATTGGAATGGAAGATTATCTCTTGAAGACCGACGACCCGCAGATTACTGGCGAACGAGTACGTCGGATTTTGGAAGGACAGTCAGTAGAGACACCTTTGCAATCTACGGTTCCTGTTCCGCCGCAAAGTACTCCAGTGCCTGTTCCTCCTCCGACAGTATCAGCCGAACCGGTGCCTGCGCCATCAATAACGCCTATAGCGCCACCAATTTCAAGCGAGCTTAATGCATCAGCTGTTTCGCCGGTCGCAGTAGTTTCCGAAATCCCACCAGCTCCAAGTGCCTTGCCTGATAGTTTAGTCCCGCCGGTGATTTTGAAAATTGATTAGAACCCATGTCTCGGTGTGTCGTTGCAGGTTCGTTGCACATTGACCTTGTTGCTGTTGCGGTAGGATGGCGGCAGAATCGAATTGGGGCCAGAGCAACGGTCCCGGGCGGGTCTTCTTCTGTTGATCGTGATTCCTCCTTTCTCGCTGGATCGCGGGAAGATTCCGTCCTCAATCCTCGACCCTCACGCTTTACGTGAGGGTCGCATTCGTTTAAGGTTGGAAGATAATGAATCCCTGCACCCAATGAGAAAAGCAGCAATCTAGATCGTGACTAATTTAACGCAAGTAATTTCGAAAAAGTCGCCAGTTTCTGGAGAATTTTGCCGCCTGTGCGGCTATTTCTCATTGGGTGAGGGATGAAACTGCATCGATTTATTGGGGATTTTGATCTCAAGAAATCGACAGTTGAGATTTTCGATCCAAAACTAATCCATCAGATGACGAAGGTTTTGCGTTTCAAAAAAGGAAGTCAGTTAATCCTCGGAGACGGCCGAGGAGGAGAGGCTTTGGGAGAAATTAGGAAGATTAGTCCGACTTCAGTCCTTGTCTCGCTCCAGAAGAAAAATCATACAAAAGAAAACGCAAGTGTGAGTTTGTACGTTGCACTTCTGAAGCGCGAGAATTTTGAGTGGGTGGCGCAAAAAGCCACGGAGATAGGCGTCTCGGAAATTATTCCGCTTCAGACCGAACGAGTGGTGAAGCAAGGCCTGAAAGAAGATCGAATCAGAAAGATTATCCAAGAAGCGGTCGAGCAATCTGGTCATCGAACGATTCCAGAGTTGTTGCCGATAATGAAATTTGAGGATGCGTTACAACGAAGTAAAGATTCGAGTAGTCGTTGGTTTTTTGATCAGTTGGGAAAATCGTTCAGTAACGCCAAGAAAAGTAAAAAGGGGAGCGTGAGTATTTTTATTGGTCCAGAAGGTGGTTGGACAGAAAAAGAAAAAAGTATGGCCAAGAAATCTGGCTTGGAAATTGTTTCTTTAGAAAATTTCACACTGCGCGCGGAAACCGCTGCAATCATTGGAGTATTTATGGCTAGTAGTTTAAAATATAAAAAAGGTAAATAAACATAGATGCAAAGAACTATTTTGTTTGCAGTGCTCTCCTTAGTAATTTGGGGAATAATCGTTTCTCCTGGGTTAGCTGCAGTGTCTCGTGATGTATCGTTATTTCAATGTAGTACTTTCGGTATCATGTTTGTTGCCCTTATAGTGGCTATAAGTGTTACTCAAGAAGTCTCAAAAAAACTCCTCAAGTATCTATTAATTTACCAAACGATTGCCTTGATAGTAGGGTTTTTACTAGTTGGATCTTCGCCGTCGTCAAGGATTGGAGAATTTTTATCCGCTCTAGTTTTTGTGAGTGTTCCTATGTTATCTCCGTCAGCATTATTTTTATCGTATAAACTTAAAAGGTTTTTGATTCCGGAAGTTGTATTACTGGCCGTTTGGATTAGTTTGGTCTCGCTACTCAGGGGTTATTTCTCAATGATTGCTCCCTGGTAATTTAACCGCATAAAATTAGAAGGTATTTAGCTACCGCTTGTAATTACTATGGCCAAAGAGTATTTAAGCCAGTACGATTTTGATTTTTCAGAAGAACTGATTGCTCAAAAACCAACCTCGCCTCGCGATGCGGCGCGGTTGATGATCTATGATCGGAAGAAAAAGCGAGTGGCTTTAGATACGTTCGCATCGCTTGAAAAATATTTGCCACCGCGTTCTGTGCTCGTTATTAACGAAACCAAGGTTTTGCCAGCTCGATTAGAGGTCAAAAAAGAAACTGGCGGAAAGGTAGAGCTGCTTTTCCTAAAGAAAGATAAAAATGCATGGCAAGTCCTCGCGGATCGAAAAATAAACGTAGATCAAAAACTAATCTTGAATAAAGAGCATTCTTTTAAGGTTATGGGCCAGAAAGAATCCATCTTTTATCTCAAGCCATCATTTTCGATCGCGAAAACGGAGCACATTTTGGAACGGTTTGGGAAAACGCCACTCCCACCCTATATAAAACACTCGCCGCTTTCAGAGCAGAAACTGCGGATAGAGTATCAGAGTGTTTTTGCCAAAACGGCGGGGTCGGTAGCGGCGCCCACGGCTTCGCTTCATTTGACCAAGCGGTTAATGATGAAGATAGTAAGAACGCATGCTATCAAACGTCTTACTTTGCATGTCGGTTTAGGCACGTTTGCTTCGGTTACCGATCGCCAGTTGCGACAAGGAAAACTGCATCGTGAGCGCTATGAAATTGATCGCACGACCGCTCTTTTTTTGAACCAAGCCAAGCGTGAAGGGAGACCGATCATAGCAGTGGGAACTACCGTTCTTCGAACTCTAGAATCGGCTACTCGCGGGAAGAACTTAAAAAAACTTTCCGGAGAAACTGATCTCTTTATTCGAGAAGGATACCGTTTTCAGTTTGTTGATGGTTTGATTACCAACTTTCATGTGCCTCAATCGAGCCTCCTGATGTTGGTCTCGGCCTTCGCTTCGCGAGGAGTAGTGAGGAAACTCTATCGTCTGGCAATTGCCCAGAAATTCAGACTATTTTCTTTCGGAGACGGTATGTTTATTCGCTAGATGGTCTAGTGGGGGTGGTGTATAATAACAATGTCGAAAAAAATCTATAATTAATATGAGCGATTACAAAAATAAGTTAGCCATAGTGTTCGCCTTAGCGGCCTTAGGTTTGACCTATGCCGCTATATCGTTTTCAGGAGCGTATGCCCGTTCAATTCAGCCATCGTCGTTTCGCAGTTTTGCGGTCTCCGGTGAAGGCAAAGTGGTAGCCGTACCGGATGTGGCCCAGTTTTCGTTTAGCGTGACGACCGAAGGCGGTAAGGATTTAGCCAAGATCAATACCGACAACACGAATCAGTACAATAAGGTTGTCGAGTTTGTGAAATCAAAAGGCGTGACCAAGGAAGATATCGAAACGACCGAGAGCAGTATCAACCCACGGTATCAGACCTACAACTGTTATCAGCCGCCTGTTATCTATCAGGGGGGAGCGGCAGTTGGCGCTCCGACTCGTGCTTGTCCGCCAGCAGAAATTGTTGGTTATACAGTAACCAAGAGCGTTTCTGTAAAGATCCGCGATTTTACTAAGATTGGTGAAATTATGGGTGGGGTAGTTAGCAACGGAGCAAATCAGGTTGGCGGTCTGAATTTCCAAATTGACGATCGTAGCAAGGTGGAAAATGATGCCCGCGGAAAAGCGATTGCCCAAGCTAAGGAAAAAGCAAAGTCAGTGGCTAAGGCCGGCGGCTTCCGTTTGGGACGGTTGCTCGCCATTGAAGAAGGAGCAATGCCTTATTACTATGGCCGAGAAACATATGCCAAAGATATGGCTATGGGAATGGGAGCAGTGGCGCCATCGGTTCCGAGCGCCTCGATTGAACCAGGTTCCGACAAGGTAATCATCAACGTGACCTTGCGATACGAAATAGACTAGCACTCGCCATTCATTTCTGGCCACGATCCCAAAGGCATAGTGGCCAGAGAATGAACAGCTCACATGGTGTAACTTAAGGTGGCTCCCGAATATTCGGGAGCTTTGAGTTTTATATTCAAGGGCATAGTTGGCGAATAACTCGTATTTTACTGAATGTACAAAATTCCTCGTTGTGAAGTTTTGTTTTTGACGAGAATTATAAAATAGAGTATACAGTGTATAGAAAGGAGCGCCTTTATGCCAAAGCGCTGGTACTCAATTGAATTTGTGCTTCGTAGCCGAGCTGGGCTTTCTAGTTCGCAGCCGCCACACGAGGAGAAAATCTATCTGCGGGTCAAATTGACTAGCCCACAAGAAGCTCAACCCATAGTTAAAGCAATGTCAGACTTTTACTCCAGTCGCGGTTGGGAATCCTGTGTGGCTTCGCTTTACATTCGTCGAGGTTCCCGCTCAGAATTCTTGTGCGGGTGGATGCGAGCCTTCATGGGTGACTATGAAACACCATGGCGGAAAACGGCTTTAGCGACAGCTTTTCCCGGAGCGGTTTTCCTATAGCACCTACAGTAAGCCTTCAAACTCCTGAGGGCTTTTTTATTGTGGGAGGCTTTCTAAGAGCTTCAAAACTTTTTCGTTGCGAATCAAAAGTTCAACATAGGAGTGGAGCTGATCGAGGGTGGCCTGGGGATGGGATTTTTTAAGACGAGCCACTTCCTCTTCGACTTCATCTTCAGGCGCTTCGATCTTTTCGGCGAGAGCAATATCCTCAAGAAGAAAACGAAGTTTCATCTGATCTTCGATCTGCTGTTCTTTTTCTTTACGGAACTCCTCGGCGGTCTTGTTGAGTTTTTTGGCGTACTCGTCGAGCGTGAGATTCGCGTCCTTCAAGTCGCCATCAATCCGAGCGAAGCTCGAAGCGACCTCGTCTTCTAAAATTTCCTTAGGAAGCACGAGCGTGCTGGCCGCGATCAGGTTTTTCGCAAATTTTTCTCGTTTATCGCGCGCCGCTTCTGTTTTTTTCTGCGACAGCATATCCTCGCGAATTTTGGATTTGAAATCGCTAACATTTTCGAAGGGGCCGAGTTTTTTGACCAGTTCATCGGTGAGCTCAACGGGGGTGGTATTCCCCTCGCTCTCCTTTACATCTCGATTCCGTATCTTCGATTCCATCTCGAGAATTTGCTTAATGAATGATTCTACCTCCTCATCTTTCAGTTCGGGAGGAATATCGCCGCCGAATGATCGCGTGGCGATTTTTTTATAATCAGGCAGTTTCGCTTCGGGTCGGACGATAATCTCCGCCGTGAAACCCATGGGGTTTTTGGGGGCCAACTTTGTGATGCTGATATTGGGCGGTGTGAGCGGCTGTAAGTCGTGGTCGCGAATAATCTCCGGATAGGCTTTGCGAAGTGTTGTTTCCGCGGCTTCCTCCAAGAGATGTCCCTGGTTCACGCGGGCAAGAAAAATATTCTCAGGCACGTGACCCTTCCTAAATCCTGGCGCCTCAAACTCCCGGCGAAAGCGCTCGATCGTTTCTTCAAAACACTGGTTAAAAAAGTCTTCGGTCGCCTCGCCTTCAATCGAAACGCGGGAATCAGCCAGTTTTTTAATTTTAATTTTTTGGTATATCTTTGATTCGGACATAATTAGAGGTGGATAATGATGTTTTGCAGTTCGTAGGCCAGACCGGTCGCTACAAGAATAATAGCAATCTGGACTGGTATCCCGACGTACCACTCTTGGATTCTTGTTTTGGCATGGATGCCGACGTGAAATTTTTGAAGCGATGTTAACGGTTCGCGTCGCGTTTTCCAGTAGAGAAACTGGAGGGGATCGGGGAGAATACCAAAGAATGCTCCGCCCAAGAGAAGCCAGGGATTGTATGAAGGAGAGTAGAAAAGAAGATATCCGAGGAACATGCCTAAGCCGAAATCCACGGCTATTTTTGCAATATCCACTCCGGATTTCCGGGTGATGACGAAGTCACTCATTAAGGGATTCAGAGCTTTTTTCATTGAGTGGGTGTGATAATCCCAATGAGGAATGGCGTCCGAAAGGAAGTGACTGAGGAAAGCGGCCGTCCAGGCGATGGGGTAGCTTCCTGGGAGGAGAGAGGCAGTGGCTGCTCCTAAAATACCGTGCGTTGTGAGCGTCATACAGAAAAAAAGAGTACCTTATTTAAGAGTTTGGTACAATAGTTATCATGATATCTTTTGATGAATTTAAGAAGGTGGAGTTGCGAGTGGGAAAGGTTCTCACGGCTGAGCGAGTTGAGGGTTCGGATAAACTCCTCAAGCTGAGCGTTGATATGGGCAGTGAGAAACGGCAGATCGTTTCCGGAATCGGGAAATACTATGAGCCGGAAGCGCTCGTCGATACGTTTGTAACGATCGTGACCAATCTTGAACCGCGCATGCTGATGGGCTTGGAAAGCCAGGGAATGATTCTCGCCTCTGGCGGACATGAGGGGGTTACGCTTTCGTTAATCCGTCCCGACAAAGATATGCCTACGGGGAGTAGTATTAGTTGATATGACGTTGCTTCCTTTTCTAACTTGGCTTACCGTTTGGTTGCCGCCCGCATACCATTTCGCCGGTTTTTTGGTTGTTGCGGGGTTATTTTGGCGGAGGGAAAAGCTAGGGGAGCGGTACATTACGTTTCTTTCTTTCGCCGGTTTTTTTGTTTTGGGTTGCCGGATTTTTTATGCAGGACTGCTTTCCTATGTCCAGTACCTTGTCTGGATCAAAGATCCGGTCGGTTCGATTTTACTTGCGACGCCGGGAGTCAAAGC
>ERZ1292623.4695-Hain-H51-01um-R1-4695-length-11139-cov-5_pt1 | contig 11139 bp, 11 predicted proteins | sample MGYA00564398_ERZ1292623 | MGnify/ENA primary metagenome ERZ1292623 (study PRJEB36523, sample SAMEA6512633) | groundwater metagenome | collected 2019-01-07 | study: AquaDiva: Metagenomics assemblies of 32 groundwater samples
CGGTAATCCATTTAGCCGGTTTATCAAACGATACCATGTGCAAGAACAAGGGGTATGATTGTTTTGATATGAATGTTTTAGGCACGCTTAATCTAATAGAAGCGGCGGCGCGAAAAAAAGCAAAACAGTTTATATTCGCTTCCACAGAATGGGTGTATGATAATTGTAATGCGGAAGAAGTAAAAAACGAAGAATCGGTTATTAATATAGCGAATCATACTTCAGAGTATGCTCTTTCGAAACTTGTAAGCGAGGCAAATTTAAGGCAAAAATATCAAAACGGGTTTTGCCCGATAACCATTCTGCGTTTTGGAATTGTTTGTGGGACTACTGGTGAAAAAAAATCGGCGGTTGAATCACTTTTCCTTTCCGTAAAAGAAAAAGATGAAGTTTCGGTCGGATCGCTTAAGACCGGCAGATGTTTTATTCATGTCTCGGACATCGCGTCAGGAATCATTAAATCTATAGGGTTGAACGGTTTTAATATAATTAATCTTGCGGGGGATAAATTAATTACTCTTCGGGACATCGTTGAGATTTCAAAGAAAATTTTGAATAAAAATCCGAAAATAACAGAAACAAATCCTAATAATATTAGCGTGCGAAATATTTCAAATAAAAAGGCGAAAGAAATCTTAAGTTGGTCTCCAAAAATTACAATAGACGCTTGGCTACAAAATTTGAATTCTTCTCTAAAATAAAAATGGAAATACAAAAGAAAAAACTTGACGGATTTATCGAGCTTATCCCCAAAGTGTACGAAGACGAAAGGGGATTTTTGGCTCGTTTGTACGATGAAAGAATTTTTAAGGATTTGGGGTTTCCCGTTAAATGGACGGAAGAAAGCCATCACCATACCAAAAAGAAATATATTTTGAGAGGTCTTTATACTCAACTTCCGCCATTTTCCGAAGGGAAACTTTTACGGGTTACTAAAGGGGAAATGTTATGGGTATCGGTGGACGTGAGAAAAAATTCAAAAACTTTTGGTTTATGGGATTCTATAGTATTGTCTGACAAGCGTAAAAATCTTCTTTATGTTGCTCGCGGTTTTGCTCATGGGTGCTTGTCTTTGACGGACAAAGTCGATCTCATAATTAAGTCAGACAATTATTTTTCCGAAGAACACGGAATCGGGATTATATGGAATGATAGGGACCTAAATATCGATTGGAATTTAAACGGAAACACTCCGTATATTTCCGAGAGAGATAAAGGGCATCCTTCTTTTCTGGAATTCAAGGAGAAATATAATGGAGACATATAGTATGGAAAATAATCAAGACATAAACATCGCAAAAGAGATTTTAAGAATACGGTTTAGCCAGATGATTGTGAACGAAAAGTATGGGGCCGGCCTATTTAAGATACCAATACATTTGGCATTGGGGCATGAGGCGATTGCCGTTGCCGTGGATTCAGTTATGCAAGAAAACGACCGCTTGGTTCTTTCCCACAGGAACATTCACTACAATCTCGCGAGAACTAAGGCCCTGAAACCAATATTGGACGAATATCTTTTAAAAAAAGAAGGTTTGGCCAAGGCAGAACTTGGTTCAATGAATTTAGCAAACGAGGCAAGGAATGTGGCATATACCTCAAGTATTTTGGGCAATAATCTTCCGGTGGCTACCGGCTTGGCTTTGGGACAAAAAGTAAAAGGCAGTAATGGTTTGGTTATAGTTGTAACCGGAGATGGAGCAATGGAAGAGGGTAGTTTTTACGAAAGTTTGTTATTTGCGAAAAGCAACTCTCTTGCCGCATTGGTCATTATTGAGAATAATAACTGGTCAATGCATACAAAGATTGAGGCAAGGAGATCAAATATTGATCTTCCAAAATTCGCCGCATCACTGGGAGCAAGTTATGAGAAATTAAACGGTAATGATGTTTATGAATATATAGAACATCTTAAAAAAATAAAAGAGAAATCTTTAACAAGCAAGATTCCTACAGTCCTTGAAGTTGATATTACAACCCTGGGTGGTTGGTACGTTGAAGTTGATGGCAACAAAGAGGGAAGATATATTCATCTTCACGCCGGTCCAACGTCCAAAATAACACTTGCAGAATGGCCGGAAATTGAACAATCGGCAAATGATCCCATTTTTGTGTTACAGAAATATTTTGCCGCAGACATTCTAAAGACAATGTCGCAGGAAATTTTAAAATCTATTAAAGAAGAAATAAGTGAAGCATGAAATACATTGAATATATAAACGAACTTATCGGGAAAAAGACGGCAGAAACGGAAAAACTGGTACTTTTTGGACAGAATATAGCTGCCGGCTCTCACCTCTCCGGTCTTACAAAGGGCCTTAAGGTTGGGGATGGCGGTCTTATCATTAATGCCCCAAATTCCGAGAATACATTAACCGGCTTGGGTTTTGGAATGATGCTGGACGGCGTCTCTTCAATTTTTTTCATGAAGCAGCTTGATTTTCTCCTGTTGGGAATTGACCAATTAGTTGACACCTACAATTTTGTGAGAAGAAAAAAACTCACAGTGTCTTATACGATTGTGCCCATTATTTCAGATTTGGGATATCATGGATTGCAATCCAGTTTTAATAACTTCGGTGATATTGCTTCCGTTGCGAGAATTCCGGGCTTCACTATAACTAATAAAGTAGATGCCGAAGAGATAATAAACACTCACCTTGTGTCTTCAGGATTCAGAATAATCGGAGTCAGCCAAAGATTATTCGGTCAAGAAATTTTAGATGTCGGAAAATCATATTCCAATAACGAGAAAACCTTGTTCCAATACAGGGAAGGCCATAAAGCGACGATTGTCTGTTTTAATTTGGCATTTCCATATGGCTTAGAACTGTATAACAAATTAAAAGAAAAAGGCATTGATTCTTCTCTTTTTTCAGTAAACGCCGTTACTCCGATTGAATGGAGCAAAATTATTGAAAACGTAAAGAAGACCGAGAATCTCGTTGTGATAGACGATAGCAAAAGTGAGAATCTCTCTTGTGATAACTTACTCGTGGATGTTTTAGAACAATGTCAACTAAACAATAAAATTGTTGTTAAAAGAGAGCTTAGGGGGAATGAGTGGCTTTATCCTAATCCCGATTTGCTTCAAATTGATTACGACGGTATCGTGAGTCAATTGTCGTCGAAATGAATAAGCCATTTTTTTCGATTATCCTTCCTACTAAAAATAGACCGGCGTTATTGCGCGACGCAATTTCAAGCGTTCTTTTGCAAAACTTCAATGATTATGAACTGATAATTTCTGATAATTTTAATGACGAGAGAACCAAGAACGTTATAGATGAATTTAGAAGTAATCCCCATCTCCGTTATTTTCGCGCCGAGAGCGAACTAAACATACCGGATCACTGGGAATTCGCCGCTAAAAAAGCAAAAGGAGTCTATACGTTAATTATTACTGACAGGGCTTTTTTAAGGCAAGGCTCTTTGAGGGATATACACCGTACAATAACAGAAGCGAAAGACGCACCTGTTATTTTTTGGAAGTACGGGTATTTCAATGAGAAAAGCGGAGCATTGCGGGGAGAAAAAGAAGAAGCCGGAGTGAAAATTCTAAAATCTTCCAACCTCTTAAAAAATTTTAGCCGCACACTCGACGCGCATTATTTGCCGCGGCCGCATGTCGGTTGTTATCGATTTGATATTGCTCAAAAAATTAGACAAAATATCGGGCGGCTTTACTTGCCATTTAGCCCGGATTATACATCCTCGCTTCTTTTATTGGCGTATAGCGATTTTGCGATGTATTTACCGCGTCCATTGGTTTTTTTTCAAGGCGCCTCGGTGAGTAGCGGCACTCGAGCGCAGGTAAGCGTCGTATCGTATTTGAAGTCGTTAAATCTATCCGATCCTTATAAATATGTTCCCATTAAAGCGCCGATTAACATCAATTTGATTTTTAATGATTTTTTGAAAATCCATAATCTTGCCGGCGGTAATTTTAAAAATATTGATATTGATTGGGTTTTTTATTTCGGCATTGTTTATCAAGAATTAATCGAAAAAAAGATAATATGGGGAGTAGATAAGAAAGTTCAGTCAGAACCTCTGGAAGAATGGGCAAAAGCTCTGGCGTTATTTGATAAACAATTTCAAATGGCAGTAAAGAAAGAATTAAGAAAAAGTCGGATAAATGTAGTGAAATCCTATATAAGGAAGACATTTATGGGAGATTTTTTGGTAAAAATAAAGCGCGCGTTTCTAGGCAAACCAACGCGTTTTTATTCAAACGTTCTCGAAGCAGGCGGTTTTTGTTAACTTTAAAGAGAATTTTCCGGTAAATATGAGAACGAAAAAGCGAAATAATAATATCGCGTCGTCGTATTTTGAACTCAACGAACTCGTTACTAGGGTGTTTTGCGATACGATTCCACCTAGCCGAATTGATGTCGCATATCTTTTTGCCGAGACCCCGGATAATGAGGATTCGGTTCTTAAAGCGGGAGCTTTCCTTTATGGATTAGTAAAAAAGGTTGCTATCTGTAAATTTAAAAAGGCGTTAGGTTATTCGGGGTCGGAAAATTGGCTCCGTAAACTTGTGGCCATGGGGGTGCCGGAAAAGGATATTGAAAAAATTCCTCCGGCAAAAAACTTTCCGCCGAGCACGCACGCGGAGGCCTTGGGTCTTGTATTTTTTGCGAGACAGAAAAAATGGAAATCTGTGTATATTGTTGCTCCGCCCCCGCATCAGTTACGCGCATTTATTACAACCATAAGCGAAGTTATTAAAGAAAAATCAAAATTGAAAGCGTATAGCTTTCCCGGTTTGCCGCAAAAGTGGGAAGACCACATCATTCATTCACAGGGAATTCAAAAGGGAACTCGCAGTAATATTCTCGGCGCGGAGCTCAAAAAGATAGAAAAGTATTATAAAAAGGGAGATTTAGTTCCGGCGGAGAGTGTGCTCGCGTATCTAGATGCTCGAGATCAAGTCGGATTATTAAATAAAGATTTAGAATAAATAAAAACACCGGTCTCTGTCTTATAAAAACCGGTGGTTGTGATATGTGATACAAAATTTAGATCACAATCTTTTTTCTGACGGAAACCGTTTGTAATAATGGTCCGCCAGTTTAGTCAGGTACCGTTCGGAAACTGGAAAGGCCACGTCTCGACTTGCTATGGCGTTGATTTTATTATACCAGTACCGAAGTCGCTCATCCGGTTCCGCGGTCATATTCACCATAAGCTCGAAATACAAATCACCCATTTTTAGGATGTATTCGTACTCATCCCCGATGAGGTTGCGAGCTTTAGCCTGTTTATAAATGAACGTATTTGGCAAAGGCGTTAAAATATTCAACTTTGCCTGGCCGGCAAGATTGTCTCGAATAAAATCGTGCATCTCTTGCCAATCAGTTTCCGTTTCCCATTCGAACCCGATAATGAAGTTCGCGGAGAATGCCAGACCATACCGCTTGACCAAGGCTATTTTCTCGAGGACGAGCTCGATTGAAATCTGCTTCCTCATCTTGTCGAGCGCGGCTTGATCCACAGACTCAACGCCAGCGGAAATGCACACAAGGCCATTCTCTGCGCCTTCCCTGACCAGTTCTTCATCGATGGCGTCAATACGGGCTTGGATTATAAAGTTGAAATCCAGTCCACGCTCCCGCTTTTGCTTCAGGAAGTCTCGATACCAGTCGCGCATAACGAGTAAGCTGTCATCCACGAAATAGAACTTCCTAAGACCGTAGTCTCGGACGACCATTTCCATTTCGTCCAAGACATTGTCCACGGGACGGATAGAAAGGCCGGATCCGACCATCTTGTAGCAGAACGTACAGTTCGCCACGCACCCGCGGGAAGCCATAATCTCCCACGACTGATCGGTTTCCTTGAGATAACCCACATAGAAATCCATGTCAAACCCGCCGTAATCGGGGTTTGACGTTTTAGTCAGTATCCCGAGTTTTTTGTGTGTCCGGCCAATTGCGATTCCATCCCGTACATAATAGAGGCCAGGGATCTCATCCTTGTCGGGATACTTCTCCCCTCTCAAAAGACGCTTTATGAGTTCCGGGAAAGTGTTTTCCGCTTCGCCCCCGAGCGCGTAATCACATAAACAGTGCGTCACGAGAATCTTGCCCGACGAAGAGGCGAGAGGCCCTCCGTAGATCACTATATTATCCGGGTTAGCCTCCTTGATGATTCTTGCGCACTCTTCAGCTTCTGTGATCTGACGATTTCCAATCGTGATTCCAAAAGCGTAGATGGCGTGGCGAGGAGATAGATTTTTCCTCAAATAATTCATTCGTTCTTCAGGATCAATCGGAATGAGGTCAATAAGCCGGCACTCGATGTCGTGAAGTTTTAATGAATTCATAATAACGGCACAGCCGATATTAATTTGAATTTGATTTGACCTCCGTGAACAAATAACTAAGACGGTTTCCATCGGTTTTTCCTCATGTTGAATTTTTAATGAACAAACTAGATAGCTAATATATCTTAATATATTAGAAAAATCAAGGTAGCTGCCGCATTTAGTTAGAATTTTTTAGTACCTCAACGAGGTGTCCCAACTCTTTCCAGCCGCCCGCCGAATCTTCGGATTTTAGTTTAGTAAGAGAAATATTTGTTTCACCTTGTTTTTCGAACAGCGCTTTCCAATTATACGCCCAGTGGTCGAATTCGTAAGAATATTCTTTTTCGCTGTTCCACTCAATCAATATGACGGCTTTTCGCGTCACCCGAATCATTTCTTCAATAACCCGATCTATTTTATCGGGCCCGACGTAAATTAACATCGCAACACTTAGAATAATATCAACGCTTTTGTCGGGAAATCTTCCAAGTTCATCGGCTTTTCCCTCGAATAACTCAATGTTTTTTATTTTTTTATCGCTAATCCACGCGGTTCCCACCCTAATCGCCTTTTTACTGATATCAATGCCGAAAAATCGTGCATCGGGAAATTTTTTGGAAAGCGCGTAGAGGTTCGGCCCGGAGGCGCAGCCAACCTCAAGGACGGATTTCAATGGAGTGTATTTTGTGATTATTTCTATTAACAACTGTTTAGATGGATGGTCGGCGTTTTCAATAATGTAATTCTCTGCCCAGCTTTTATCAAAAAAATGGCGGAAGCGCCAATAGATTTCATCGGTTTTAGTGCCCAGGGTTTTATCTAATACTCTTTTAATTAACCTAAGAAAAGATTTTATTTTTGACATAGCGATTGATAAAGAATTTCCATTTTTCCCATCTCAACATAATAATTATTTTTTTCTTCAATTATCTTTCTGTTGTGTTTTCCAAAAGACTTTCTTTTCGCCGGATTTTTCAGCAAATAAATTAGTTTTTCGGCAAGGGCTTGATAATCTCCGCAAGGAATTACAAATCCTCCCTTATTATCATCAACCCATTTTTTATTGTCTCCTGAATTCGTTACTACAACCGGCAACTCGCTTGCCATGGCTTCGGCGGTGGAAGCGGATAGTCCGCTGTCGGAAAGTGAAGTGGAAACATAAATATGCGATGAATTAAAAACGAGAGGCAAGTCATTGTTTTTAACATTGCCGACAAACTTAACATTTTCATTTTTCAGTTTTAAGTCTTTAGCCAATTTTTCAAGATGGGCTTTTTGTTCGCCGTCGCCGGCGATTATAAATTCCGTTTTTGTCCGCCAGTTGGCGGATTCTTTAATAACTATTGCCGCCGCTTTAATTAAAGTTTCAATATCATAAACGGGAATTAAATTTCTTAGTGAAATTATTTTGACCGATTTACTCTTTGATATTCGCCCTTTGCTATTTGTTCTTTGCTCTTTGCTCTTTGCCGGTCTGAACTTCTCAATATCCGTACCGAATCTGATTATTTTTATTTTTTCCGGCTCCGCCCCCAATTCAACTAATTTATCAAAAGTGTTTTCGCCGTCGCAGGTGTAAGACGAAGCAAAAAAAACCGTTAATTGAATTAAAAATTTTTTAATCGGCGATGTAAGTAAAATATCCGACCCCCATGGAGTTAAAACCATTGGTTTAAAAAACGAGAAAGCGCCGACTAGCCCGTAAGTTCCGGCGGAATGAACATGAAGAACATCGGGCTTTGTTTTTTGAAGGATTTCCATAAATTTTAATATTGCCCACGGGAAATATATAAAAGCCCATTTTCCGTTAATGTCATTTAAGGGCGAAGGCTTAATCTCATAAAAATCAACTTTTTTTATAAGTTCCGTCGCTTCAGTCGTCGGCGGCGCTAATGAAACCCAGATTATTCTATGGCCTTTATCGCTGAAATATTTTATCCAGCGAACGCTGTGAATTGAATTGGCGGCCGCTAAAAAAGCGATTTTCATTTTAGTTTATTAAATTACCTTAAAGAAATTTTTTATTTTATCCACTACTTCCATTTGATTTTTTTTATCCATTTCCGGATATATCGGCAGAGATAAAACTTCATCGGCGGCTTTTTCGGCCTCAAGAAAATCGCCTTTTTTATAACCAAGGTATTTAAAAGCCGGTTGGAGATGAAGCGGCAAAGAATAATGAATCGCTACCGGAATACCGTTTTTTTCTAAATATTCTTTAAGCTCGTCGCGATGTTTCGTCCGAATCGTGTATTGATGAAAAGTATGATAATTATTATCTGCCACAAAAGGCGTTTTTATTTGTTTTACAGAAGATAAATTTTTTGTGTAAGCGTGGGCTATTTTTCTCCTTAAATCGTTCCATTTTCTTAGATATGGAAATTTGACGTTTAGAATCGCCGCCTGAAGCTCGTCTAACCGCGAATTTACTCCGATGATTTCATGATTATATTTTTTTCTTGAGCCGGGACTGCGAAGCATTTTTATTTTTTCCGCCAGTTTTTCATCATTAGTCGTAATCATTCCGGCGTCGCCGAAAGCGCCAAGATTTTTAGTCGGGAAAAAACTGAAACAGCCGGTAATGCCGACTGAACCGGCCATTTGCCATTTGCCATTTGCCATTCGCATTTTCGCTCCCAGCGCCTGTGCCGCGTCTTCAATTATATATAACCCCTTGCTATTTGCTATCTGCGTAATCTTTTTCATATTCGCCATTTGGCCGTAAAGATGAACCGGCATAATCGCTTTTGTTTTTTTAGTAATCGCTTTTTCTATTTTTGAAGCGTCAATATTATAAGTATTAGGATTGATGTCAACGAAAACCGGTTTGGCGCCGGTATTGGCGATAGTTTCAGCAGTAGCGAAAAAAGTAAAAGGAGTAGTTATTACTTCGTCGCCCTTACTAATTTCTAACGCCTTTAGAGATAAAAAAATAGCGTCCGTGCCGGAATTGACGCCAACGGAATATTTTGATTCGGTGAATTTTGAAATAGCCTTTTCAAAATTATCAACATTTTCGCCCAGAATAAAATTCCCGCCCTTAATTACGCTTATTATATTCTTATCTATCTGTTTTTTTATTAATTTATATTGATTCGTCAGGTCTATAAATTTCATATAAATTATAGTTTTAAAAGATAATGGTTTGTCGGGTGCAGCTGAAAGCCGACTTTTTTATAAAGTTCGTTTGCCGCCATCCGATGGCTTCCGCTGGTAAGTTCAACCATTTCTACGCCGTTTTCTTTCGCCCAACGAAGAAGGTCAAGCAGAATTTTCTTTCCGAGTCCTTGGCCGCGATATTTTTCGTCAACAATCATGTCTTCAATAACGGCTTGTTTTCGCAAAAGCGTTCGGCGAGGAAAAATCCACCCCATGCCGATTAATTTATTTCCGTCGTATTCTTTCGCCACATAACCGTCCAATACGGCCTGATAATAATTATATTCTTGAATCCGGGCGGACGAATCCAATTGCTTTACGAGCTCTTTCACTTCCGGAAAAGAAATAGAAAATTTATCATCCACAAACTCCATGATATTTTTATTAGAATCAAACGCCACCGTTTTTTTCACCGCGCGCGGTTCTTCCCAGCAATACGCCGTATTTTCATTATCAAGCCTTATGTCACCGGAAATTTCCACGAGAAACGCGTGAGAAATAATAGGAAAATCTTTATTATTCCAATAGGCGATTCCGGGAAATGTTTTAATAGGGGTTATACCGACAATGGAAACTCCAAGTTCCTCTTTTATTTCTCGGCAAATCGCGTCTTCCGGCGTTTCTCCTTCATTTATATATCCGCCGGGCAAATCCCAATCCCCCAAGAACGGTTCCTGATTCCGTTTTAATAAAAGAGTTTTTCCGTCGCGCATAATCACGGCGGTCGCGGTTCCTTTAAGATTTCTAAACGCGCAAGATTCACAATTCATATTTTCAGTAATCATTTTTTAATAAATATACGCGCCGGATTACCGACAACAATTTCATTATCCGGAACGTTTTTAGTGACCACGGCGCCAGCGCCGACGCGGGCGTTTTTACCGATAGTAATTCCCGGCAAAATTACGGCTCCGGCGCCGATTGAAGCGCCGGATTTAACAAAAGTTTCGGCCCAACCCTTTCCGCCGGAAGGAGGATATTTATCATTAGTGAAAGTAATTCGCGGCCCGATAAAAACATTATCTTCAATTGTTACGCCGTCGGGAATAAACGAAAAGGCTTGAATCTTGACGTTATTTCCAATTTTAACGTTTTTACCAATCCAAACATGAGAATGAATTTTACAATCCTCTCCGATAATCGCCTCGTCGGCGATGTTGGATAATTCTTCTTTATATACGACAGTATTATTGCCGATCATTGTATATTAATATAATTGAATTAAATCAGCGGTCAAGTTTTTTATAAGACTCAATTATTTTTTCTGTCAATTTTATTGACTTTACGGCCTCTTGGGGAGAAATTCCCAATCCGTTAATTATTTCCTGATAAACATAACGGTGAAGATTTTCTTTTTGAATCAAATCATAATTTTCACCGTTTATTTTAAAATATCTTTTTTGGTTTTCTTTGGATTCGTTGGCGCTGATTTCCCAATAGCAAATGTAATTTTTGCCTTTTATAACTCCTTTTCCGCGTCTTTCTTCTATGTTTTCGGTAATTATTTCTTCAGGTTCGCCGAAAAGATAAAGAACTAAATCAAAATAATGAATGCCGAGATTAAACAAAATGTTGCCGGATTTCTCCGAGTCTCCTTTCCATGTCTTAAAATAATCCTCGTTTCTGTGAACGCCGATATAAAGTTTTATTTCGTGATTTTTATTATT
>ERZ1292623.4696-Hain-H51-01um-R1-4696-length-11137-cov-5_pt1 | contig 11137 bp, 9 predicted proteins | sample MGYA00564398_ERZ1292623 | MGnify/ENA primary metagenome ERZ1292623 (study PRJEB36523, sample SAMEA6512633) | groundwater metagenome | collected 2019-01-07 | study: AquaDiva: Metagenomics assemblies of 32 groundwater samples
AAAATATCGGCCTCAAAAAATCGAAGATTTGGATAGTGAATCTGTTCGGGATACTCTAAAGTCGGTTTTAGGCAATTATAATCCGAAAAAAAAGAATTTATCTTTCCATGCTTTTCTTTTTACAGGTCCAAAGGGTTTGGGTAAAACCTCAACAGCCCGAATTGTTGCTAAATTTTTAAATTGTGAACGCCTAAACTCTAAACGCTACTCACTAAACGCTAATCCAGAACCTTGCAACAAATGCTATCAGTGCACGTCAATTACAAACGGAAATAATTTAGATGTTGTCGAAATAGACGCTGCAAGTAACCGCGGAATAGACGAAATAAGAGAACTTAAGGAAAGAATAAATTTGGGAACAGCTGCCGCAACCTACAAAGTTTACGTAATCGATGAAGTACACATGTTAACAACAGAAGCATTTAATGCGCTTCTTAAAACATTGGAAGAACCCCCAAGCCACGTAGTTTTTGTTCTTTGTACAACAGAGCCGCAAAAACTTCCAGCAACGATTATATCCAGATGCCTGCAGATTAGCTTTAGAACCGCCGGAGAAGAAGAATTAGTAAGATCGTTTAGAAGAATAGTTTCCGGAGAGAAATTAAATGTCGATAAAGATGCATTAAAAATTATTGCTGATTTATCGGATGGAAGCTTTAGAGACGGATCAAAAATTTTACAGGAGCTTTCGGTAAAAGCGGGAAAGAAAAAAATAACAAGCGATTTTGTTTTAGAGAACTTTAAAACTGTTGCTATTAGTTTGAAAGTTCCGGAGTTATTAAAGTATCTGGAAGAAAAGGATGCGAGAAAGGCCTTGGGTTTGATCAATATAATTGTTGCCGAAGGAGCAGACATGAAATATTTTATGGAAGAGTTAGTTGAGAAACTTCATGCAGAGCTTTTATTGAAAGTTGAAGAAAAAGGAGAAACAAGATTTACATTGGAAGAAATAAAAAAACTTTTGGAGCTTTTAATGGCTGCATCAGTGCAATTAAAATATTCTGTTTTGCCCCAATTGCCTTTGGAATTGGCAATTGTTGAATTTACGACGGCGCTGAGGTCGCTTCGTCGGTTCGAAAATTCTTCAGATGCAAGCACCCCTGCGGACTCCTCACAAAGTTCGGTCGCCCTCGGGGCACGGTCTGGCACAGACTCTAGTGAAGAATTTTCTCATGCCAAAGTTCCCCGCGCTTCAGGCTCTGAAAATAATTTCTTAAGTGAGTTAATTCTTAAAATAAATCCTCAAAACCGTTCGGTTGCGGGGCTTCTTAGGGGAGTAAGTCTTAAAAGTGCAAATGGTAAAAAAGTAGTAATAGAAACGAGATTTAAATTCCACAAAGAAAAACTGGAAGAAGAAAAAACAAAGGGTTTAATAGAAAAAATGGCCTCGGAAATTCTAAAGAAAAATGTTACAATAGATATCACGCTTGGAGGTGATAGTAAATGAATCCATTTCAGCAAATAGGTGAACTTAAAAAAATGCGGGATCAGGCAATGCAAATCCAAAGAGAACTTTCTCTGGTAGAAATGACTGTGGAAAAAAACGGGGTTGTAGTCGTTATAGACGGCGCTCAAAATGTAAAAGCTATAGAAACAAATAATAGGTCAGATAGCGATATAAGAGAAGCAGTCAATGAAGCTATAAAAAAATCCCAGCAGGAAGCAGCCAAAAAACTAGCATCAATGCAAGGCGGTCTTGCAGGACTCTTAAAAGGTCAGCAATAATATGACAGTTGAGACAAGGCCTAATCAAAGAGCAATGGATTTTCATGCTGTGAGTGTTGCCCAAGATAGTGGGTTTTATTTAGACCTAGATGTTAGGGCGAGACGTCTTTTGGATGGTAGATTTCCGGAAGATGGGAGCGATCCGGTTCCTTTTTCGGAGCTTGCCAAGCAATGCGGAGGAAGCGAAAGCAGTATTAGAAAAGTTCATAGTAATTTAATGAAAAAGCTTAGGCCAACTGTCCCCGTTGATTCACATCCCAAGTTTTAATTAAGATCTTCTTGTAGGAGACATTTTTGGAGGAAGAGAAAATACTGCAGTATAAACGAAGCTTAAGTCTTTTGGATCAGGAGATTTATAAGCACCCCTAAGATCGACTCCTTCCAGATGAAATGTCGGTTTTGCATCTTCTTTTTCACTTTTTACAAATTTTATTCCACTCATGGGAAGTTTAGATACAGCTAGTCTTTTTTCTGGAGTGTTATCTTCCCATGCAAATTGAAGAAATTCTTTCCCTTTTCCTCCAAATCCTAGAAATTGATCTTGGTTTTGTAAAATAATTGCTAAATCACTTGAATCAGGGCCAAGTACGCTTTTTAAGCTGACAATATTAAGCTCTCCAAGCATTCCTAGTTCTTTTAATCTTGCCATTGCTTTCTCTCTAGTAACCTCATTCTGATAAGTGACAGGGTAAGGTTCACATGCAGCTAGAAGTAGTCCAGCACCAACGGCGGTAAGCTTTCTGAAAACAAAATCGCGTCTTGTGCTAACTCCTCTTGATTTATATTCTTTGTATGGGTTCATCGTCGAGAATATAACATAATGGGGAACTCTTGTCAACTATAGGATAACTATACTCCCAAAATTCCTGCTAATAAAGAGAAGAATATGCCTGCGCCACCCCAGTATACAGGAGAATATATGCTCGTATATTTTCCGATAGCCCCGTATTTGTATGACCACAGATGGATTCCAAAGAAAAAATTAATTGTTTTTGCTAATAAATATTCCAATACTGTTCCAATTACTGCCGAATAAATAAATAAAGTCACAAATTTTTGATCTTTTGTTAAAATTAAAGCAAAAACTCCCCAAAGAGGTAATGTTGCTAAGCTCACTTTTTGCATTAAGTGAAAATGGTAATGAAGTCTTAGGGGTTTTTTGCTGATTATTTCTAAAATATAATTAACTGTTAATTCAATTAATCCTCCCAAAATCATTCCAATTGCAAAAATGTATGCAGATGAAGGCATATTTTTAGTTTTAAGGATTTGAATAGTAAAGTCAAGGTGATATATATGATAAAATGGTTTGGTGAAGATTTTTAGCGGTAGCTCGAATCGCCCTCTTGCCCAGAAAATTGCGGAAAATTTAAATCTCAAACTTTCCGAGCTTGATATCCATATTTTCCCCGATGGAGAAAAAAGAGTAAGAACAGTAGAGAGAGTAGTAGATGAAGATTGTATTATAGTTCAGCCCACTTCAAATCCCGGTGATTCACACTACATGGAGTTATTTTTTATAACAGACGCCCTCAAAAGATCGGGTGCAAAGTCAGTAACCGCTGTTATTCCATACCTTGGTTACCAGAGGCAGGACCACGTTTTTCGCGATGGGGAAGCAGTATCTCTGGAAGTAATTGTCGAGACGCTGGAGAGAGTTGGCGTTGATAAAGTTATTGCTTTTGATTTGCATTCAATTAAAATTCCTGAAGTTTTTACAATTCCCGTTACCCATCTTTCGGCTCTTCCTCAATTTGGCGAGAAAATAAGAAGTTTAAAACTTAAGGATTTTGTTTTGGTTAGTCCTGACATGGGAGGCATAAGAAGAATCAAACTTATCTCGGATATCTTGGGAGGAGCTTCTTTTGCAGTTGTAGATAAGGATAGGGATTTAGAAACAGGAGAAATTTCCGTAAAAGAAGTTCAGGGAAATGTAAAAGGCAAAACTGCAGTTATCGTTGATGATATAATATCAAGCGGAAATACAATTGTTAAGGCAGCATCAACGCTTCTTAGAAAAGGAGCAGAAAAAGTTTTGGTTTTTGCTACGCATCCTGTTTTTTCGGAAGACTCTGCAAGTGTTTTGGAAAATGCAGCGGTTGAAAAGGTTTATGTTACAGATTCAATATTTATTCCTAAAGACAAACATTTTAAAAAGCTCGAAGTCATTTCTATTTCCAATTTAATCGCTAAAAATTTATGAGGATTCCAAAAGCAATTAACAATTTAATAGAGGGTTTTGGAAAATTGCCGGGAATTGGGCCAAAGTCTGCGCAAAGACTGACTTTTTATTTACTGCATGTTCCCGACGGTGAATTAGAAAAGTTAGCAAATTCGATTCAAAATCTAAAAAAAGGAACTAAAATATGTTCAATATGTCTTATGATCGATGAGACTGATCCCTGCAGTATTTGTCAGGATTCAAAACGGGACAATTCAACAATCTGCGTGGTTGAAGAGCCTTTAGATGTTCTGGCGCTTGAAAAATCAGGTAAATATAATGGGATTTACCATGTTTTACATGGAAGAATAGACCCTCTTAATAATATCGGACCGGACGAAATTTACATGAGCCAATTGTTCAGCAGACTTTCCAACGGTCACAGTTCGGAGATTAAAGAAATTATCCTAGCTACGAATCCGACAATGGAGGGAGAAGCAACAGCAATGTACATCGTAAAAAATATCAAATATCAAATGTCAAATTTCAAATCTCCAATAAGGATAACGAGAATTGGGCGGGGGCTTCCGATTGGATCGGATCTGGAATATGCGGACGAAATAACGCTTCAAAGAGCAATGGAGGGAAGGCAAAATTATGAGTGACAATAGCGGAATATTGGGTGAAATTTTGGAGCAAGGAGTAAGTACTGTTAAACAAACCGGTCAGCAAATTAAGCAAATGCCTGTTGATTTGGCAAAATCAGTGAAAAATCAAGTAGCAGGAGGAGATAAGAGTTTGGGACAAGCTCCTTTAGAAGAAGCTGATAAAGGAAAAGAAGAAACAGAGCAGTTAGTAAGAGACATTTATAAACCCGGCGAAGAAAAGTCCGCGGCAGAAATTACCCGGAATAAAGCTAAAGACGCGGCAAAATTAGAAAAAACAAGGGCTAAGTTGGCTGCGCATCAGAGATATTTTCAGGAAGAATTTAACCGTCCAAAACCAAAAGAAGAAAAAAAGGCTGATGAACTAGAGAGAAAGAAAGAGCAGGAAATGGTTGATTTACAGCAAAAAGAAAAGAAAAAACCGCCACCACTTGCGGTTAGGATGGGAGCCCAAAAAACAGAAAAATACCCCGGAGCCAGCGGCTAGGAATTTATTCTACGGAGGTAAAGAAAAATTAGGGTTTCTCCCAAACTACATCCATAGCCTGCAATTGGTAATTCGGATGAAATGAGAATTGCTGAGGGCTATTAAATTGAAAAGCTTTATTTACTTCCGAAACTCTCTCGTTTATAGCTGTTTCAAATTGACCCCCCGTTCTATTCGTTCTTATTGTATGGTTTTGCGGAAGAGTAATCATGTCAAAATCATTCTCGGATGCAAATTGTCCTAAAGTGATCATTAGTCCTTTAAAAAGCGCTGCTTCGTCAACGGAATAAAGATAAGTGCTGGACGGGTTTAGCGATGCGCTCAGTATTTTTTTACCATCTTGAGTAAAGTGATGTAGAAGAACTAATCCTTGTGCTTGAAGAGTATCTGGTTCTTGCAACACAAGCTGAAGATAATTTGGCATATCCCACATGTTTTGTGCTCCGTATTTATCAGGATTATCACCCGAAACACAAACTCCTCCCACCATTCTCGCGTGCGCGGTCTCTTTTGTTTTGGAAATGTATCCATAAACTATTTCCCTTTGCTTTCCGCCTAGGGATTCAAATTTATTAAGTTCTCCTTCAATTTTTGTTTTTTCGTCTTCAAATATGTCAATAAATCGCTGAACAGTATAAGAAGCAAATTGTTCCTCGTTATATTTTCCTTCTTTTATGCCTGTTTCCGTGTCCTGCATTTGCTTAAGATTTATCTCTCCCAAATATTCTTTTTTAGGATCAATATCCTGGCCTGCAATTATCTGTAAAGCTTCAAAAGTTTTTTCTCTCTGGGATCTTAACTGTCCGTAAAATGCTCTGGTTTGAGGATTTTGGGAGATAGAAGCTTTTTCCTGCAATCCTCCGGTTAGACTTTCATAGCGGCGGACAATTTCTCTAACTTCGCTTGGATCATATTTTCTCCCTTTTCTTTTTTCTAAAACCCTTGTAAGCTGTTTTACAAAACTGTCCGAGAGACCTAATCTGTCAGGTTGTAATCTATTAATTCTATTTTGTCTTTTGGAATCTATATTCTCTTGTGCTAGTCTCTTGAAGTATTCAGGCATTAGTTTAGCAATTTCAGAGTTATTCCATCCGGCTTCAACTAATCTTCTGTTTACTTCTTTAATGCGGTCAGAATAAAATGTGCTTGTCTCGCAAAGAAGAGCGTAATCTTGATTACTTGCTCTTGCGACTCTATCTCTTGTTCCCGCCATATAGTCACCGATGTCTTCAAAATTCGCAAACTCATAGGTTATAAGTAAGTTTTTTAGAGTAGCGCTGTCAATAGCTCCTGATCCATAAACAGAGTCAGAAAGAATTAAAAAAAGTTTTTCTTCAGGAGATTTTGCTGATTCAGCGTTAAATCCCGCCAAACCTCCGCTTGCAATAATTTCTCCTAGTCTTTTATCAATTTCGGCGCTTAGTTCAAGTTTAATTTTTTCATTGTCATATCCTAATTCTTTCATTTTTTCCGAAACAGCAATAATAGGTTTTTGTACGTTTTCTTGAACTTGCGGATCAAGACTTTCTCCTGCTTTAACTCTTATTTCGCTTTGCGAGAGAAGATCAATCTCGTATCTTGGTTTAATCTTAAATTCCGCAATATCTGCACTCCTGTCCATGCAGCTTTCATTGCTTTCAAAACTGGTCCATTCGCCGCTATTTTTAGAATAAACGTGTCTTAATAAATCTTTATAAATTGGTTTTGTCCGTTCTTCATCTGTAATTATTCCTGAACCTGTCATCTTTTCTGCTAAAGCAGTAAGTTCTGCGATATATACTTTTTCATGGCCTGCTTCTTTTGCCTCTTTATAGCCGCCGAGAGTAGCAGGAGATATAATTCTAAATTGTCTAGCAAATTCCAAAACCAATTCGTTATCGGCTTGAGTGATTACTCCCGCTGCCATGCATTCTTGGTATCCTCTAATTAAAGGATCGGATTTTTGTCCAAATTCACCTACGACATTATTTAAGAAATTGAGGTCCGTATTATTCCTTAGAATAGTATCGCAGTGTTCAAGAATGAAAGTTCTCGTTTCCTTCATTTTTTCATCCATTAGCAGTTTAGATTGCTCTTGGAGTGCAAAAATAATCTCCGGTGAAGATTGTTTATATACAATTGCTTTCACAATTTCACTTGAAGTTAAATAACCTAAAGCTGCATAATTTGTTTGGTTGTCAAGTATTTTTCGTGAGAGAGATGTTAATCTTTGTATAGACAGTAACTGATTATCGTCCTTCTCTGAAGACATCAAATGGAATAAATTACTTCTAATTGCTTGTTTTAAATCGTAACCACTAATATAGGAAAAATTTATTTTATCCTCTTTATCTGCTTCCATCCAATCTTTTTCTAATTTATCAAGAAAGATTTCTGCTTCCTTAAGCGTGGAAACTGCCTCTAAATCCGGAATAACTCCTTGTTGATGAAGTCTTTCAAGAAGGGAAGAATTAGGTAAAGATCTTATTGCAAGGTTAGCTAATTCTCCATCGACCTTCTCATCGGCAAGAAGAGAAGTGGTAAAGTCTTTGACTGCTTCCTGAATGCCAGGATTATTTGAGTATTCAGCATATGTCCAATGCTCTAAAAATGGCCGTGCAGTTTTAAGAGACGGATAAACTTGTTCTGCTTGATCTAATATTTCTCCCCAGTTGCTTCTTTGCGCAAGACTGCTTAATACTCCATTTGCATGAACTGTTTGATAGTTTTCGTGATCAGCCGCCGCTAGGATAACAAGATTCCTAATTGCTTCTGGTCTGGGATAATGTGCTAGCATGTCTATGTCTGGTCCTTGATTATCACTAAGCGATTTTTCTAAAACAGTTGCAAAGATACGGTCATCTGCAGTTTTTATTAAATCTCCAAAAACTTCGTTAACTGATTTCGAATCTCTTGTTGCTTCCCAGTTTTCAAAAGACTGGCTCATACCTAAAGAGGAAAGATCGCTATCAGGGTATTCCAATTTATATATTACTTTTCGTACAAATTGTTCGCAATTATCTCGATGAGAGTGATCTCTGTCTTCATTCTCGACCCATATTAAATCGTGTACTTTATAAGTATCTGATTTATTAAATGCTTTACCTAAATCACTAATATCCGAAGCTGCAAGGTCTGCAACTAAGTCATCAATAGAAAATGAAGTATAAACTTTTCTTGGAAAAAAATCCTCTGAACCTTTAGCATTTTCCTCTATTTCCCTTATAATATTTTCATCTCCTAAAACCTCTCTTAAAAATTGTTTATAATTGTTTTTAATTAATTGTATTTGAGAACTCGCTTCATATTGGAGTCTATCTTTTTGCCTAGTACTAACAGCTTTTTGTCTCTCTTGAATTTGTGAAGCCAATGCGTTTTTAGCCTGAATTTGTTCTTCCAAATCAGAGGTTTGTTTTTCAAGATTTGCTTTCTGCTGAGTAAGTTTTCTTCTTTCCAAAGAATTTAGTGCTCCCTTTATTCCTCCTTTTTCGAGTCTATCGAGTTGTTGGTCAATTTCTCGAATACTTTCTTGTCGGGATCTGATTTCTCCATTTGATTGCGCTACTTCTGCTTGGACTTGAGTTATAAATTGTCCTGCGCTTGCTACTATTTGACTGCTTTTAGCTATATATTCAGAGTTGGAAAGTCCTTGTGTTTTAGATAAGCTATCTATCTCTAGAGACATGGTTTCAAAAGAGACAGGTTTTTGAAGAGTAGGAGCGGTTTCACTTACCGAAGCTAAATTAGCAAGCGTAGATATTTTTTGAATGCGATCTTTGGAATCTGCTTGGACACTTTTTAATTTCGAGGATAATTTATTTTCCTTTGGTTCTGAATCATTATACTCTCCATTACCTTCAGAGATTGGTTGGGGAGCCTGATCTGGTTTTTTGAGTTCCGGTTGCGGGGGAGTTATTCCAATTTCTTCGGGCATAATTAATTGTATATATAACTGTCCGGGATTTGCAATCTAAAATTGGGATCGCCAAGTATAGTATAATGTGCTAAATGTTGAAAATTTATAATTCATTAACAAGAAAAGTAGAAGAATTTAAGCCCATGAACCCGCCGAATGTCGGGATGTACACTTGCGGACCAACGGTTTACGATTTTGCGCACATTGGAAACTTTAGAACTTATCTTTTGTCCGATATTCTCCTTAGGACTTTAGAGGCCAATAAATTCAGCGTAAAACATGTCATGAATATAACAGATGTTGGTCATTTGACAGGCGATAACGCGGGAGACGCAGATGCGGGCGAAGACCGGATGGAAAAAGCAGCCAGTAAGGAGAGAAAATCCGCTTGGGATGTTGCCAAATTTTACGAACAGGCTTTTGTTAAAGACTTTGAAAGACTGAATTTAATTAAGCCGTCTTTAATGCCTCGGGCAACAGATCATATTAAGGAACAGATAGAACTTATCCAAAAATTAGAAAAAAAGGGCTATACGTATCAAACTTCGGATGGAGTGTATTTTAATACCTCAAAATTCAAAGCTTATGGTAAGTTATCAAACCTGGACGAAATAAAAGAAGGCGCACGAGTTGAAGTAAATCTTGAGAAGAAAAATCCAAGGGATTTTGCGTTGTGGAAATTAAGCCCTTCGGTTACTTCGGAACAAACGCAAAGGCATATGGAGTGGGATTCTCCTTGGGGGAAAGGTTTTCCAGGGTGGCATATAGAATGCAGTGCTATGAGTATGAAGTATTTGGGAGAAAGTTTTGATATTCATGTCGGCGGAATGGATTTAAAATCTACTCATCATCCAAACGAAATTGCCCAAAGCGAGGCTGTGACAGGCAAAACCTTTGTAAATTATTGGGTTCATGGCGCTTTTGTTTTGGTTGACAATAAAAGAATGAGCAAAAGTTTAGGTAACAATTACAAAGTTGAGGATATAATTAAAAACGGATTTGACCCTTTAGCTTTACGATATCTTTATTTACAAACTCATTACAGACAGGAGATGAACTTTACATGGGAGGCTTTGGAAGCCTCGCACAAGGCTCTAGAACGTCTTAGGGAAGCGGTTGGACGGTTGGACCAGTCAGAAGCGGTAAGCGCACCATCTCAACGTTTAGGTGTCAGCGGGAGGGATTTTGAGCAGAAGTTTTTGTCGGCAATAAACGACGATTTAAACATGCCGCAAGCACTGGCTGTTATTTCGGAATTGTTAAGGTCGGACAATCCTACTTCGTTTAAGGCTCAAAGCTTAATTAAATTCGACAAAGTTTTAGGACTTAATCTTTGGGACGCTCCAATAAAAGCAGAAGAAGCGGAGATTCCGGAAAATGTTCAAAAACTAGTTGCGGAAAGAGAAGAATTAAGAAAGCAGAAAAGATTTCATTTGGCCGACCAGTTAAGGAACAAAATAAAGAAATTAGGCTACGAGACTAAAGACATCGAAGACGGCGAAACAGAAGTAAAATCTCTTAAGTAAAAATGATGAGATAAGGGCAGTTTATGTGTTAGAGGGTTGCATCTCTGTAAGTGTGATTCTCTCAAATGGACGAAGTTTTTGTTGTCTGATTGGCTGTCTCGCTCTAATCTGGACATAGTGAGTCTCTTTCGTTGTTGGCTTTTCAAAAATTATAACTCTTGAGTCTATTTTTGGATTACTTTCTGCTTGAGCTGTCTCGGGGCGCAAAAGCCATCTGTCACCCACAGGAAGAAGCATGCTTTCACGCTTGGAGTCTAATAGGATGGTTTCCCTTCCGTCGAGGGTTTTATAGGGTTCGGCAGTAAAACCTATATATTCACCGTCTAGCATTATCATTGGCCAAGTATCATAGTCAGGACCCTTGCTTGGATCCTTTGCACTATGAGGATTGTAACCATACGAAAATCTTGTTTCTCCGCTCGGAGCATAAGAAACTTTTTCATCGCTTGTCGGGTATCTTACGGTCCACCCTTTAACTGAAACTCTTGAAGGAAAAACATCCAATTGCTTTTTGCTTTCAAACTCCTCTTTTACTTTTAAAAGTCTCTCTTCTTCTGCCTGTTGTTTTTGAGCATTTCTTTTTGCCTCTTCTGCCGCTTCCTCCTGAGTTTGCGCTTGGGGGATACCAATGCCAGAAGTTACTCGCCCGAGAATTGCAGCACCCACAGTTACACCAGC
>ERZ1292623.1236-Hain-H51-01um-R1-1236-length-25050-cov-5_pt3 | contig 11136 bp, 15 predicted proteins | sample MGYA00564398_ERZ1292623 | MGnify/ENA primary metagenome ERZ1292623 (study PRJEB36523, sample SAMEA6512633) | groundwater metagenome | collected 2019-01-07 | study: AquaDiva: Metagenomics assemblies of 32 groundwater samples
ATATTCTGTTTCACTTCGGCTATAACGTCTATATGATTTTTGTAATCATCAATGTCAGTCGTTTTTTTGGCGGCAATATCCATATTTCCGAAAAGCTTAAGATTATCGGAAGAAGTAATCATGTTTTCCATAAAAATTCCGACCCTTCCTCTTTCATGTTCTTGTTGAGATTTATACTTTTCAACAAGTTCTTTGTCTTTTTTAATTTCTTCTTTGGAATAAACGTCATCAAACTCATCAATATTAATACAACTTTCCGGCGAATTCGCCGGACAACAAATCTTCTCTAAACTATAAAGAGTGTCGTCTAACCCCCTTTCTTTCAATTCCATGTCTTCTTGATAATATTTGACTCTATCGGGAGAATCCGGTCGCCACATATTTTGAATTATAGAAGCATTTTAACTCTTTGACAACTTAATAATTTATTTGTATTATATATAAACGCTATTTGACAGGAGATTAATATGAAACATATGAAAGCTGGTAGTATAGAAGGTGGTGTATTTAAAGTCCCGTCATTGGAACGACCGGACCTGCTTGTTTCCTACATAAGAAAGGGAGTAATGGGGATAATGTGGCCACCACGGCGGAATGAAAATGGCTACTTATTACGGCCCTTCCGTACAAATTTATCGGTTCTTGGGAAGCACGTCCAAGAACTTGCTTATTTTACGGGCATCCCAGTCAAAATCGAGGGGAAATCAGTAGAGGTGCCCAGTGGTGTGTTTGTGAACCCCTTGGTGTTTTCGAACATCAAGAAGATTATTGAAACGGCCGAAAAAATTATCGCCGTTATCGAAAGCGACAAAGATGAGTGCGCAAAAGGATATTTATAAAAACAAAGCCCGTTGTTCCGAAAGGACCGGGCTTTTAAATTTATAATTTAGTGGGCGCTGGAAGAATAGAGCTTCCGGCTTTTTCCCCCACTCTTTATACTGTGGGTGTAGAAGGTATCGAACCTTCGACCTCTTCGATGTGAACGAAGCGCTCTACCATTGAGCTATACACCCAGAGCTCAATTTTGTGAGCTCAAAAGCAAATCTTTATTGTATTTCCACAACCGCTCCGACTTCTACCAGCCGTTTCTTTAATTCTTCGGCTTCTTCTTTTTTCATTCCCTGCTTAACCGGCTTTGGAGCGCCGTCAACCAAATCTTTGGCTTCTTTTAATCCTATTCCGGTAACTTCCTTAACGATTTTAATAACGTTTATCTTTTGGTCTCCGGCTGATTTAAGAATAACATCAAAAGATGTTTTTTCTTCTTCCGCTCCGGCTCCTCCGGCTATTGCTCCAGCAGCAACCGGCATAGCGGCCGAAACACCGAATTTTTCTTCAAGAGTTTTTATTAATTCGGAGAGCTCAACAACCGTCAATTTTTCTATTTTTTCAATTATGTCTTTAAATTTGTCCATTGTATTTTATGATTTACTTTCGACCATTTTATTTTTTTCGTTTAATACGTGTAAAAACATTCTAAGCGGAGAGGCCAGCATACCAACTAATTGAGAAAGCAAAATTTCTCTTGATGGCAACTGCCCTATTCTTTTAACGGTTTCCGCGTCAAAAAAGTTTTTATTTTTTATGTCATACGCTCCTAAAATCTTGAAGCCTTTTTTTTCAACGCTTTTGAAAAATTTATAAACTATTGAGGCGGATTCGGGAATATCTTTATTGCTGAAAAAGGTTCCCAATTGCAAATCAAATTGCCCCACGTCAAAATCAATTCCGCTTTCTTTAAAAGCGATATTCAAAAGCCTTTTCTTAAAAACTTTAAATTTCCCTTCAACGGAAGAAATCGATTTTCGCAATATTTTTAAATCCCCGACCGAAGCTCCGGTAAAATCGGTGAATATAACAAGAGCGTTTTCTTTCAAAAGTTTTTCGCTTTCTTTAATTTTTTCTAATTTTTGTTTTTTGGTAAGCATAAAATTTAAGCTTTGAGATATAAAAAAACGGACCTTAAATCCGCAATAATCATAATGTTATCCTCAAGAGGTCTTATTCGCCTATTGGCGGACGCCTCTTTTCTGCGGATTTATCCGTATATTGTAAGAAAGTTAAAAAATTAAGTCAAGAGCCCTCTATTAACGGCACGAAACTGAATCCAAAATATTCTTTTTTAATATATTCCCCTTCTCCAGTCTTATCTATTACTACAATGCTTTGGTCGACCGGCGAAACTATTCTGCCGCCGATTTTCAATTGTTTTTTCCAAGTATCGGGAATTTCTTCTCCCGCGGCGGCGCCGGCGATTATTTTATCAAACGGAGATTCCTTCGAATATCCCTTTGCTCCGTCTCCTAAAATAACTTTAACTATCCCCTTTTCAATAAAATTATATTTCTTAATATTTTTCTCCGCCATTTCTTTTAATTCCGAAATTCTTTCAATGGCAATTATTTTCGGCGAAATTTTTTCCGATGATTCCAAATTTAATCCTTTTAAAGCAATGTAAGATAAAATTGCCGAAGTCCAACCGCTTCCGCATCCCACATCAAGAATTTTTTCTTCGGGTTTCGGCTCTAAAAGTTCCATCATAAAAGCGACAACAAGCGGTTGGGAAATCGTCTGGCCAAATCCTATCGAAAGCGGCGCGTTGATATAAGCTTCTTCTTTGTGTTCGTCTAAAATAAAATCAGCCCGGTCAATATTTTTAAAGGCTTCTATAATTTCCGGACTTCTTAAATATCCGTCTTTGATTAAAGATTCTATAAGGTTTTCGCGCGCGTTAAACTCGGCCTTGTAGTTTGAATTCATTGATAAGGGGTGCAAGGAATTGCCCGGCGACTGCCGGGTTTGCGGGGGCGCAAGGAATCGAACCTTGATTACTGGTTTTGGAGACCAGTGTTCTACCATTGAACCACACCCCCTTGTTTTTTAATTAATTCTTTCAATAATTTTCTTGCTTTACCGCCTCCCTTAAAATATCTCTCGCGAGCCTGTGCTTCTTTTTTTGCGCTAAATTCTTCTTTGTACGCCAAATATAATGGCCTTCGGTTGCGAGTAGAAATTACTAATCCTTCTTCGTGTTGTCGTAATCGTAAGGGAAAGTTTCCGGTTAAACCGACATATAACTTATTATCCTTTTTACTTTTCAAAACATACACCGTAAACATATATTGGATTCGCCCGGCAACTGCCGGGTTGGAGACCAGTGTTCTACTATTGAACCACGCCCCCATTAAAAATTTATATTTTAGCTTCTTTATGAATAGTATGTTTACGACACCAACGGCAATGTTTTTTGAATTCAAGTTTTCTGTCTAAACCTTTTTTCTTGCGCGTATAATAATTAACCCTTTTACAAACGGTGCATTTCATTCTTACTAAATTTTCGCTGAATTTTGATTGCGCCATAAAGAAAGTATTCTAAATACTATTATAAATAATGGCTAAAAGTCAAACATTAAATTTTATTACTGCATTCAATCTGTTTCGTATACCTTATCTCCTTCTTTTACTTTTTCGTTCACTTTAATTCCGACCTCCTGCCCTTTTTTGGTTTCTTGAATTTCTTTATGATCGTACTGCATTGAAACAATAGTCTGCGTGAAATCCGTATGCGCGCCCTTAAAATGAACGGTTTCTCCCGATTTCATCGCCCGATTAAATTTTATAATGGCTACTCCCAGATGATTATAGTAATGAGTTATCTCGCCTATTGGTTTTTGTTCCGCCATAGATTTTTAGATTAATTAGTGATTATTGTTGCGACCTTTTCTATTATATTATAGATTTATACAATCATACTCAAATTTATTTTAACAAAAATTTATGAAACAAAACAGATTACCCCGCCGTCGCTAATTAAATGGTGGGCGATAGAAGGATTGAACTTCTGACCTCGTCGATGTCAACGACGCGCTCTACCACTGAGCTAATCGCCCATTATGAATTTTTGAGTACCTTTACGACTTCACTCAAATTTTTGAGCCAACGGCCGGAATTGAACCGGCGACCTACTCCTTACCATGGAGTTGCTCTACCGACTGAGCTACGTTGGCATTAAATCTTGTGAGCCGGAGAGAGGAGTCGAACCCCCAACCTTCGCTTTACAAAAGCGTTGCTCTGCCATTGAGCTACTCCGGCCAATAGGTTTACGGAAAGGTGTTCCGCTTCAACGGGACGCAATTGAATTGAAACCTCCATTGTGCTGGGAGAGGGATTTGAACCCCCGTAGCCCAAAGGGCGTCAGATTTACAGTCTGATGCAATTGACCGCTCTGCCATCCCAGCACAATAGAGACTTCATTCTTATTGCCTTTCCGGCTTTTTTTCTCCCTCTTCTTTATTCTCTTCTTTCCCCTCTTCTTTATTAGCCGCCTCTGAAAAAATAGTCGGCTTTTCTCCGTTTCTTTGAATATTATTATTTAATTTCTTCAACTTATCAAGATAACCGCTTACAATATTATCAACCCTCATTATAAACACTTTCGCCTTTCTTAAAAATTTTTCAAGATAAGAATTTAAAACCGTGTCCAGTTTTTCTATTTTCAAATAATTATGAACAAAATTGTCGAATCTTGAATGCTTGGGCATATTTTTCTCGCCCAAAAAATCGTCTCCGACTCTGGGAATGGCTCTGGCTATTAAATAAATAACAGCTCCGAGACTGCTCATTAATAATATTTGAAGAATAAAATTGTACATTAAATTTCGTATCTGCAAAAACGCTCTACTTTAATATTCTCTCCTGTTTTGGCGATAACTGTTTTTATCAGATCTCCCACTGTTAAAGATTCATTTTTTATATACGGTTGGGAAAGCAAAGAATCAACGTCTATGGGGTTCATTGCCGCTATCTGCATAACAATATTATGAGAAAGGCTTCTAAAATCACCGGCTCTTGCCACAAAATCCGTTTCGCACCTTATTTCTATAAGCACGCCTACTCTTTCGTTATGGACATAGGATTCTATTAATCCGGCGCTCGTTCCCCTTTCTTTTTTTCTTTCCGCCTTAAGCAACCCTTTTTCGTGAATAATTTTTATCGCCTTATCAAAGTCGCCCCCCGATTCCTCAAAAGCTCTTTTACATTCCATCACGCCGGCGCCGGTTGTGTCTCTTAATTTTTGAATTTCGCCAATCATAAATAATAATTTCAGCCACTAGTCGCTAGCCACCGGTGGCTTTTCTATAGCCATTAGTCGCTCTTCTATTTTTTTAATAATCCACTCAATACTGGATTTGCTATGGTCGTTTGCCGGAATCGGATAAGCAACCAATTCCGGATTATCATCGCTGTCAAGAATGGAAACTATCGGAACATTGACTATCTTTGCTTCCCTTATGGCCGTTTGATGACCCTTGATTGAAAGGTCTATCATAAAAATAACATCAGGCAATTTATTCAGATTCTCAAGGCCGGTAAACATTTTTTTCATTCTTTCAATATTTCTGCTTATCATAATTCTTTCTTTTTTGGTATACTTTTCAAATTCTCCTTTTCCCAGACCCGACTGAATTTTTTTAAAATATTCTATTCGAGAAGAAATAATTTTAAAATTAGTTTAAAGTCCGCCCACCCAACGGTCGTTTATAAAAGAAAAGCCGAATTTTTGGGCGAATTCTTCCATTGAATTTCTAGCCGCCGGTTGAGTCGCCACTATCAAAATCTTGCCTCCTTCTTTGATTTTTTTGTTCAAAAAATCAGCGGCCTCGTTAAGATAAGAAATGGTCTGAAACAAATCGATTATTTCTATTCCGTTTCTGTTGGCCGAAACATATTGCTTAAATTTCGGATGAGTTTTTGAGGATTTATGGCCGTACATCAAACCGGCGCTCATCATTTCTCTTACGAGCGCCGTGTCCGCCTCGCTGGCGGGCAAAACATCGGTTTCTTGTTGCGCATTCTGCGTTTCCATAATAGTAGGGTAAATAATATATATTTAATAATCATTAGTCAACCCGTGCCTTAATTATTTAGTTCGTTTGCCCCGACGCCATTCTTCAATTTTTTTATGATTGCCGGAAAGCAGAACTTTCGGGACTGGATATTTTTTGCCTTTCCAAATTAAAACTTCCGGCCTTGTATAATGGGGATATTCAAGGCTTTCATCGAATTTCGAGTTTTTTTCTTTTTTTAATAAAGCGTTAAAATATGATTCTTCTTTAAGAGATTCTAAGTTTATAACGCCGGGTAAAAGCCGCGCCACGGCTGAAATAATTGTCATTCCCGCCACGTCGCCGTCGGTCAGCACATAAGGGCCGATAGAAACTTCTTCGGCTTTTAAAATTTTTTTAACTCGTTCATCAATCCCCTCGTAACGCCCGCTTATCAAAATAAGGTGATTAAATTTTTTTGCCCAATCATAAGCGATTTTTTGGTTAAACCGTTTTCCTTTGGCGGAAAAAATAATAATTTTGGTTTTCCGATTTTTTAAAGCCGCGGTTTTCAAAATTTTTTCCGTTGCCCTTAAAATCGGTTCTGTTATAAGCAACATGCCCGCTCCTCCGCCGTAAGGCTTATCATCAATCGTTCGACGCGACTCACGATTGCCCCGAGCCTGCCGAAGGGCAACTTTATTATTTTTATCAACCGTAAAGTCGCGCAAATTATGAATTTTAATCTGAATTAATTTATTTTTTTGCGCGCGCTTTAAAACTGACTCGTTCAAATAAGAATCAAATATATTCGGAAAAATCGTGATTATATCAAAAATCATTTTAATTATTACTAAAAACCCCATAAGGGGTTTTTAGTTAAAATAAGTTTTAGAATCTTTCGGATGACCTTTCTCCTCTTTCCGCCCTTGACCCTCCTTCGGGCTCAACTATCTTAAGATTTACTCTGGCATTATTCTTTATGCCAACTATCTTAAGTAATGACCTGATAGCTTGAGCCGTAGCGCCCCTTCTTCCCACAACCTGTCCCATATCAACGGCATTAACTTTTAAAGTAAGAAGGACTCCCATTTCGTCCACTTTTCGGTCAACCGCCACGTCTTCCGGATGGTCAACAATGGATTTAACAAGGAATTCAAGAAATTCTTGGTCTTTTTTCTCTCCTAACATGTGTTTCTTATATTCTTATCAATTTCTTTTCATTTCGACCTTTTCCAATTCAAATAATCTACAAAATTATTTATTTTCTGTCAATTCGGGTTGATTAACGATTTCTTTTTTTGATTTCTTATGAACCGGTCTTTTGGTTCCTTTTACTATTCCCTTTGAAACTAAAATATTATGAACGCTGTCGGTCGGTTGAGCGCCGACTTTAATCCAATAGCCCGCTCTGTCGCCGTTAATCTGGAATTCTTTGGTTCTTGGATTCAACCAGCCTAGGTCTTCAACAAAACGACCGACAAGTTTTGACCTTTTCTCGGCCACAACAACCCTAAAACTGGGCTGGTGTTTTTTTCCTATTCTTTTAAGTTTGATTGCCAACATAATGATTTAGTTGTAAGAATCTCGAGCGTTGTTTACATTTTACAACAGAAAGTCCTTTTTCGCCAGCAAGAGAAAAGATATTTCTTCAATCCGCTCACGGATTTGTTTCAGAAAGTTGTTTTGAAGAACATCCCGCAGTCCCGATTGGCTTGGTTCCCGCGTAGCGGGACAATCGGGACGAGGGGGAAGAAAATTTTGCCGCAGGAGCAAAATTATTCTGGTTCTGAAAAATGATTTTCTGAAACAAATCCTGCGCTTCCGTTAAGATTTCAGAAATATCTTTTTCTCTTGCTGGCGGACTGGTTCTAAAAGGCAATTTAGCCGAGAATGAATGTAAATAACGCTACGAAATCTTACAATTTAGTCTATAGTCCATAGTTTATGATTTATAATTAACGTTTGTCAAGTTTTAACGACAAAATTTTTGATGTTCCGTCTTCTCCTAAAGTAACGCCGTATAAAACATCGGCCGATTCCATGGTCGCTCTGTTATGGGTAACTATTATAAATTGGGTTTTTTTGGAAAACTCCCCTATTAAATTAGAAAATCTTTTGTAATTATTTTCATCCAGAGCCGCGTCTATTTCGTCTAATACTAAAAACGGCGGCGGGCTGACGGAAACAAGGGCAAAAAGCGCCGCTATTGAAACAAGGCTTTTTTCTCCGCCGGAAAGAACCTCCAAAGAAGTAATTCGTTTTTGGGGCAACCCCATTTCAATTTCAATTCCGAAAGATTCTTCTTTTTCTTCATCGCCATTTTCCGAAATTAAATTTTCTTCATTTTCCATAGCTCTAAGTCTCTCAAAAGATTGTTTTTTTATTTTAAGGTTCGCGTGCCCGCCGCCGAACATTAATTTGAAAAAATTGTTAAATTCTTCATTAATAAGCTTGAAGCTTTTATTGAATTCATCATGAATTCTCTGATTTAGCTCTTTTATCAAATTTTTTAAATCAATCGCCGCTTTTCCCAAATCTTCAGATTGTTTGGTTAAAAAATTATAATGAGATTCCGTTTCTTGGGATTCTTTTATAAGCGACTCGTCTATTTCCCCTATTCCGGCGAGTTCGGCCCTGATTTTGAACATTTTTCTCTCCGTTTCCGAAACTTCTTCGTCGCTTAGGCTTATCGCCGTTTCCGGCCGGAATTCTTTTAAATTCCTTTCCGCCTGGAAAATCTGGGATTCTATTTCGGATAATTTAATTTCCATTTTTTCTTTATCAAATAAAATCCTGCTCTTTTTGCCGTCAAGATTTCTTAATTCTTCTTTTTTAAACTCTATTAATTCTACGGCGGATTTAAATTTGGCGTTAAACTCTTCCAAAAATTTAGCCGCTTTCGCCTGCTCTTCTTCTATTCCAATTAGTTTGTTTTCTATTTCTTTAAGATTTTCTATTAATCCATCTTTCAATTCTTCAAGGCCGGAAATATCGTTTAACTTGGCTTGCCGCGGTCTATTGAAAAAATCGTCTATTTTTTTTATCGCTTCATTTTTTGATTTTTTTAAATACTCTGTTTGTTCAATCGCGGAAACAAGCAGATTTCTAATATCATTCAGTAATAAAACAAGCTCTTCCGTCTTGAAATTTTCATCGTTAGAATTATTTAAAACTTCCATCTTCGCCTCCAGTCTGCTTATTTCTCTCTGAATCTTAAAACGATTCTCCGCGAGTTCCGGCTGAAGTTTTCTTATTTCTTCAAATCCATGAAAATTTTCGCGTTCGCTTTCAATTTTTTCCAAATTCTCCTCCAAATCCAAAAGCTCCGAATTTCTTTCTTTTATTTGTTTCTTAACAAATAAAATGTCCGGCTCCGTTTTATTATTTTGACTTTCTATTTCTTTAAGCCTGAAAGAAAAATATTTGTCTTCCAAATTTCTAAGTTCACTTTTAAGTTCCGCTCTTTTCCCCCACTTGCCCGCTTGGCGCCTTAAAAGCCTTAGCCTTGGAGCAACCTCTTCAATGAGCGCTTTCGCTTTATCAAGATTAAAATAAGTGTTTTTTAATTTTCTTTCCGCTTCTAATTTTTTTATCTGATATTCTCTTAACCCCAATATTTCTTCTATCATTACTTTTCTCTCTTCCGGAGAAACCCTCACGAATAAATCGCTGTTTCCCTGATTGATTATTATCAATCCTTTTATTCCCAGTCTTGAGCGTGCCCAAAAATCAACGATATCCTTAAGCCTTACTTCGCTTTTATTAAGAAAATATCTGGAGAGGCCGTCTCTTGAAACCTCCCTTTTTGTCGTTATTTCTTTAAAATCAACCGGAAAAAATCCCTGTTCGTTGTCAAAATGGAGTTCAACTTTAGCCATGCCGGCTCTGGGCCTTTTCGAAGTTCCGTTAAATATTAAATCTTCCGCTCTGGCTCCTCTTAAATTTTTCGCCTCTCTTTCTCCTAAAATCCACCTGATGGCGTCGATTATATTGCTCTTGCCGGAACCGTTGGGCCCGACAATGCCGGTAATCCCTTTTGGAAATTCCAGACTTGTTTTATTGGCAAAGGATTTAAAACCGTTTAATTCCAACGACTTAAGACGCATATTTTTTTAAGGCGTTTCTCGCCGCTTCCGCTTCCGACTCTTGCTTGGAATATCCTTCGCCTTCTGATATTAATTTATCTCCGTAATAAACGCCGGTTTTAAATATTTTCTTATGGTCCGGCCCCCATTCTTCAAGAACTTCGTAATGAGGAGTAATTTTAAATTTTTCCTGAACTATTTCCTGAAGACTGCTCTTTGGGTCTTTATAAAGACCTTTTTCTATTATTTCTTTAATATTGGAATCTATTACAAATTTCTTTATAAATTTTTCCGCCTCGGAATAACCGCCGTCAAGATAGAGCGCTCCTATTAAAGCCTCTATGGCGTTGGCTAATATAACCTCTCTCGCCCTTCCTGTGTCTTTCGTCTCCCCTTTTGATAAAAGAATAAAATTTTCAAGATTAATTGATTTGGAAACGGAAGCCAGCATCTGATAATTCACAAGGGCGGCCCTGATGCTGGTTAATTGTCCTTCCGCTTCTTTCGGAAAACGATTAAAAATATCCATCGTAACGACAAGCTCCAAAACGGCGTCTCCTAAAAACTCAAATCTTTCATTGTGAGGAATTCCCCAAGAGGGGTTTTCGTTAATATAAGAACGATGAGTTAAGGCTTCTTTTAAAAGATTCGCGTTTTTAAAAGAATAATTTATTTTTTTTTCCAATATTAATGAGTCAGACAATTTTTTTTAATCCTAATTTCTAATTTTTATATCGCGGTTCCGTCTAAGTCGCGATACAAACATTAAGAATTAGAATTGGCTATTTTTCTTTTTCTTCTTTAATATTTTCTGTTTCTCTACAAACCGTTCCTAAAACTCCGTTTATGAATTTTGATGAATTGGGTCCTCCGTAATTTTTCGCCAGTTCAATGGCTTCGTTTATCGCCACTTTCAGGGGAACTTCGTCGTGGTCGGCAAAAAGCAATTCATAAAGGCCTATTCTTAAAACATTCCTGTCTATCGCCGAAATCTGATTGATGGGCCATTCCGGCGCCGTTTTTTCTATTGTTTTATTTAAATAATCAAAATTCTCTATCACTCCTTTCACTATCCGCCAGACAAAATCCGGCTCATCAACGCCGGGACCGAATTCGTTTAAGTTCCTTTCCACGATTTTCGTAAGGTCGGTTTTTTTATCGTAAAAATCCCACTCGTAAAGAGATTGTAAAACTATTGAACGACAAAGGTGTCTGGTGGCCAT
>ERZ1292623.4697-Hain-H51-01um-R1-4697-length-11134-cov-7_pt1 | contig 11134 bp, 17 predicted proteins | sample MGYA00564398_ERZ1292623 | MGnify/ENA primary metagenome ERZ1292623 (study PRJEB36523, sample SAMEA6512633) | groundwater metagenome | collected 2019-01-07 | study: AquaDiva: Metagenomics assemblies of 32 groundwater samples
CTGCTCCGGCTAAAATTAAAACAGGGCCCTCCGTAGCCTTAACAGCATCCTGCTGCGCTGGATTTAAATCATCAAGAAGAGCAGACATGAAGGATATATTAGCATTTCAAGGAAGTAAAAACTACCGTAAGATTTCAGTCAAAAGGGAGATGACTTTTCTGCTATTTAATCATTGAAATCTTACAGTATATTATGGTAGTCTATTACTATTATGAAACAGGTTAGTATTCCCCAAAACATTTTTAAAAAATATCCTGGTAAGAGAGTTGCGATTGTTGCCGGTAAGGTCGTTGGCGCATCTTACGATGCCAAAGTGGTTTATGATCAGGTAAAGGAGAAATACCCTAATAAAAAAATCAGCATTTTCGCTGTCCCCCGCAAAGAAGACAAATATCTTTTGGTATGATCTTTTCCTATATTGATAATGAGCCTATTATTCCGCTTGAGATGTTATCTAAGGGTGGCGAATGGATTGAATTCCATGCTTATATAGATTCCGGAGCAGGTTACTCTGTTTTCCATTCAGACCATGCAGAAGTTTTAGGGTTAAAACTTGAGGAAGGAAGAAAAATATTCTTTACGATCGGGGATGGGGCGCAAATTCCGGCCTATATCCATAAAATTAAAGTGAAATTTGCAGGTGCAGAGTTTATTGCAGAAATAGCTTTCTCTAAAAATCTAGGAGTTGGAACGAATTTGTTGGGCTTGGCTTCATTTTTTGAAAAGTTTACCTTTTGCTTTAGACACGGCAAAGAGCAAGTGGAAATTAATCCGGTTTAGCTTCAGAAGATTGAAAGAAATGCTATATTAACATTGAAATCTTACAGACGAGAGGCACTAGGAAAAACTATACTTTTGATCTATTGTTCGGGGTCCTACTTGTACATGCCTGCGATTGCCGAGAGTAGGCGGTTCGCAAAGCCGGCCTTGCGTCTGTAATGGTCTCTGGTTGTGAACAGAGCACGATCTTGGTCGTCTCTGGTACTACGCCTAGCCAGAACGGTTTGGATAGCGGCCGAGTCAATGACAGTCTGGACCCGTTCAGGGTCGAGACCAGTCTCGCATGCTATCCCGTTGATGCTCCGCCAGACGTAACTGGGATTTTCGAGGGCATCAATAACGCTGGTCGTATCCGGATCCCTGTCACTGTCTGGGCCAGTCGTGCTAGAGACTATTTGCCGCTCCACGCTAAACGGAGTCTGCTCTCTAGCCTCTTCGGTTTGATCATTGTCCTCTTCAACTTGCATGCCTAATCATTATAGCATAGTGACCAGTAAAAGGAAATTGTAGGATTTCAGTCAAAAAGTAAATGATTTTTCTTTTGTTTGAGGCTAGAGGATTGCAAGATACGCTATTTAATCATTGAAAGCTTACACTAAAATTTTATACACAAGTAAACTTCCCTCTGGAAAATTAGTTAAGACACTGTTATCATTCTAATCTATGGCAGTTAAACTAATTGACTTTTGGGCCCCGTGGTGCAGTCCATGCCGGGTAATGAACCCGGTTTTGGAGGAATTGGAAAAAGAGCTGGCAGGAAAAATTACCGTTGAAAAATATAATGTAGATGAGAACCAGCAAATAGCCCAAAAATATGGAGTAATGAGCATCCCAACGTATATAGTTTTAAAAGATGATCAGGAAGTCGGCAGAAAAATTGGGGTGACTCCAAAAGCAGAGCTTTTAAAGCTGCTTCAAGTATAATTGACAATTACTCTCCATCGTGATAAATTATAGGTTATGGTAGATCGTCAATTTGAATTATTTGATGGTAATGTTGTAGGGAAAAATCTCCGGGAGATCCGAAGTACTCAAGGGATAACTCAAGAGCAACTAGCCCAACAAGCTGGATCGAAAGCATAAGTGAAGATCTGGAAAGTTTCTTGGGTCGAACTTAACATACCCTAAAAATTGACAATAGTAGCCACATTGTGTACAATTTATGTACATGAATACAGCATCACTACACCTAAAAATTGAATCTTCTGTTAAAGAGCAGGCCCAGAGAACAGCTGATGAGCTGGGTTTGACCTTAAGTGCTACCATCAAAGCTCTTCTGAAGCAATTTATCCGTACAAAACAGCTTTCAGTGGGATTGAATGAAATTCCAAATGAATACCTTATTCGCTTACTGAAACAATCTGACAAAGATATAAAGAGAGGCAGAATAACATCATTTAAAAATGGGCGTGATGCACTAGCTTACCTAGATCGCGAGATTGAAAATGAGAAAAGTAAAAAGCATACGGGTTGATTTTACCAATCTTTTTAACAAACAACGCAAAGAAGCTCCGCTTGAAATTAAGATTGCCTTTCGAGAAGCACTTGATCTTTTCTTAGAAAATCCTAACCACGAAGCACTTCGAAACCACATAGTTACTGGAAAATATGCAGGTATTCATAGTATTGAGGTAACTGATGACTGGAGGGCACTATACAGAGAAGAATCTGGACGGATTATTTTTGTTGCCTTGGGAACACATGAAGAGCTCTACACATAATTTTAAAGATAAAGTAATCCGGATTGTTAAAAAAATTCCTAAAGGTCGGGTTACCACTTATGGAACGGTAGCAACACTGGCTGGGTTGCCCCGCGGAGCAAGACTGGTTGGGGGAATTTTACAAAAAACGCTACTTGAGCAGGAAGGTGTGGAAGTAGCCAAGGATTTCATGATAGACTTACAAAAGTATGGCTGGTTCGGTAAATAAAAATATTTGGATAATTGCTAACTGGAAAAGTAATGAAACCATAGCTGAAGCTTTGGATTGGATATCTATAGTTGGTCCAAAAATCGAAAGACGGCCTAATTTAAAAATTGTTGTTTGCCCAACATTTACTGCGATTGAAGAGGTAAAAAAGGTTGTTGTAGTTTCGAATTTTTCAATAATGGTTGGAGCACAAGATCTGTCTCCATATCCTGAAGGAGCATATACCGGGGAGGAAGCAGCTTCGATCTTGAAACAATTTGTAGATCTGGTAATTTTAGGGCATTCTGAACGCAGGCAAAATTTCAGCGAGACAGATGATCTTATTGTAAAAAAAACTAAACAGGCGATAGACAATGGAATAATTCCTTTGGTTTGTGTTCAGGGACAAGAAACACCTGTCCCAGAAGGAGTTAAGCTGATTGCTTACGAACCAGTTTTTGCCATAGGGAGCGGAAGACCGGATACTCCGGAAGGAGCTTCTGAAACTGCGCAGTTCTTCAAAAAAAAATATGGTACTGATTTAGAGGTTTTATATGGAGGAAGTGTAACTTCCCAAAATTTAAGTGGATTTATATCCAAGCCAAACATTAGTGGAGTTTTGGTTGGAGGGGCGTCTTTGGATGCAGAAGAGTTTTTAAAAATTATCCATGAAGTATATTAAGCTTAGGCGTTCAAGGACTTTTAAAAAATATAAGTTAATTTTAATGGTTACCACACTAGTGAGTTTGGTTGCCCTAATTATTGCGATCTTTTCTTCTTCAAGTACTGTTGTCCGTTATATTTTTCCCACTCTTACCTTTTTGGAATCAACAGACGGAAGGGTTAATATTTTGCTTTTAGGTAATGCTGGCGGAGCTCATGCGGGCCCCTATCTTACAGATACTGTTATGGTTGCATCGATAAATATTAAAACAAATAAAGTATACCTTATTTCTCTTCCAAGAGATTTTTGGGTTGATAAATTAAAAGTTAAGTTGAATGCGGTTTATGAAGTTGGTCAGTCAAAGTATGCAGGTTTAAACCTGGATAAGGAAATTGTGGGGGATATTTTGGGGCTACCTTTGCATTATGGATTAAGAGTAGATTTTAGTGGATTTGAGAAAGCAATAGATCAGTTGGAGGGAATAGATATTGATGTTGAAAGAAGTTTTGATGATTACAATTATCCAATAGCCGGTAAAGAAGAGGATTTGTGTGATTTTAGGGAAGAAGAAAAAGAATTTAGTGAGGAGGAAGCCAAAAGATTAAATATTTCATCTGGAAAACAAAAAGTTTTAATTGCGCCTGATGGTAAAATTGCCACAGACTCGGCAGAGCCTGAGAAAGGTTTTGAATATTTTAAATGCAGATATGAGCATATTCATTTTGATAAGGGTTTACAACATATTAATGGAGAAGTTGCTCTAAAATTTGTCCGCTCAAGAATGGGGACTGCGGGGGAAGGATCAGATTTTGCCCGTTCCAAAAGACAGCAAAAAGTTATTGAGGCGACAAGAAAAAAGGTTTTGTCTTTGGAGACTGTAGTAAATCCAAGGCGGATTACAGATCTACTTTCAACTTTTGGCAAAAGCGTGGAAGTAGATATTCCTATAGACGATATAATTGAAATTTATAGTATAAGCAAAAAGTTGCAGGTAGGGGCAAATTTTGTCCTTGATGACTCAAACCTTCTTGTCCGGCCGAAAGCTCAAGATTTTGGAGGTGCTTATGTTTTAGTTCCTAAAACCAGTGACTATAATTTGATCCATGAATATGTTAAAAAGGTTCTATCAGGAGAGATAAATACAAATGAGGCTACTGCTTCTGCACGGTCCGGCAATTAGTGCATCTAGAAAAAAACTTTTAGAATTAAAGGAAAAATTTAATTCCGAAAATGTGATTGTTTTTGAAGAGGGGGCAGATACACAAACGATTTTAACGAATCTTCAATCCCCATCGCTTTTTGGTGGAGAAAGACTAATTATTATAGAAAACTCATCGGATGATTTTACTAACTATACCCTAAACCCTAATTCCTACACTCTAACTCTTTGGTTTGACCATGAAATCGACCCAAAGAAATATCCTAAGGCTGAAGTATTATTTTTTCCGGAAGCTAAAGAAGCATCTGTCTTTCCGTTTCTGGATCTTTTGGCCTCTAAAAATACGAATGCTTGTTTGGAAATAGACAAACTGAAAAAAGCAGGTCTTGATACACAATATTTTATAACTATGATTTTTTATTTACTGCGAAGTTTAGTTTATCTTCCCAAAAACGCTCATCCTTTTGCAAAACAAAAAGCTACGAAACAGCGGAAAAATTTTTCTCAAGATGAAATTATTTCTTTATATAAATTTATGCTAGATTTAGATTTTAAAATTAAAAAAGGACTCATAGAGCCAAAACAAGCGGAGTTTTTACTTATTTCCCGATTTTTGGATTTCGGACAGAATTAAATCAGTATCTTTTTTATCAACGATCCCATCACCATTGATATCAACTCTTTTATCAGTTAATTTTGAAGTAGAAAGATTGAGGTTTTTTACAGCTATTGCATAATCTGAAGTATTAACCACTCCATCATTGTTTAAATCATACTGTGAGTTTATAGAAGCTTTAATAATTTGTTTACTCAAATCCAAATCTTGGCCTAGCCTTAGCGGCCCAATTGGCCCTTCATTTATTAGATTGATAGTGGCTGAGGCTACTCGTCCATCCTCACTTATGATCTCTAATTTGGCTGAGGTGTTATTTTGTATGGATAAAAAAGTTAATGGAATTATAAAATTACCCAAGCTTTTTATAGTAGTGGATAAAACTTCTTTATCCGGGATTTTTAAGTAAACTAGACCATCAGAAAGGGGTTGATTCTCATCCAAAACAGATCCTGTAATAGGTTTTAGATTGTTAGGTATCAACTGTTTAGCGGTTGTAAACTGAGTAGGTACGCTCTCAAATTTCCCCGAAACAATTTTATACTGATAAGTTGTTTGGGGTACTAAATTTGAGATAGTGGCATAATGCAAACTTCTTGCAGTAGGCCCTTTTGTGTCTCTAGTATCTAATACTACTTCCTCATCTACTTCCGCTAATCCAAATTTTACCAGCCCGATAGCTTTTTGCTGGGTTGTCCAGGAAATAGTGACAGAAGTCTCTTCGATGTTTGAAACGAAGATATTTTCCGGCTTGATTTGAGGTGCAGCTTTAGTTAAAATGATTTGGTTTTGTAGTGTTAGATAAACTCCAACCCCAAGCCCGATTACTATTACACCAAGACCTAAAATGGTAGGTATTCTAAATTTAAATATATCGTTAATCATATACCTTCTAAATCAAACTCAGGATTTAGCGGCTCCAGTTTTTCTTGAACAGTTGCAGGCACTTCAACCTGTTGCCTTTTGTGTATGATATCAAAAGCAACCCAAGCCAAGATAGTAATTAGTGTGATTATAGCAATGATATAAATTTCTTTTCTGGTCATTGGTGTAAATAATATGTTTTTCCTGAAATACTCATCAAAAGCCCCCCAGATCTTTCAAGCTTATTTATATTAACGCTATTAATTATAATTAGCCGAGTTGAGCTTCCTAAATTTTGTAAAACTTTTTTCAAAGAGGCAAAAGTCCCCTCAATATTATATGTAAATTGTATCTCGGATAAAGTATTTGTTGAGTTATTTAATTTTTCATAAGATATTGGCTGAAATTGAATTGCCGATATCGAAGCCTCCGGAACTCTTGCGGCGTTCTCAAGTGAGGTAATAATTGTTTGAATTCCTGGATTATCTGGAACAAGAGAGGCAATAGTGGAGAGTTTTTGGGTATCTATTAATCTATAATTTGTTATTGCTACTGATAAAGCTTCACTTTTTTTCGTAGCTTTTGAAAGGATTTGTTTTTGATTTGACAAATCTTTTTGCAAAGTTAAAATTGTTTCAACTGTTGGTTTTATAGCAAACAGCAAAAAGGTAATAATTGCCACAGTGGTAAGTATTGGAAAGCCGTAGGTTTTAACAATAAGAGGCTTAATGACCGGTTCAATATAAGTAGAATAGCGAAACTGTCTTTTTTGTGTGTTCATAAATTATTCCCCGCTACGCCAGATAAGTTAATAGGCCCTGTGATGGTAAAACTGATAAAACCATCCTCAAGCGCCACGCTTTTTAAGCTAATACCAGAAAATTTTGAATCACCCTTTAAGCCGGCAACAAAGCTGGCAAGCTCTAAATCATTTGTTGCTTTACCGCTGAGTCGAACATTTAACCCGCCTAAAGATTGTTCAATACCGATATTGGTTAATGTAATCCCTGCTGGAACCTGATTTGAAATAGCCTCAAATACTTGGCTAAAATCCAAAAGTTGTTTCTTTTTCTCTTTAATTGTAGCAATCTGAAATTGTAATCGGCGAATTTTAACTTCATCAGGAGCTAAACTGTCAATGTAGGGAATTTGATTTTCAATTGCTTCTTTTGTATCCGAAAGTTCTGCGTCGAATTTAAACCGGGTTAGGAAAGCTGCCAAAACAATAATTTCAACAAAAATTATTAAATAACGCCCGGCAGATAAAGCCCAATTAAAAAATTTGGTTAATAATTTTTGAGGTGAAGACTGTGGTTTAAGTAAATCTAAGTTAAGGACAAACTTTAAATTCTTCTTGGGCATGAGTATATTTTAACAGGGTATAGGGGTTAGGGTCTAGGGTGGGGTTCCTTTTGATAATCTGGATTTTAATCTGGAGGCCTTGTTTTTATGAATTAATTTCACTTTAGCTGCTTTATCTAATGCTGAAAAGACCGCCGATAAATTTTCCTTAGTATTATCCAGCCTGGCTTTCTTAATCAAGGTTTTTAAATTATCTTTTTTCTTTTTATTTAAAATAGTTCTTTTCCTGTCTTTTCTTAACTTTTTAATAGCACTTTTAATTATAGGCATGGGAGAAATAGTAACATAGGTTCTTCCTTTGTGCAAGCTGTGATGCTAGAATAATTGGAATGGTTAAAAATATTTTTTTAATTTTAACTGCTCGCCAAACCTCAATTTTATCTGCTGCTACAATTATTATGGCAACAGTCATCTTGGCCAAAATTTTAGGTCTTATTAGGGATAGACTTTTGGCTCATACTTTTACCCCGGATACTGTAGCTATATTTTTTGCAGCTTTTAGGTTGCCTGATTTCGTTTTCCAGCTTTTGATTTTGGGAGCACTCTCTGTTGCTTTTATTCCGGTTTTTACAGAAGTAATAGAGAGAGATGGTAAAGATGAGGCGTTTAAACTTGCGCAATCTATTTTGAGTTTGGCTTTGATGCTTCTTGCTGTGGTTACTACTTTGATTTATATTTTTGCAGGTCCTTTAACCGCGCTTATTGTTCCTGGTTTTACTGAAGAGCAACAAGCTCAAGTTGTTTCCCTGACCAGGATGATTCTTTTAGGCCAAATTATTTTAACAGTAGGGTCATTTTTTGTAGGCATTCTGCAATCCTTCCAGCGCTTTATTATCCCGGCTTTTGCAGGGGTTGTTTATAATTTGGGGATCATTTTAGGGATTATTTTTTTCTCTCCGGGTTTTGGAGTAATGGGTGCAGCGATTGGAGTTTTGATTGGGGCGGCATTTCATGTTTTAATACAATTTTCATTAGTTTACCAATTGGGATTTAGGGTTAACAAATCTTTTACATTTATCCATGCAGGAGTAAAGGAGATCATAAGGCTTATGAGTATGAGGACTTTGGGATTGGCTGCTGAACAAATTAATGAAACTGTAGGGGTTATCCTTGCTTCTTTAATATCAACTGCCTCAGTAACATACCTTACATTTTCCCAGCATCTTCAGGTTGTGCCGATCTCGCTTTTCGGAGCAACTTTGGCCCAGGCTGCTTTGCCTATTTTATCCTCCGAGCGCGCGAGAGGGGGGTTGGAGGAATTTAAATTAACGCTTTTAACAACAATGCATCAGATTTTATTTTTGAGCTTACCAGCAACAGCCATTCTAATAATTTTGCGCATTCCTGCGGTACGGCTTGTTTTCGGGGCTTCCCAGTTTGACTGGCCTTCAACTGTATTAACAGGTAAAACATTGGGATTTTTGGCAGTTGGTTTGGCTGCTCAGGCAGTCTCACTGCTTTTGGTTAGGGGATTTTACGCCCTTAAAGATACTAAAACACCGGTTTTAATCTCCTTTATTGTGGTTGCAACAAATATTATTTTAAGTGTTTATTTTGTTCAATTTTTACATCTTGAGGTGTGGGGTCTAGGATTTGCTCTTTCGGCATCAAACATTTTATCAACGGTTTTACTTTTTTCAAGTTTACATTTTAAGATTGGAGGATTTGGAATGAAATTAGTTTTAATACCTTTTTGTAAAATGCTTTTAGCAACGGTAATTATGGCAGGAACACTATATATCCCGATTAAACTTTTGGATCAAGTTATTTTTGATACAACAAGGACCATAAATTTGATAATTTTAACAGGGTTGGCCGCGATATTTGCTCTGAGCGTTTATTTAGTTTTAGTTTGGCTGATGAAGGTTACAGAACTCTCTACGTTTTTAAATCTTTATAAAAATATTTTTGGGAAGTTGCGCCAGGCTGGATCTCAAGTTAAGCCAGAAGAGATTATCCATGGGCCGGAAGGTTTATGAATATGAGCAAAGCTCTCTTACAGATTAGAAATTTCTGCATACTGGCACATATTGATCATGGAAAATCAACTTTAGCTGATAGGTTTTTGGAAATTACTGGGACAGTATCACAAGATAAACTTAAACCACAGCTCCTGGATAGTTTGGCCTTGGAGCGGGAAAGGGGAATTACAATCAAGCTTGCTCCTGTTCGCCTGCAGTACACTTTACACTTTACACTTTACACTTTGAACTTAATCGATACTCCTGGCCATGTTGATTTTTCCTATGAAGTATCCCGGGCGCTGAACGCAGTTGAAGGAGCAATACTTTTAGTAGATGTCACCCAGGGGGTTCAGGCCCAAACGCTGTCACATGGCCTGGCAGCGCTGGAGCAAAGTTTAGTGCTTATTCCGGTTATAAACAAAATTGATTTACCCAACGCCGATATTGATAAAACAAAACAGGAACTGATAGATAGCTTTGGTTTTAAAGAAGATGAAATACTTTTAGTATCGGCTAAAACAGGACAAGGAGTGGAGGAGATTTTAAAGGCGATAGTTGACAGGGTTCCTTCGCCAAAACAAACAGAGAATCAGATACTTCGGGCTCTTGTTTTTGACAGTTTTTTTGATTCATATAAAGGAGTGGTAGCGGCTATAAGAGTAGTTGAGGGGCAAGTTCCAAAAACCGGATCAGAAATTAAGTTTTTAGGGACAAAAGCAGTTAGTCAGGTTTTAGAAATGGGATATTTTGGTCCCCAGTTAATGCCCGCTAATCAGCTTGGATCTGGAGAAATAGGCTATATTGCAACAGGTATTAAAGTGTCGGACCAGGTACAGGTAGGCGATACTATATCAACTGATTTTAATGTTAACCTTGTCCCTGGATATAAAAAAGTAAAGCCTATGGTTTATGTTGGGCTTTATCCAATTGACCAGGATGAATATCATGATATTAAAGATGCGCTGGGGAAATTTAGATTAAATGATCCGGCTTTTACATTTGAGCTGGAACACTCAAGCGCCCTGGGGGCAGGTTTTAGATGCGGGTTTTTAGGACTTTTACATGCCGAGGTTGTGCAGGAGAGGTTATCGCAAGAATTTGGAGCAGAGTTAATAGCTACTACTCCATCAGTTGAATACATGTTGGAGGATAAACTTATTCATAATCCGGTTGATTTACCTCAGGGTGAAAACCTGAAAGATTTAAAAGAGCCTTGGGTATTTTTAAAAATATTTGTGCCACAAAGCTATATTGGATCTGTTATGGATTTGGTCCAGGATAAGTGTGGACTTTTTAAAAATATGCAGCATTTTGGAGCGCAAGTTGAGTTAAGTTATGAAATGCCGCTGTCTGAGATGATTACTGATTTTTATGATAAGTTAAAATCTGTTTCTTCTGGATTTGCATCGCTAGACTGGGAATTTTTGGAATTTAGAGAGGTTGATGCGTTAAGGATGGACATACTGGTAGGAGGGGAAAAGATAGATGCGCTATCACAAATAGTGGTCAGAGAAAAGGCTGATTTTATTGGCAGGAGAGTAGTTGAAAAATTAAAAGAGGTTTTGCCAAGACAAAATTTTGAGGTGGCAATTCAAGCTAGCATCGGAGGAAAAATTATTGCCAGGGAAACGCTGTCAGCTTTTAGAAAAGACGTTACAGCTAAGCTTTATGGCGGGGATAGAACCAGAAAGGATAAGCTTTTGGAAAAACAGAAAAAAGGCAAGAAAAAAATGAAAATGATCGGTAAGGTAGAAATCCCCCAGGAGGCTTTCCTGAGCATCCTGAAATCCTAAGGGTTGGGGTAGTTTATCATAATTATT
>ERZ1292623.4699-Hain-H51-01um-R1-4699-length-11133-cov-5_pt1 | contig 11133 bp, 8 predicted proteins | sample MGYA00564398_ERZ1292623 | MGnify/ENA primary metagenome ERZ1292623 (study PRJEB36523, sample SAMEA6512633) | groundwater metagenome | collected 2019-01-07 | study: AquaDiva: Metagenomics assemblies of 32 groundwater samples
AAAAAGAAGTTTTACATTCTCTTTTCAGAAGCATTCCATCAGGAGTTGGAAGAGGGGATAAATTAAGAGTAAGCAAAGAAGTTTTAAATAAGGTTTTAGTTAATGGGGCGCAGTGGGCTGTTGAAGAGGGATATGGTGTTAAAGAAGATTATCTTCATACAGAAGATAATGGAAAACTTGCTAATGCCAATCCTGCTGATGTAAGTGAAAGAGCAAAAGCTCGTGGAATGCCTCAACTTGGAAGTTTGGGTGCTGGAAATCATTTTTTAGAAATTCAAATTGTTGATGAAATTTTTGATGAGAAAATTGCAAAAATATTTGGACTTTCTAAAGGACAAATTTGCATTATGGTTCATTGTGGGAGCAGAGGGCTTGGACATCAGGTTGCAAGTGATTATATTGAACTTATGGAGAAAAAATATTCCTGGCCTGAATTTGACAGAGAATTGGTAAATGCTCCGATTAAAAGCGAGTTGGGAAAAAAATATTTATCTGCAATGGCTTGTGCTGCAAATTTTGCATTTGCTAATAAACAATTAATTACTCACTGGATTAGAGAGGATTTAAAACATTATTTTCCTAACACTCAAAAATCAAAGATTTTTGGTGCCTCCAAAACAGAAGGTTTTGAAGGGATAAAAATTGATGTTGTTTATGATGTTTGTCATAATATTGCTAAATTTGAAAAACATATTATTGATAATAAGGAAAAAGAAGTTCTTGTAATGAGAAAGGGTGCAACAAGAAGTTTTGGGCCTGGTCGATTGGAGATTCCTTCTGATTATAGAAGTGTTGGGCAGCCTGTTTTAATTCCTGGAAGTATGGGAACTGCAAGCTATGTTTTAGTTGGAACAAAGAAAGCTGAAGAAATTAGTTTTGGAAGCACTGCTCATGGAGCAGGAAGAGTTGAAAGCAGAACTGCTGCAAGAAAAGGAATCAGTGCAGAAAGTGTAAAAAAAGAACTTGCAGAAAAAGGAATTGATATTGAAGCTGGAAGCTTTAAGGGAATTGTTGAAGAAGCTCCTGAAGTTTACAAAGATATTGATGAGGTTGTAAGAGTTTCGCATGAAGCAGGAATCGGTAATTTAGTTGCAAGATTAAAGCCTATTGCGGTTATGAAGGGGTGAAAATTATTTTTTGCTTAATCTTATGAGCATAATTATTTAATGCAGGATTAATATATAATTTTTTATTAATAACCATCTTATAAAAGATTAAAGTGACTGATATGTTTATAAAAATAGTTTTTTTCAAAAACACTATTTTTATAAAGCTGGAAATTCTGTGATATGTATAAAAATGAGGTCAAAATTATTATTGATATTAATCTTGAGTATGTTCTTATTTGGAATTTTTTTAATTGAAAATGTAAGTGCATTAGATATAAATAATTGTGTGGACTTAAACAATGTAAGAAATATTCCGGGAGGAACTTATTTATTAAAGACTAATCTTAATTGCGGATTTATAAATCCAATTTCAACTTTTACAGGAACTTTTGATGGACAGGGATTTACTATTAGCGGACTTGTAAGGCCATTATTTGGAATAACAAGTGGTGCAACAATAAGAAATGTAGGCTTGAGTATTAATTTTAATGGGGGTGCAGGCACTTTTGGAGTTGATGATGGAAATGGAAGAATTGGAATTGGTGCACTGGTTGCTCATGCTTCATCAACTACAATACAGAATGTTTGGGTAACAGGAAGTATTGTCTTAGTTAATGTGCCTGGTCAATCACATATTGGGGGCTTGATAGGTTTTGGACATAATATTAATGTTGCTAATTCTTATTCAAAAGTAAATATTCAAACTTCAAATGAAGATGATAGCTGTACTGGATGGAATTTTTGGGGTTGTTCTGGAGGAGTTGGAGAAGGAACTTGTAAAGTAGGAGGATTTATTGGCAAGACAGATGGAACAAGCAGTTTTGTGAATTGTTATTCACAGGGAGATGTTAGTTCTGCTCCTGGTTATCTCGGAGGTTTTGCAGGAGCAACAAGAGACACAACAACTTTTATAAATGATTATTCTAATGGAGCTGTAACAAATGTTAATAGAGGAGCATTATATTGCTGGGCATATCAAGGTGCTTTTGTAGGATATTATGAAAATCCAAATGATTATTTTTGGGCAAGCTATTGTTTTTGGAATTCTGATAAAGCTTATAATGCTAATGGTGGAGGATTAACCTATGGAGGGCATAATGGAGTATTTGTATGTTCTGGATTAAATGACGGACAAATGAAACAGCAGAGCAGTTTTCCATGGGATATAAACACTCCGACAAGTGTATGGGATATTAATAATGGGGTTGATTATCCTAGGTTATGGATGGAATATAAACCTCCTGTTTTAAAATCTTATTCTTCTCCTTCTACAGTTCCTATGAATAGTGTTTTTCAGATAAAATGCAATTATGGAAAAAGCCTTCCATGTATTTCATCTACTCATGATGGAATTAGCTGTGTATATTCAGGATTTTCAGGAGCTGATGTTTTTTTTAATTGCAATTCAAACAATGTTGCTGGAATAAAAAATAATTATTGCAGACTTTTTCCTGCCAATGACCCAAGATGCCCTGCATCAAATACAGATGTTTTTATTGGAACAACTTCTGTTGTTCAGTGTTCTGTTGCTGAAGATTGCCCAATGCCATCTAATCCTTGTTTAAGTAGGGCATGCAATTTAGGAGTTTGTTCAACACCCCCTCTTGCAGATAATACTCCTTGCAGTAATAGTAATGGGTGTATAATCAATAATGTTTGTTTAGCAGGAGTTTGCACTGGAACTGCAAAATGCCTGATAAATCAAATATGTGATGCTTCAGAAGGAATATGTTATGATAAAAAAAGTTGCGTTTCTGAAAATGATAATATTTTGAATTTATTCAAGCCAGTAAATTCAAAAGCTTCTACTTGGAATGTTTTTAATAATTGGAGTGTTTGCTATAGTAATATTTTTGGAGAGATTTTTACTAATAACCCTAATGTCCATGATTGCCAAAATGGAAATAATATTTTATGGTTATCTGGAAATAATAATGCAGATGCTTCTCTAACTCAAGATGCTTTTCATACTACCCCTGTTTGCTATGGAGATTTAAAATGCAGGGTTGTTGATGATACTAAAGCAGGTTTAGTTGCATATTATCCTTTTAATGGAAATGCAAATGATGCAAGCGGAAACAACAATAATGGTGTTAATAATGGGGCAACATTTATTAGTGGAAAAACTGGACAGGGGGCAAATTTTAATGGAATTAATAATTATATTGAGGTTGCAGATTCTTCATCTTTGAAATCCTTATCAAATGGGCTTACAATTGGATTATGGATAAAAAGCAGCAGCACTTTTGGTATTCCAATAAGCAGATGGTCTAATTCACCTATTGGGGGGTATGGATTACATAGTGATGGGAACTGGTATATGGGTGATAGTTCTAGTTGGAAACTTATACTTAGTGGAAGACTTGCTGATAATCAGTGGCATTATTATAATTTTGTATGGAATACTAACAATATGATAACCTATAGGGATGGAAGTGTTATTGCAACTTCAGGAAGTTTTACAAATCCTTATTTTTTAAGTGCATTAAATAACAAAATGCTTATTGGCGCTGATAATAGAAATGGATTAGATTTTTTCAATGGCATAATTGATGAAGTAAAAATTTGGAACAGGGCATTGGATTATAATGAAATATTAAATGAAAATAATAGTATTGCTGATGATTGCAATGGTGATGAAAAATCAGTTGTCAGGTTAAATAAAAATACTAATTCAAAGGTTTCAAATGGAACTTATAAAGATTCTCCATATAAGGTTTGTTGCAAATCAGCTGGAATTGCTTATTTTGCAGATATGATGGGAAAACAAATAGAGAATGCTACTAATGGCAGCAGTGTTAAATTGATAGCAAGCAAAACAGGATTAACAGGAAAAATTATAAATTTTAGTATTTATGATAATTCAACTAATGCATTAAAATTCTCCAGCACTAAAACTGCACAATCCTCAAGTCTATTTACCTTGTGGATAGCTGAAAAAGGTATTTTTTATTTTAATGCAACAAGTTCTACAGGAGATAAATTAAAATCAAACAAGGAATTAAATGTAAGCGGAACTTTTAATAATAAACCCGGGATACAAATTATAAGCCCTGTTAATGGTTCCCATTATATGAAAGATGAAAGAATTGGCTTTAATCAGTCAAGTTATGACACAGATGATGATTTAAAAATAATCTGGGACTTTGGGGATGGCAGCCGTGTTTTAATTCAAAATATTTTAACAGTGAATAGCGGAGATACTATTCATTCTTATACTTCAACAGGTGCAAGGACAATCACTGCAAGAGTTGAGGAAATGACAAGAGCACAAAAATCTGAAAATTATTCTGAAATCTTTGTGCATAAAGAGGGAACCAGTATTTATGCTATAATTGACAGCCCTAATTATGGGAATCAAATTGTTGCTCCAAACTTTTACAAATTAAATGGAACTAGCAGTTATGTTGAAGAGTGCAATCTAATGGTTTTAACAGGATGTCCTGGAACAGGATGTTTTGATATTACATTAGCAGATGGAAGAATATTGCATTGCAAAAAACTTGCAGATTCATCCAAACTAAATTTTACATGGACTATCAATGGAAATATTTATGATTCTATAAAAAATAATTCTGTTTCAGATTATTATTTTGACAGTAATATACATACCATAGAGCTAAATGTCAGCTACAATGGAATAATCAGTGATAAAAATTCAAAAAAATTGTTTGTTGCAGGAAATATTGGATGTGAAAGCGGAGGTTATCACTGGATAAATTCAAGCGACCCTTTAAATCCAATATTATTTGATACAACTGGAAATGGAAACTGCTATAATCCTTTTGGAGAAAATGTTAAGATGTGCTGTCCAAAGGGACAGGCTTGCATTGCAAAAAATCCTGCAGAATTAGATGCATTAACAGGCTGGCAAAAGCATTTTTGCAATTACACAGGAGAGATGTATTGCTGGAATATTAAGACAAAGCAAGGATGTGAAAATGCCATAAGGGCTGCAATTGACAATAGTTTTAATTTTTTAAAATCCAAATGTGGAAAAGGCGCAAGTTATTTAGGAATTGGAGGAGAGGTTTGCTATAATGAAACAAAATGCAGCTGTTATTGGAATGATGTTAGCCAAAATTGTTTTGCTTCAAGCAGAAAAACAACATGCATAAACCCTTCTGGACCTCGCACAGGGCCAGGAACCTGTGATTATATTCCAATAAAATGGGATAATCAATGCAATGAAACAGGACTTATATTTGTTCAGGTTCAGGGAATTGGAAGTGATCCTGAATGCCAGGCACTTATAGACAAAACAATAACCTGTGATGAGGTAGTAAAACTTGGATTTTTTGGATTCTGGAATATTATTGAAGTTATTGTTATATTAATTTTTGTTTATGTTTTTTATATTAGGTATGAGGATAGGAAAAAATAACTCTAGAAAAATATAAAATGAACAATGATAACTGAAAAAATTGGGAGCATTCGCTAACCCAATTTTTTCTTATAACTGGTAGCCCATAACACTCTATATCAGGAGCAAGTCAGCATATTCATTAATAGAAAATATTCATTCAAAATTGGGAGAAGAAGCAAAAATATAATATGAAATATAAAAAAGAGATGATTGTTATACTGGCTGTGTTATTTAGTTTAAACCTTGTCATGGCTAATGTTTTAGTTGGAAATAAGTCTTATGAAATAAACAAGGTTTATGGAGCTTCTCAGAAGATTACAGGATGGATAAATATCAGCCTAAATAATGAACCTGCAGACAATCTCATCAGTGCTTTTGACAGCAGCATCAGCCTAAGAGATATTTTAGATAAAAATTCAATTGATTATTCTTGCTCTCCTTTTGACTGCAATTCAGGATATGCTGGAACATTGGCAGAAAGCTCAAAAACATTTTATCTTAATTACAATGAAAAAAAGATTTTAGGAATAAGGTTAACAGGAGAAATCAGTGAGATAAACAGCATTAGTTTTATTGTGGATACAAATGCAGGCAAATCCTGCTTAAATCCAGTTGCAATTGATTTGTTTGATGATGGAGATATTGAATATAAGGCTGAAGAGGTTTCCAATGATTTTTCCTGCATTGGAGCTGATTATTATGGGTGCTATAATAATGCAGATTATTCAGGAAGAAAAAATATAACAAAAACCAGAGTCTGTGAAAGAATAAATCTGATCGCTCCTTCAAAGGCTTTTGAAATTGGAGCAGATATAATGAAAAAAACCAGCAGCACTTTACCTGTAAATTTTAAATTAGAATTATTTATAGGAAGCTATAGCAAGAGCTGCATTGCAAATACAAGTGAAAGCGGAAAAATAAGCTGTGTTGTTGAACTTTCAAATGGATTAACAGAGAATGTGCAGGCAGATGTTTGTTTAAGTGCAAATAATGATGCTGATAATGCAAAATATGAAATAAAATATGAAGATAAGGATAGCTGCGGTTATACTGGAAATGAAAACCATGATTTTCCAATATTTTTAAAATCTGGAAAATTTAAAGAAATAAGCAATATTGCATTTAATAAAGAAATAAAAGGAGTAAACTTAGGAAGTGAAATTTCAAGATATATTTTAGACAAATATTATGGAAATTGCGAGCCAGAATGCATCATACCTATAGCAATCATTGCTGGAACAAATCAGACAGCAACAATTTCAGATTTAAATCTAGTGTATAATGCAGATAAATCTGAAAGAAATATATATGATGTTCAAAAAACCAATGCCTTGATAGATGCAGATTTTCATAAAATAGATTTAGAAAAAGCAAACCTGATTGTTCCTGCAGAAGGAAATAAAACCTTGATTTTTAAAATAGGAGAGCAGAGCATATTTAGTGAAAATATTGTTATAAATGCTGTCAGCAACATTGATGATATAATTCCAAGCAGTTTTCCTGCACTTGTTCCTGTTAACTTCATTGTTTTAATAAATAGTGCTAATGCAACCTATATTTGGGATTTTGGAGACGGAAGCAAGCAAGAAACAAAAAAAAATAATCTAATGCATACTTATGCAAATACAGGCAGTTATGAAATAAAGGTTAAGGTTTATGATAAAAATGGTGAAACAACAAAAACAGTAAGTGTAAGTGCTGGCTCTCCTAAAGATTATATCAGCAGTACAATTGCAAATTATAAAATTGATTTAAATAACCTTAAAATTCAGATGCTTCTTCTTCCCAATTTTATTAAAAAACAGGTTGAGATAGACTTTAATAATACAAAACTGAACTTTGAAATAAAAAAACAGGAAAATAATTATCTTAATGCTTCTAAAGACAGTGATTATACAGAAATAATGAAAAATCTGGTTCAGTTAAAAATTCCCTATGGCATGAATATTACCAGAAATATAAGGGCAATGAATCTTATTTTAGACAAAAATCAGATTGATAATGAAGTATTGAGAGATTCTGGTGCTGGAAATTTCAGCAATGAAGATTATTTCTTACCAATAAACAGCTGGATTTTAGATAATCTGGATATTAGTTTTGAGTCTAAAACCTATTCATTTTATTTAAGAGATGGTAATGAAAAAGATTATAGTGATGTTAAAATTAATCTAAAGCCAAAAAAAAGCCTTAAGGAAGTTTATGTTTTTGTTAATGGAGAACCTGATAAAATAATATTTAAGGATTATGAAGGAAAAAACATAGATGATAAGGCAAGTGCTATATTATTGTCAAATTTGAGCCAGCAAAAAACCATTGAATTTTTGTATTATGAAAAAATTAATCCTCTTGATGTTCCTGTTTTTATTTCTCCAGGATTGAATCAACTGGCTTCCACGCCAGTAGTAAACTGCAATAATAATCATGAGTGTGAAGAAGGAGAGAGCTATAAAAACTGCGGTGACTGCAGCAAACCCTGGGGCAAAACATTGTCTATGCTTGGAATATTATTTTTTATTGTATTTGTTGTTTATATTATACTGCAGGAATGGTATAAGAGACACTATGAATCAAGATTGTTTGCAAATAAGAATGAATTATTTAATCTTGTTAATTTCATGGGTAATTCTGAAAATCAGGGGTTAAAAAAATCAGAGGGTTTCAACAAGTTAAAAGATTTGGGATGGGGTGGAGAACAGCTAACCTATGCGTGGAATAAACTGTATGGCTATAGGACGGGCATGTGGGAAATTCCGATATTTAAATGGGTTGAGAACAGGCAGGTTAAAGCAGAGCTTGAAAAAAGAAAGAATATGAATCAGAGGATGAATAATATGACTATGAAGCCGAGTTTTAATCCTAGATTTAATCCTGGATTTAACCCAAGAGATAATATGAAAAGATTTTGATTATAGGTCGTATGAGATTAATAATTTAGGTAATTAAGTAGAAAATATTATTAATGCGGCATATAAAAAAAGATATGTCAAAATTAGCTAGAATGATTAATCAATCTCAAAAACTTAATTGCTGCTCATCCCCATAATTTGCAAAAATAAATAATAACTGTTAATTTATCCTACAAAAAAATAAATTAAGATATTGATTATTATATAATCTACAACAGAAAGGTTAATAAATAAAATTTTGATTAAATAAGAGGAGAAAAAGAGAATGAGTATTTTTAGTAATTTTGCAAGGACATTCTTGAGATTTTTCAAGAAAAAACAGAATATTACCTTGGGTTTTTATGGGCCTCCGAATGCAGGAAAAACTTCGCTTGCAAATAGAATATGCAAAGACTGGACAGGGGAGGAAATCGGAAAAGTAAGTGCAATTCCCCATGAAACAAGGCATATCCAGTTCAAAGAAGAGGTTGAAATAAAATATAAGGGAAAAAGCTTAAAGTTCAAGCTGGTTGATACTCCTGGAATTGCTACAAAGATTGATTATGAGGATTTTATGAAAGCGCACCTTAATAAAAAAGCTGCGCAAAAAAGAGCCAAGGAAGCTACAGAGGGAATTATTGAAGCTATTAAATGGCTGGATGATGTTGATGCTGTTGTTGTTGTTTTGGATGCGACTAAAAATCCATACTCTCAAGTGAATATTACAATTGTTGGAAATCTTATTTCAAGGAATATTCCTGTGCTGGTTGTTGCAAATAAAACTGATTTGAGAAAAGCAGATTTAAAAGCAGTGCAAACTGCATTTCCTGAATATGAAGTTGTGGGAATATCAGCTAAATTCGGAAAAAACATGGAGGAATTTTATGAAGCTGTGTTCAAGCTGGCGAAGAAGGCGTGAGGATAAATAAAATTAATAATAGAAATACAAAAAAGATGGATGGAGAAATGAAAAATAAATTATGATAAAATTAAATAAAAACAATTAAAAATACAAAAAAATTAGTAATTTAATAAAAAAGGGTGATGAAATGAAAAAAATAAATGATTTGCTAGATAAAATTCTTTATTGGATTTTACTTATAATACTAATCTTAGGTTTAGGAATTTTAATAAAAATAATATTTTTTGGAGGAGTAAAATGAGATTAGGAGAGATTTTTGACCTGCTTTTTAAAATAATACTCCTGATACTGGCAATAGTAATAATAGTATGGGAATTACAACTTTTATTTGGAGGAAGCCCTACTGTGGAAGAATTATTGATTGGGGTTGTTTTTATTATAGGTGGTTTTGTATTTAATCATCATAGGGAAGTCGGAGTAATAAAAAATGAGATGAAACATAATTTTTTAAATATAAAAAACAGCTTTGATAGTATTAAAGAAGACATTGGCTCAATAAAACAAGATATGAATTTAATTAAAAAGAGGTTGAAAGTATAACATGGCAAAGCTAAATAAAAAGGTAAAAGGATTAACACTGCATTTTATGCCATATGCTGAAATTGCGAAGCTTGAAACTGTTGACAGAATAAAGAAATTACTGAAAATAATTCTTGATAACAAGGTTGTTATTCTTCAGGGAAGATTAAAGCCTGAAGAAGAAAGCAGGCTGATTGAAGATACTATGATTATGATTGGAAATATCAGGGGTTTTAAGGGTGTTGAGCTGGCTGTTATTTCTCAGGATGCAGAAGAAAAAACTTATTTTGATAAATTCAAGTCTGGAATTGCAAAAGCTCTTGTTGGGCCGCAGGATGCTTTGACTATAATTGGGCCTGCTAGCATTGTAAAAGAGATGAAGAAGGATCCAAAAAAGCTAGAAGTGATGATGAGATAGCTTTTCTTAGAAAGAAAACTTAGGAAAAGAAATAACTTTTCAGAAATTAAAAATTTCTGGAACTTCAACTCTTACGAGTATGAAGTTTTTGATAAAAGTTAAGTCAAAAACTGCTCATCAATTTGAAGTGATGATGAGGTAATGAATTAGTAATCTGTTGCTCAAAAAATTTTGCTCTTGAGTATCTCAGTAATTTTTGACAAGAGCGAAAATTTTTCTACTGCCCTTTCTTACTTTTTAACAAATTCAACATTTTCTAAATCTTCAAAAGCTTCATCGCCTGTCAAGAAAACAAGATTATTTCTTAAGACATAAATATATCCAATAGCATCAATATAAGAAATCTTTTTATTTTTGTAAACTTTTTTTCTGAATTTAATTGCTTCTTTTAATGTTTCATCATCAATCTCAACCACTGCAGGCCTATAATCATCATAAACTTTATCTGCTTCTTTCTCTCCCAATTGATTTAAAATTACCCAATATACTTCTGCAAGATTAAAAAGAGCCAATATAACAGGGTAATCAGAATATTTCAAATATTTTTCATTTCCATTTTCAAGTTCTATTATTGCATAACTATCCCAAAAATAACTAATCCCATCCTCTTCTTGCTTCATCTTTTAGCTCCTGTGCAGATTGTTTAAACTTGCCTTTGAATCTTCCAAAAAATTCTCTAGCTAAAGGCCTGTTTTTTATCTCAATTTTAATTACATCATTTTCTCTAATTTTTTTTGCATCTACAACTTCTTTTGGCAGTATCACTCCAATAGAGCTTCCCCATCTTTTAGCAATTGTTTCAATTTCCATAATATTAGTTATATTTAGTTATATTTAAATTTTTCTATTAACTCATTAAAGTTTTAATAATTCCATAAATTCTGCTTGCTAAATTCCATAACCACTCATTTGTA